>ENA-UOOH01004121-UOOH01004121.1-fermentation-metagenome-genome-assembly--contig:-NODE-4121-length-10305-cov-2.444000_pt1 | contig 10305 bp, 8 predicted proteins | sample MGYA00245778_ERZ724025 | MGnify/ENA primary metagenome ERZ724025 (study PRJEB28704, sample SAMN03018313) | fermentation metagenome | biome: anthropogenic terrestrial biome; feature: soil; material... | reverse complement strand
TAACGCCTTATTCATATTCGTTCGTCCAGCTTCGAAGTGTCGAAGAACTGGACGCCTTTCTTCAACCGCTATTTTATCATCGTCAGTCCATTTTTTCATTCAGAGACTCAGGATTGGCACATTCGATTTCCCCCCCCTGCGGGAGCGATCCGACGACAAAGATGAAGTTCAAAATACACATTAACATTAAATAGGCGTCCTGTTATTTTTAGGAGGTTCCTATTCCACTCCGTGGAAGTCTTTTCAGACGATTTGAATAAATTTTTATTTGAACTTATGATGTTATTTCCCCTTTCATCAGCCTGGCAGACGCTTCCAATATGCGATGGAATATCCCTCCAAGGATAGATCCTTCCCAAGCCAGCGCCTCTCCCCAGTCAGCAGGTTTTCAGCCATGCCAAAATCCGCGGGCAGTGCCACTTGCGCAGCCTGCTCATCCGAATTGACCGCGATCAGAATCCGATGCTGGTCATAGTCCCGGGCGAACACAAACTGGCGGTTCGTGAGGAACAGCTGCTGATATCCTCCGGCTCGTAAAGCCGGCTCGGCTGCACGCACACGCATCAGCAATGCGATCCAATCAGTCAAATCATTCCAAACCGGCTGGTCAATTTCCGGCCGCAGCTCAACATCCGATCCATTTCGCTTTTCTCCTTTGACGCCCCACTCGCTGCCATAATAAACACAGGGGATCCCTGCTTTGGCAAACAGCAGCCCATACAGCAGCCGCAGATGACGATCTTTTTTGAGCAAACTTGCAATCCGATTGACATCATGATTATCGGCAAAATTCACCAGCGGAATCCCATTGTAAAGCCCGCCCGCCCCATCCTGCCGCTGCCAGCAGTAGGCAATTTCGAACAGATTTTGATCATTGAAACTTGAATAAAGCCCTTTGAAGAACTCATAATTCGTACAACTGTCCAAAAGACCAGGAGCTGCCAACCGGCGATAATCACCATGGATCATCTCGCCCAAAAGGAAGAAGTCAGGACGTAAAGCGCGGACGCAGGAATGTAGCTGACGCATGAAATCAGGGTCCAACATATAAGCAACATCAAGCCGCAAGCCATCGATGCCGAATGCTCCGATCCATTCACGAACGCGCTCCAAAAGATAGGAGACCACTTCCGGATTTTTCAGATTCAGCTGAACCAGCTCAGGATGTCCTTCCCAGCAATGATAAGAGAGGCGGTCATCGAAGCAATTGTTTTCGTCCAGGCGGATTTGAAACCAATTAAGATAAGGCGATTTTTCACGCTGCACAAGCACATCGCGGAACGGACCGAAACCACGCCCAACATGATTAAACACCCCATCCAAGATCACTCGAATACCTGCGTTATGCAATTGATCGCAGAGCACTCTAAAATCATCATTTGTCCCAAGCCGGCAGTCGATTTTGGCAAAATCGACCGTATCGTACCCATGCGAACCGCTTTCAAACACTGGTCCAAAGTAAACTGCGTTAAACCCGAGCTGTTTTATATGCGGAATCCAGTCAGAAATCCGGTTCAAGCGATTTTCGATTCTGCTATCATTTCGTTCAGGTGCGCCGCACAATCCAAGCGGATAAATTTGATAAATTGCCATCTCATTATTATTATTCATGTATACCTACCGTTCTATATATTCAATCCAAAATAAAAATCACTGTTCAAACAAAAATGCCATGCATAAACAGTTTCACCAATGCCTGTGCATCAGCTTCAGCGAGCGCTGCCTGATGTTGATACCAGCCTGAAATTTGAGCGTTGATCACAGCCAGCAGGCTGCGCATCAGCCGGTTTTCCTTGCCTTTCAGGTTCGTATGAAATGCGGAAATCTCCAGAAACAAGTCTTCGATCAGAGAGTATTGGACTTGGTGAAAATCAGCAGCAATTTTCATGACAGCCGATTCAGGCGGCGTGAACGTCAGCGACAAGGCGATCAGATAAAAGTCAGGATACTGCTTTGCAAAACGAAAATAAGCTTTGACGACCTCACATAAAACCGGATAAATATCCTCGTCATAATTTTGATGGTGTGTATACCGGCAAACTTGACGCAACGCCTCGTTCAATGCGTTGTAATGAAATTGAAGCAGATCACTAAACAAGCCTTCTTTGCTGCCGAAATAGTAATATAGCGTCGGTTTGCTGATGCCGGCTTTTTCAGTGATTTCACTGATCCCCACCGCTTCATAGCCGCGCGCCGAAAACAATTCCAATGCAATATCTAAAATAACATCCCGGTTATTTCTGCTCTTTTCAGTCATACGCACCCGATTATATACTGTTCTGTATATTGCGTCAAGTGTTTGATCCAATGTAAAATGAATCAAACGGTTTTGTTTTTTTTCCAAAAGAAGGTTACCAGAACAACCCCTAAACGATTTTTTTACAACAGGAGCAAACAATGATGGATATCAAACAGCTCATTTCACAGATGACCTTAGCAGAAAAAGCAACGCTGTGCGCTGGCGGGACGAATTGGGATACAAAACCGATCCCGCGGCTGGGCATTCCATCCGTCATGCTCGCAGATGGACCGCATGGACTGCGCAAACAGTTTTCAATCAGCGATGATCTATCCGAGTACACCGAGACAATCGTCTCCGTCTGTTTCCCATGCAGCGCGGCGCTGGCAGCGACGTTTGACCGGTCGCTGATTCGCAAAATGGGCGAGGCATTGGGGAACGCCTGCCAGGCTGAAAATGTGGCGGTGCTTCTCGGTCCCGGCGCGAACATCAAGCGCTCCCCGCTATGCGGCAGAAATTTTGAATATTATTCCGAAGATCCGCTGCTTTCAGGCGAAATTGCAGGCGCTTTTATTCAAGGCATGCAAAGTAAAAACGTCGCAGTTTCGTTGAAACACTTTTGCATGAACAATCAGGAAACGCGCCGAATGTCCGTTGATGCACGAGCGGATGAACGCACGATGCGAGAAATCTATCTTGCAAGCTTTGAAACTGCAATTAAACAGGGACAGCCCTGGACAGTCATGAGCGCCTACAACAAAATTAACGGCGTCTACGGCAGCGAAAACCGCCATACACTGACTGAAATTTTGAGAGAAGAATGGGGGTTTTCCGGGCTGACAATTTCCGATTGGGGCGGGGTCAATGACCGCGCTGCTGGCTTGGCAGCTGGGCTGGATCTTGAAATGCCGTTCAGCGGATTGATGAATGACCAGAAACTGATCAGCGCAGTTGAAAGCGGTGCAATCCCTGAAAGCGTGCTGGATCAGGCAGTTGAACGGATCCTGCAACTGATTGATCGGTTCGTGAGCAACCGCGATGAAGCTGCAGTATTCAATCTTGAAGCGGATCATCAAACTACGCGGGAAATTGCTGAAAATTCGATTGTGCTGCTGAAAAATGAAAATCAGCTGCTGCCATTAAACCCCAATCAAAAGATCGCATTCATCGGGCAATATGCCGCGTCTCCGCGCTATCAGGGCAGCGGAAGTTCCTTTATCCGCGCCAGCCGAGTGAGCAGCGCGCTTGAGACAGCGCGTGCTTTTTGCGATGTGCAATATGCGAGAGGGTTTGACGATTCAAAGGATTGCACGGATGCCCTCTTGCTTGATGAAGCGCTTGAACTCACAAAATCCGCGGAGGTTGCGGTTGTTTTCGCTGGATTGCCCGATTCGTTTGAGTCCGAGGGATTTGACCGCCTGCATTTGCGCATGCCCGACAGCCAAAATCATTTGATCGCAGAAATCGCGAAAGTCAATCCAAATGTTGTTGTGGTGCTGCACAACGGCGCACCGATAGAAATGCCATGGGTTGATGACGCAGCTGCGATCGTTGAAACCTATCTTGCCGGGGAAGCCGGTGGCGAAGCTGTGGCGGAAATTTTATTCGGGAGAGTCAACCCAAGCGGGAAATTGGCTGAAACTTTCCCGCTCAGGCTTGAAGATACGCCCGCCTTCCTGAACTATCCGGGCGATGGCGACATTGCGGAATATAAAGAAGGCATTTATGTCGGTTACCGTTATTATGACACTCGGCGAATGCCGGTGCTGTTTCCGTTTGGGCATGGACTGAGTTACACCCATTTCGAATATTCGAATCTGATCGTGAACAAGACGCATTTTCGCGCGGATGAATCGCTTGAGATTTCATTTGACTTGACAAACACGGGTGAATTAGCGGGAAAAGAAGCGGTTCAGGTCTATATCCACAGCGCTCATGCAGGAATCTCTCGTCCTGAACAGGAGCTGAAAGCTTTTGAAAAAGTTGAGCTAGCTGCTGGTGAGACGCGGAAAATCTCATTCCGCTTGCCGCCGCGCGCATTCGCCTATTATGAAACGAAAATTCGCGGCTGGCACGTTGAGGGCGGCGATTACGAAATCCGCGTCGGGGCATCATCGCGCGATATCCGCTTGACCGCCCGGGTTACGGTTAAGCCAGTCAAGCGGCTGCCCGTTCAGGTCACCCCGGACACAATTCTGTCAGATCTCTTGACCATTCCGGGCGCAGAAGAAATCCTGATGCCGTTTATGACCAAGGCAATTGATGCGCTGCTCGCTAACAATCAAAATGACCAGCTCGGCGTCGGCACGACGAAGATGTTTGAGAACACACTGCTCGGGTTGCCGCTGCATGCGCTCCAGACCTGGGTTCGGGATGAAATGACGGATGAGATCTTTAGTGAGTTGCTTGAAAAATTACAGGCTTTGGATTCAGAAGTATGAATGATTCAATGAATCATAGAAGGAAAAGCAGGCACTACTTCTTTATTTAGTCAGCCCCCTTTTGCCACTTTTGATCCATTTTTCAAATTATCATCAATCTTTTATTTTAATTATTTGATAAAATTAATATACGTTTATTTTATTTTCAAGAAAAATGGAGAGGTGGCAATGAACAAACTCAGTTTGATCCTTTTATTGTTAATTATGATCTTATCCACATCTGTGGAACAGGTAGATGCTCAAATAATTGTGCAGGAGATTTCCCCTGACAACATCGTTTTCGAAGATCAGTTTGAAGAGGGAATTGCCCCTGAATGGGTAGCATTAAGCGGCAAATGGAAGATGATCAATGGCAGATTGCAGCCTGTAAACGGAGAACCCGCTGAAATTATGATCGGTGATCCAGAATTAACAGACTATGAAATACAGTTTGACTTTTCCAATGCTTATGAATACTATCAGCAATTAATCGTTGGTGTGCGATACGATAAAGATTCGGAATCGTCCTATGCGATCAAGACAAACAACTATTATTATTATTGTTATTTTGATTATCCTGATGGAAGTGAAATGTATTTCGAAAAATATGTTCCAAGTAGAAAAGCAAAAGTGAAAATGTCAGTAAAAAATGATTTGGTCAAAGTATTTTTAGATGGAGAGATTTTTTGTTCCTTCACAGATGACCAATTGAAGAAAGGAAACATTATCATCAAAATGTTTTCCGATAAAGGGACTAATCCGGTATATCCATCGATCGACAATTTCATCATATCGACAATCCAATAACTGAATTATTTGCCAACAAGACAAAAAAGCGCTCACATCGCAGTTTTCATGAGCGCTTTTTGAATTAGTTTTTGAGATTATCGCGCTTTACACAGTCCAATCGTCACCGTCTCACCGTCAAATGAATCATTGAGCACAGAATAATCCTCGGAAACTGAACCGGATGCCAGCGACAACGCCAGCGTTTCATTCGCGATATACTCTCGATTTTCCTCGATCGCTTGCGCCAGTTCAGCGCTCGCCTGATAGACGATGTCAATTCTGTCAGAAATTTCTAATCCGGCTGATTTACGCAGATCCTGAATCCGGCGCACGAATTCTCGCGCCAGTCCTTCGCGCAGCAGCTCCGGTGTCAGCGTCGAGACGAGCGCAGCAATGTTAGACCCTTCAGAAGCGACCACGAACCCCTCATGAGCATCAGCCCGCACCTCAACTTCGTCCGGAAGAATTTCATAATCCTGTCCGTCCAATGATACGGTCACAGATTCGCCGCCCAAAAGCTTCCGCCCGGCATCCATCGCGTCCAAGGCCATGATGGATTGGCGCAACCCCGGGAACAATTTCCCATACTTCTGACCAAGCTGTTTCGGCAGCGGATTCAGCGTGAACTGCATTGCCTCAGATGCCGCGTCCAGCAGCCGCACATTTTTAACATTCAGCTCGTCCTTAAGAATGTCCGCATATTTTGCAATAACGCCCTGATTTTCCGCCATCCCTACTGAAAACGCACATTCTGCCAAAGGCTGACGCACTTTCAAATTCGCTTTATTGCGCGCGGAGTGTCCGAGCGACGCCAGCGATGCGGTCAAATCCATCTCGCGGTTCAGCTGTTCATTGATCAGCGATTCGTTCAGTTCCGGCCAGTTCGCCATATGAACGGACTCAACTGCATCCGCGTCAACCGAGCAGACAAGGTTGCGATAAATTTCATCAGAAATAAACGGCATTGCCGGTGCGATTAATTTGGCTACGGTCACCAATGCAGTGTAGAGCGTGTAATAGGCTGCGTTTTTGTCGGCATCCTCACCGCTTTTCCAGAACCGGCGGCGGCTACGGCGTAAATACCAGTTTGACAGCCGATCGACAAAAGCTTGAATCGGGCGGGTCGCGCTGTTGACATCATAGTTCTCATATGCAACCGTGATGTCACGCACGAGCGCATTCAGCGCTGACAGCAGCCAGCGATCTAAATCGCTGAAAGCCATTGACTGAGCCGGATCCGGGCGCCAATTATCCAGATTTGCGTAGAGGACGAAAAATGAATATGTATTCCAAAGCTGGAGCGTGAATGTGCGCAAGACTTCGTTCACCAGATTGGATGAAAAACGTCTTTCCTGTCCAGCCGGGCTGGAAGTGAACAAATACCAGCGCATCGCGTCCACGCCATTTTCCTCAATGACTGTCCAGGGCGAAATGACATTCCCGACGTGTTTCGACATCTTGTGCCCTTTTTCGTCAAGAATTAACCCAATGCAGATCACATTTTTGAAGCATTCCTGATCCATGTACAACGTACTGATCGCGTGCAGTGAATAGAACCAGCCGCGGGTCTGATCGCCTCGCTGATGAAATCTGCAGGAAACTGGTTCTTGAAAGCCTCATCATTTTTATTCGGATATCCCCACTGCGCATAAGGCATCGCTCCCGAATCGAACCAGACATCAATCAGCTCAGGAACGCGCCGCATCGTCCCACCGCAGTCAGGACAGGCATAGGTCACCTCATCGACATAAGGCCGGTGAAGTTCCAACTCACTCAGGTCGCGACCGGTCTTTGCTGACAGCTCTTCGCGATTGCCGTTGCATTCCTGATGTCCGCAATCATCGCAAATCCAAACCGGCAGCGGAGTGCCCCAATAACGGTTTCGTCCCAGTGCCCAGTCAATATTGTTCTCAAGCCAATTGCCAAACCGGCCATGTTTGATATGACCGGGATACCAGTTGATTTTTTCATTCAATTCAACCAGACGATCCTTAAACTGACTGGTGCGGATGTACCAGGTCGGGCGGGCATAGTAAAGCAGCGGTGTATCACAGCGCCAGCAGAATGGGTAACTATGTTTAATCTTGCCGTGTTTCAACATTTTTCCACGGGCAGTCAGCTCTTTGATGATCAGCGGGTCGGCATCTTTCACAAAAATGCCAGCCCAATTCGTTACTTCCGGAATAAATGTGCCGTCGCTCGCGACAGTCATCAGCATCGGCAAATCCTCGGCTTTACCAACTTCCATGTCTTCAGCCCCGAAAGACAGCGCAATGTGCACCAGTCCAGTACCGTCTTCGATCGTCACATAGTCAGCCATCACAATTCGATGCGCTGGTTTTTCAAGCGGCAGGAAACTGTAAAGCGGTTCATAATTCCAGCCCTTCATTTCCTGACCTTTAAATCGTTCCAGAATTTCCACTTCCTCGCCCGGCAGAACTTTCCCGATCAGCGACTCTGCAAAAATCAGTTTTTCCGATCCGCCATCTGGCAGAGGCCGCCTGATTTTCACGTAATCGACCTCCGGGTTGGCAGCAATGCCGGCGTTCGCCGTCAGCGTCCAGGGAGTTGTCGTCCAAACTAGCAGACTGGTATCGGGCTGGTCCAGCAGACTGAAGCGGATGAAAATTGAGGGGTCTTCTACGTCATGATAACCCTGAGCAACTTCATGATCCGCTAAGGGAGTGCCACAACGCGGGCAATAAGGAACTACCTTAAACCCCTGATAAAGCAAATCCCGCTCGAAGAAATTTTTGAGAATTTGCCAGATTGATTCGATATATTCATCTTTATAGGTGACATAAGCAGTCTCAAAATCAACCCAGTAGGCGACACGTTCAGTCATCCTCTCCCATTCTTTAATGTTAGAAAAGGCGGATTCCTTGCAGAGTTGATTGAACTTATCAATCCCAAAAGATTCAATTTCGTGTTTGTGTTTGAAACCAAGTTTCTTTTCAACTTCAATCTCGACTGGCAGCCCATGTGTGTCCCAGCCGCCGCGGCGGGTAATGTGGCAGCCTTGCATCGTGCGATAGCGCAGGATGACGTCTTTAATCGAACGCGATATCACATGATGGACGCCGGGTTTGCCGTTCGCAGTCGGAGGTCCCTCATAAAAGACATATTCCTGTCCGCCTTTGCGCACTTCTGTCGATTTTTTGAAGATATTCTCATCCTTCCAGAATTTCAGGATGCCTTCTTCCATCTCGTTGACATTGAGTTTTGATGAAACTGGTTTGAACATACCTCTCCTTCGTCTCGGCTGCTGCCGAACAATCCAAAAGCCTTAATTAAAAAACCGCCCCCAAAGGGACGGGATTCATCCGCGGTACCACCCTCATTTTCCCATCAAACTTCAGACAGGAACGCTTTTTATCCTGATATCGGAGGATAATTACCCGAATCACCTACTCACGTGCTGTGCCAGCCGCTTTCAGCTCATTACTCAGAAATGATTTTCCTATTGCTGCCTGATCCGCTCTCACCGCTGCCGGATTCTCTGTAGCAGGACGCTGCAACAGTACTCTTTTCTTCAACGCATTCTGTGTATGATTTAACCATAGTTTCGATAAATCAGCAAATGATATGCGTTACAAAAATTATTTTTTTCCTTAAAAAAAGAAAAAACTACAAAATGATTTAAAAGTTATTTTCATAACTTGACGGAATAAATAACTATGATAGATTTAATGTACTCAAGTACATTGTTACGTTTTTTTTATTTACTCGTGTCTATTATAGATGAAAGGAGTGCCAATATTTTATATATCGTTAAATAATTTCTTTATAGTAGTTTAGAAATTAAACTTTTTTACAGGAGAAAAATGATGAAAAAGAACTATTTATTTTTACTAGCAATTCTGATTGTTACGCTTGTCTTTACGACTGGCATTTCCGCTCAAACTGAGACCAAAGAATTTAAATTAGCAAATCCTGACAGCAAATTAGTGTATGTGATTGCTGCTTCGCGAGAAAATGCTTATTTCGATGCGATTTATAAGTTTGCAGAAAAAAGAGCCGTCGAATTAGGTTATGAAGTTGTTGCTGTTTCTCACGATGATGATATCAGTACTGAAAAGCAACTCTTTGATACTGCTATCTCTGCTAAAGCTGTCGCAATTATTTGTGATAATGCAGGTTCAGATGCATCAATTGAAAACGTCAGGACAGCTACCAAGGCTGGTGTACCGGTTTTCCTTCTTGATAGAGAAATTAACGAAAGTGGTTTGGCAATCACACAAATCACTGCCGACAACTATTCCGGCTCCTTAGCACTAGGTGAAGCCTTTGTTGAAGCCCTAGGCGAAACAGGAAAATATGCTGAATTAGTCGGGAAAGAGTCGGACACCCAAGCTCAAATCCGATCTGACGCCTTTCATGAAATTCTTGATCAATACGAAGACTTAGAAATGGTCGCACAGCAAGGAGCTAACTGGGATCGCAATGAAGCCTTTGCAAAAGTAGAATCAATTATTCTCGAAAACCCTGACATCAAAGGGATTATTTGCGGAAATGACGATATGGCGCTTGGAGCAATCGCAGCCGTAAAGGCAGCAGGGCGCAGTGATATTGTTGTAACTGGATTTGATGGTATCAGCGAAGCCGTTGATGCAATCAAGAAGGGTGAAATGTTAGCAACTGCCATGGATCAAGTTAGTGTAAGCGCTACAATGTGTGTTGATCAGATGCACGATTTCATCACAACAGGAACAACGGGAAAACCTGAAAAGCAACTTGTCCCATGTCTTTTAATTGACAAGAGCAACGCAGATAAAGTAAAAGATTTCGACTTAATCGACTAAGTTATTAAAGAAGTGACTGACAAAGTCAGTCACTTCTTTCTTCAAGGACGGTTTA
>ENA-UOOH01004120-UOOH01004120.1-fermentation-metagenome-genome-assembly--contig:-NODE-4120-length-10311-cov-4.017843_pt1 | contig 10311 bp, 6 predicted proteins | sample MGYA00245778_ERZ724025 | MGnify/ENA primary metagenome ERZ724025 (study PRJEB28704, sample SAMN03018313) | fermentation metagenome | biome: anthropogenic terrestrial biome; feature: soil; material... | reverse complement strand
CCCAAGGCTTGCGCTCGCCGGTTTCCGGGCGGGCAGGGCGGTCAAATTCACGGCGGGGCGGACGCTCCCCTTCCGATGCCGTACGCCGTGAACCAGTTCTGCTCTCAGCACCCCGGCGCGGCCCATCCCTCCGCTGCGGGGGCGGCGAAAAGCGCTTATCTACGTAGCCATCAGGCAGTTTATTGTTGAAAAAGTGCCCATAATCGTCGCGGACCACCCGGGTCTCAGCCGGCGGACCTCCTGCTTCGGAACGCTCTGCTCCGCGCCTATCCCATCTGCCTTCCTTGCGCTGCCCGCTTGCATCCCGTCTGGGGGCTTCCTCCCCCCAATCTTCATCCAACGGCGCAAAATGCGCCTGCCGCTGATACCCACGGTCCTCGGGTTTGCGTCTCCAACCGGTGATGGTAGCTTTTTGCTGCATCTTGCCGGTCAACCCCTTTTCCACAAAAAGCGGTTCCCCGCTAAAGGGGTCTTGTTCGGTGTAGTACATCAGGCTGGAATAAGTGGAGGGCGTGGGGGTGAAGATCTGCACTTGCTCGGGCAGTACGCCCAGAGAGCTGCTGCAGAACTGGCGCAAATTGATCATGTCCGCGTCGCTGCAGCCCGGGTGCGCCGCGATGAGGTAATAAGATAGATACTGCTCTTTACCCGCCTGCTTCGATATCGCCTCAAAGCGCTCCTTGAAGCCCAACAGGCTTTTTACACTGGGCTTGCGCATCCGGCGCAGCACCCAGGGTTCGGAGTGCTCCGGTGCAAGCCGCAGCTGTCCGGAGACGTGATGCTCAACCAATTCCTGCATGTAATCCGGACCGTCCTGGGCATCCTGCATCACCATATCATGCCGGATGCCGGAGCCAATAAAAACCTTCTTCACTTCCGGCAGCTCTCGCAGTTTGCGCATCAGGTCCGTGGCCGGGGCATGGGTCATGCCCAATAATGGGCAAACGTTGGGGTAGATGCAGCTTTTGTCCCGGCAGGCGCCTCTGAAGGGCTTAACGCTCTGGCATTCAAAGCCATACATGTTGGCCGTTGGGCCGGACAGGTCATAGATGATGCCGTTAAAGCCAGGGCGCTGGGTCATGGCCAGGGCTTCATTCAATATTGAATTCTCCGAGCGCCAGCTAACCCGCCGGCCTTCATGCACCGCGATGGCGCAGAAATTACACTCGCCGTAGCAGCCGCGGTGGGTGGGGATGGCAAAGCGGATGGTTTCCATGGCGCGCACTTCACCCTGACGGGCATAGTAAGGGTGCAGGGCGTGCTCGAATTCGTGGCCGTAAACCGTGTCCATCTGTTCCGTGGTCAGGGTTGGGGCAGGCGGGGTTTGAACCACGTAGCGGTCCCCAAAGCACTGCGCCAGACCCTGTGCGCTGATAGGGTCGTTATTCTGGTAAAAGGTATGGAACATGCGCGTAAAGGCATCTTTGTCCGCCAGGCAGTCTTCCATGCTGGGCAGTTCCAGGTAGCCCTCCGGGTAGCCGGCATCGGCGTAAACAAGCCCGCGGATCCCGCGCGGGTCCCCGCCAGTTTTCAGGGTTTCGGCCAATTCCAGGATGCTGTAATCAGCCAGACCGTAGATCAGGTAATCCGCCTTGGCATCCAGGAGGATCGAGCGGCGCAGGCTGTCGGTCCAAAAGTCGTAATGCGCCAATCGGCGCAAGGAGGCTTCCACACCCCCCAGAACAATGGGCGCTGTATCCTTGAAATGCCGCCGGATCAGGTTGGTATAAACGATGCTCGCCCGGTTAGGCCGGCGGTCGTTCTGCCCGCCGGGGGTAAAGTCGTCCAGGCGGCGGGGTTTGCCCAGGGCAGTGGTATTGGCCACCATCGAGTCGACCGCGCCGGCGCTCACGCCCCAGAAAAGCAGCGGTTCGCCCAGGCGCAGGATATCGTCCTCGCTTTTAACGTCCGGCTGAGCAATGATGCCCACCTTATAGCCGTGCGCCAATAGCTGCTTGCCCAGGAGGGCGATGCCCGAATACGGGCTGTCGATATACGTATCTCCGCTAACCAGGATGACGTCCAATTGCTCCCAGCCCAGCGCGTCTAATTCAGTGCGTGTTGTAGGTAAAAACATGTTTCAATCATACCGCATCGGCAGGCGGCGTGCGTGTTCGTTTGGGGCGATCCAGGGCGGCCGCCTAGCGCTTGTAAAACCCTAATCCAGGCGCGGCTTTTTGAAGATCCGAAGAAGCTGCATCACAAACGGCGCGGCCATAAGGCCAAGCACCAAAGCTTTCGAAACACCGCCGCTGGCACCTGGCGGAGCGTTAAGGCGGATACCGTCTTTGGTCACGATAGGCGCGCGCACCGCTTCCACCCCATCCACGATCGCCGCGTTCGGCAAGGCCACATACTTTTCAGGGTGGTGCTCCCAGGCCTGTTTGGGGGTCTCCGTGAGAGCCTTGGAGCCAAACCTTCCGCTGTAAACCTGGGTGAACTCGGCGCCGAAGAGGATGATCTGGGCGGAATAATACACCCAGAGCAGGAGGATCAGCGCGCTGCCGGCCGCCCCGTACGTGCTGCCGATATTACTGCGCCCCAGGTAGAGCCCAATGGCAAACTTGCCCAGGTTAAACAGCACTGAGGTAAACAGCGCCCCGATCCACACGTCCTTCCAGGCGATTTCGGTATCCGGCAAAAACTTGTACATCATGGCAAAAAGCACAGTTACAGTCCCAATGGAAAGCAAAAAGTTGAGGGCCTGGATCAGGAAAGCCACAATGGCCTGGTCGGATTGGAGCTTGGCGGTCAGGGCCGTGAGACCGGCGGAGAGGATGAGCGAGACCAAGAGCATGAAGGCGATCGCCAGCAAGGCCGAGAGCGAGATCGCCCTCACCCGCACCAGACCCTTCAGCCCCTTGAAACGTTCCTCCGTGATGCCCCAGGCGGTGTTCAGCGCGTCCTTCAGCTGAACAAAGACCCCCGAAGCACCAAAGACGGCCACCACCAGGCCGATCACCGTGGCCAGGGCGCTTTTATCCGGCTGGCTGGCACTTTCGATGATCGCTTCGAAAACCTCGCCGCCGGATTCGCCCACCAGGGCAGTTACCTGGCTCAGCAATACCCGCCCAGCGCCGCCATCCCGGTAGATGAGGCCCAGGAGGTTCAAAAAAACCACCACAATCGGCGCGAGCGCGAAGATGGTGTAGTAAGAGAGCGCCGCGGCCAGGCGCGAAGCTTTATCCTTGCTCCATTCCCTGGCGGCTTCCTTAAGTAGATCGAAAAAGTCCCTGAACATCCTGCCCATGCGCTGCCCTCCTAAACCTGTGATAACAGGTTAATCCTAACGCATAAATCTACTGGATTACCCGGTTGTAGCAGGGCGTTTTTTTCGTGGAGGTTGGATCGGAGACGCAAAAAGGGCGGAAAGATGCCGCCCCGCTTTATGCATTCTTTCAAGATACCCGGTTTCAGTCCACCCGCAGTGAGGCCATCATTGCATCAAGCAAAGCCAGGCTTGGCCTAAAGGCTTCGGCGGCTTCGGCATTCAGCTTGGCCAACTCACCTTCCAGATAAGGCTGATACTCCCGGGCAAATTTATCCGCATCCGGCGGGTACGCGTCCGTATCCTGCAAGACGGGTGAAGCAATGGGCAGGACCGCGGAAATGTAATACTTATGGTCCGCGCTCAAACCCTGGTAGGAATAGAAAAGCTCAAAGTTGTTCACGGGTTTATACGCCTGCCCATACATGGTCAGATAACGGATTCCGTCCCCATTTTGGAAGGGAAAACGCGTCACCTGGGCCGAGAAAGCCGCGCCGGCGTTCCAGGGGGGCAGGAAAGGCAGGGAGCCTCCGAAGGCTTTGGTGTAATTTTCCGGGATGGGTATGCTGGAGTGCGCCAGGAGTTCTTTCAGCTCGTTCACTCTCTTGCTGATCAATTCGGCGTTCACCTTATCCAGGGCGAGGTAATCTTCGATCTCCCAGATGTAAATCCGAGCTTCATGAAAGCTCGGCGCGTGCTGATAGCCTTCAAAGCTGACCTCGTAATGTTCCGGATAACTCAGCTCGGGATAAGCATCCTCCCCCACGACATGCTCCTCGATCTCCTCAATGCGGGCATCGCTGGCAATTGCCTCAGGTACGGTGATGCTGATGTCTTCATATTGGATCGTTTTGCCGCTAATAGCTGCGGCCGGCAATGTTGCAGGCGCGGTAATTGCCACCGGCGTGGGGCCGGCTTCTGTGGCGATGGCTTCCGGGCCGGGTGTCTGCCCACCTGCGGCTGCCGCGAGGGTGGGCGCAAGGGTGGTAGCCAGGGCCTCCAGGCTTGGCGCCAGGTCTGTTGTAGCCGCGGACATTGTCGGGACGGCCTCAGAAGTCGCTGCCGGCAAGGCCGGGGTACTACAGGCCCCGATCAATAGGCCAAAGATAATGAGCACGGAAACAAACTTGAACTGTTTGAGCATAAATCTCCTTTCGGACAGGGAACCACAAGCTCCTCAGGATTTCCTGCCGTTATCTTTAAGACGCAATACGGGGCTTTTAGTTCCTAAGCATTTTTTCTCACGCAAAATCCAGTCTTATGAAATTGGCCCCCAGAGCCTTACGATATTCGTATCCTGAACAGCCAAAAACGCGCTCTTGTATATACGAGCGCGTTTGGCAGAAACAACTTACTTGCTGGAATGTTTCAATGACCTTCAGGTTTCTGGCCGCAGTAGTAGGTCTCGCCCTGGATGCTGACCGTCATACTGGGCATGCTGTCTTCCGAGCCATCCGAATCCTCCTCGAGCGTGGGCCATTGGCTGGCATACGCGCCGTACGCCCGCCGGGCAGTGTGCTCAGCGAGGTCGTAGCCCCACCAGGGCTGCGCCCTACCGGTACGCCCGGCGAAGAGGTTTGCCCGGCAAGCCAACACCGCGCCCAGGTCCGCCCGGGCAGAAGAAGGCAGCTCCGCTGCTTGCCAGCGCTCCACCATCACCGGGGTGGCATCCTCGGAAAGGTCATGGATCAGGTAGGCGTAGTCCAGCTTCTCACCGGTAACTGCCCGCTGGATGTTCAGGCGCGCGACCGTGGCATCCACGTTCACGAATGCCAGGCAAAGGCTGAAGGCGACCGCAGTCCCAAAAAGAACAATGGCAGTGTGTTTGAAGGCCCGTTTGAGCTCCATGAGCACAGATGCTAAAAGCACCAGGCCAATGAACGGAATGAAGAGGTGTGAAATCAGGCGCAGCTGGGTAAAGCCATACATTTGTTCATAGAGCGCCAGGCGCATATGCGCGGAGGTGAGTACCACGCCTACCTGTAGCACCATCAGTGTTGCCAGGGCAGAAATTAAGCGCCTCTGCCGCTGGGTCACCCGGCGTGTGATGCTGGAAAGCACGTAATGGATGAAAAAGACCAGGCAGGCCACCATGATCAGCTCATTAAAACCCTTCACCGCGTAACTGGAGTAGGTGAGCCCCAGGCTCTCCACCGCGTTTTGGCCGGCAAAAAAATAACGTGCCTGCACAAAGAGAAACAGGGCGAATAGCAGATTGACGCTGCCCAGAACCACGGCAGCTTCAGTATTGCCCAGAAACGCGCGGAAAAGCGGGCGGTCCGGCTCGATTTTTTCCGTTACGCTGCTTTCGGTGAAGGCATGCGCGTACATTCCAAAGATGATCCAGGCCAGCACACCGATGAAAAGGCCCTGGCTGAAGATATCGCCCAGGTTATCAAAGCGCAGCCAGCGTACAAAATTGCCCAGCAGCTTCGAGAAGGCTTCATCGGCCCCCGCCAGCAAAGTGCCCAGAAGCACAATAAAAGGCAGGGCGATCAGTAAGCCAATCAGCACGGCTTTCAGCAAGCCGCGTCCTTTGGCATCCGGCGCCTTGGGGTCCTCGCGCAGCTTGAAGGCGTTGATGATGGCGGCTGGTACCGCCGTCACGCCGGAGAAGATCAGTTTTACCCGCCCGATGATATGTTCCCGCAGGCGGTACTGCATCCACTGTCCATTCAGATACGTGATCGCCAGAATCACCAGGGCTGAGAGGCTAAGCAGGTTTAGCCCAAGCACCGTCCGCCCTTCCGAGCGCACAGCGCTGAGGACGGCGAGTAAACCGGCCAAACCGCTGAGCGTCAGGCTCTGCCAGGGCAGCTTCTTTTTATTGAGGAGTGCTAATATCATCCCACCCGCGAGCAGGAGGACCACTAAAATAGCCCACTGCATGCCGATGCGGTAGGAATAGGTAAGCAAGTCTGTCACCAGCGCGATCAAAAAGGCCATCACGGCGGTAAGGCCTGGCAAGGCAAGAGCCGGACGGTTCTCCGCACGCTGCCCAAACAAGCGCGCCTGGTTGAGGGGCAAGCCTTCTTCGTCCTCGGGTTTATTCTCCCTTTTGGGTTCGTTCGTAAATGCTTCGGCTAAGAAATCTTCGTTTTCGGTTTTTCCGTTTTGCTGCATTGCAACACCTCGATCGTTGATGCGCCAAGTTTAGGCCCTGGCCTATCGCAAGCGCTCTCAAATGCTATCACGCTGAGAAGAGGGCACATTTTCCTCGTTGGGCTGGCAAAACCAGGCGCATGTCAAGTGTACGTTGTTTCAATTCGAGACCCCATTATGCTATACTCTTGAAAGTTTTTGAAAGACTAAGAGGGATTATTTCATGAAACCCATAGTGGTTGTAACCGATTCTTCCGCCTATTTACCCGAAACATATGTTGATCAGTATCAAGTAAAAGTTGTGCCGCTCTCAGTCAATTGGGACGGCGAAACTTACCGCGATGGCGTGGATATTCAGGCCGCGGAGTTTTACACCCGCCTCAAAACCGCCAAAACCATGCCCACCACCAGCCAGGTGACTGTTGGCGCTTTTTTGGACCTTTTCAAACCGCTGCTCGATGCCGGAAACGATGTGATCTACGTGGGCATCTCCAAGGAGATCTCAGCATCCTATTTCTCGGCCGTTCAGGCAGCCGCGGAGCTTGGCAACCCGGAAGGCCTGGTAATCGTAGACAGCCTGCTGGTTTCCATGGCGCTTTCGCTGATGGTCATCGAAGTGTGCAAGGCAGCAGCGCGCGGGGCAGACCTGAAGGAATGCGAACGCGTAGCCTACGAAGCCTATCCTAAGATCGGGGTCTTCTTCACGGTTGAGACCCTGGATTACCTACACCGGGGCGGCAGGATCAATTCCGCCAAGCGCCTGGTGGGCTCCGCCCTCAACCTCAAACCGATCATGGAGATCCGCGAGGGTAAGATCGAATTGGTGGAGAGCGTGATTTCCAGGCGCAAATCCATGACCCGCATGATCGACCTGATGGAACGCAAAATCGAGGGCAAACGCCCGGTGGTCATCGCGCCTTTCCACGCCCTCTGCGAGGAAGACCTGCACAAACTGGAGCAGATGGCCGTAGAGCGCGTGCACCCCAGCCAGTCCATCCTCTCCGAAGTAAGCCCGGTGATCGGCTCGCACGTAGGGCCTGGCACGGTGGCCATCGCCTTCATCGCCGGCTGATTTTCCCTTTATTAAACGCATACCGGGCGGCAGTAGCCGCCCGGTTTTTCTTTAGCGCTGGATTTAGGGCTCTACGACCTGTCCATTGAAAAGCACGGTCCCGTTTTCGTCATCGATGATGGCAAAATAGAAAGGCCGGTCCAACGTGATGGTCAGCGGGTCCTCCTGAACTGGCGCGGAAGTGAGTTCCATGACCACCGCAGTAGCCGCGGCAGCCTCGGTGCCATCCTCGTTCACGTCAGCAAAGGCCTTATGCAGGATATTGCCGATCATTAAACTGCGATCGCCGGTCATGCCGCTGAAATCAGCTGCTTGCGCGTCGAAGGCCGCGGGCATTCCCAATTCACTCATAGCCTGGTTAAGGTCAAACTGGGTTTCCACCTTGAAGCGCGGCATGCTCAACTGAACGCGCTGGCTCCGCAGTTCCGCCCGGATCACCTGAAGCTTTTGCAGGTCCAAACCAGCGTTGAAGGCATTCAGGCCGCCATCCGGCAAGACGATCAGCATCGCCTTTGTTCCGCCCTGATAGGGCAGCAAAATCGCCTGGTATCCCTCGCCGTCAACGGCTTCGAAAGCGGCCGTCTGATGCATCATTGAGACGGTAACAGTCTTGCCCTCGGCGGGATAAAAAGGCGCGTCCAAAGTGTTTTCCTTAAGGAAAGGCCGCTGCCAGCTGCCTTTGAAGTAAATGGCGTTGGTGAGCACCAGGCGGGTATCTTCACCTAAAGCGCCTTTGGGGATGATGTTTTGGATCTTGTCTGCGGTGTGCTCGGCTACCCAATTGTTGATCGTATCAGTCGCTTCATCGCTTTTGGCAAAATCCAGGCTGTGCATCGGAGCATCATAATGCTTGGAAAGGGTATCCAAAAAGGTTTGCAGGAAGCTGAAGCCGACCTGCCCCCAAAGGGCGTTGGCGGTGCGCAGCTCGAAAGGCATCACGCCTTCGGGCAGCAGTACCTTGCTGGGTAGGTTAGCCTGGGTAAGCGCGTTCATCAGCATGTGCACGCTCTCATCGCTCACGGGCAGTTGTAAAGCAGTCTGCATCTGCGCTTTGGTTTCACCTGCCGCGCCGGCGTAGGTCATCAGGAGGGCCTGATAGATGCTGTACGGCGAGAGGATCAGGTTTTCTGCCTTGCCGGAGGCAAGTTTTTGGTAGATGGCCAGGGCAAAAGCCTGCTGGGCCTCTGAGAACGCCGCCAGTTCTGCCGGATCTGCCTGCGGATAGGGTTCATAGGGCGCATTCCCGCGCTGCTCGCCTTCCTGCTGGGCCGGGGCTTGGGTGGTGGGCATGGGTTCTCCTGTTCCAGGTGTTTCAACGCCCGGGCTGTTTGGGCTTGGTTCCACAGCCGGCGGCTGGGTGGGCTGGCTGGGCTGGACTACCGTACCGCATGCGCTCAGCAGCAGCAGAGCAGCCATCATGAGGGTAAAGTATTTTTTAAACATCTTATCTCCTTGGTTAGGGGTTGCTTACGCGGCCAAGGAAGAGCAATTGACCGGTGTTTTCAGCATATATCGCAAATAAAAAGGGGTGATCGATCGTGATCCTCAGCGGTTCTGCCGCCGGCATGGGGGCCGATTTCGGCGCCATGACCACAGCGCTGGCCGCGCTGGCCGTTGTGCCTTCCTCTTCGGCTTCCACCTCGGCTTTATGCAGCACCGCGCTGATGTACAGTTCTTCCGCGCTGTTCATACGTGCAAATTCAGCCTTCTGGCTAAAGGCCTGGGGCATACCCATCGCGCTCAGCACACCAGCCAGGCTGAAACTGCTCTCAAACTTGAATTTTGGCAGGGTCAGGATGGCCTCATTGCTGTGTAAGTTGGTAAGCAAGCTCTGCCATCGCTCCGGGGTCAGCTCCGCCGCCAGTTGCTCCATGCCCCCTTCGCGGGGCATCAGCAACACCATGCTCTTGCCCTCAGCTGCATAAGGTAATTTGACAACGGTCAGGTTTTCGTCCTGAGAGTAAGCATAAATGGCCTTATTCTCCATCATCGCGGGGTAGCTGACCCTGGAATCCGGGCCATAAAACGGTATCTCAGCGTTTACGGCAGAAAACGCGTTCTGCCAGGCAGATTTGAAGTAAATGGCGTTGGTCAGCACCAGCCGGGTGCTCACATCAAGTACGTCCTGAGCAATGAGTTCCTTGATGCGGCTCTCGGTTTGCTTTTCAACCCAGGCATTGATCACCTGCCGGGCTGCCTCAGGGTCCTGGTAGTTCAGCGGAGTCATCCCCGCGTTGTAATACTTTGAAAGCGTGTCCAGAAATGCCTGCTCGAAACGGGCATCTACCTGCGGCCAGAGGGCGTTGGCCACCTTGAGCTCGAGATTTTCATCCGGGACAAGGAGGTCCGCGTTGACCGCATTCATCCAGGCATGCACCGGCTGCTCAGCCAATTCGATGCCCAGCACCTGGCGCATTTCGGCGTCGGTCTCGCCGCTGGCCCCGGCCTCAGTCATCAACAAGGCTTGGTATAGGCTATACGGCGAGAAGACCAGGTTGTGATCCTGGTTTCCCAACTCCTTCAGCATCCTGAAGGCAAAGTTTTGCTGCATTCTGGCAAGCGCTTCCCGGTCTGCCTCTGCGAGTTTGGCATCCTTAATAAAGGCCGCGCTCCCGCGCAAATCGCCGGCGGCTGGCGCGCAAGCCCCAAAAAGCAAGCTGGCGCAAAGAGTCATGATCAGTAAGCGGTAAGGGCGCATTTTATCTTCTCCTCAACAGGAAGTAACCTGAGTATCTGGCATAAGGACGCAAATAAAGCATTCATTGTTCCCTGGGGAAAGAAAAACCGGCCTGGTTTCAGGCCGGCCAATCAGCAGGATTGAGGCTAAAAGATCGCTGCCAGGCGGTAGAACATCAGCGCCAGGTATTCA
>ENA-UOOH01004119-UOOH01004119.1-fermentation-metagenome-genome-assembly--contig:-NODE-4119-length-10311-cov-32.208658_pt1 | contig 10311 bp, 20 predicted proteins | sample MGYA00245778_ERZ724025 | MGnify/ENA primary metagenome ERZ724025 (study PRJEB28704, sample SAMN03018313) | fermentation metagenome | biome: anthropogenic terrestrial biome; feature: soil... | reverse complement strand
AATACATATTCAACCATATCCACGGTGTTTACAGGATAATTATTTAAAACTAATTCTGACATATTTGTTCCCTTGTACCTTTCTACATAGTCTTTGGCGAATATATTTCTACCTATTTGTTTTTGTATCTGCTGGCTTATACCGCTTATATAAAGTGTTAAAATAGTATCTTTACTTGTATCCGTTATTCCCATAAAGTCTTTTAGCTCTTGTAATGTACATAAATCCATTGTTTTCACCTCTTAATTTACATTTTAAGGTAAAAGAAAAAAGCTGGCTTATTTGCCAACTTTTGTATCTTTTTTTGGGGTTTCTTTGGTACTTTTTGTTTCTGCCGGTTCTACCACTTTAGTTTCAACGCTAACTTCAAACTTAGCTTCACCCTTTTTAACTAATAAATCTGCAAATTCCTTGTCGTTAACTGTTATTTTCTCACCTTTTATATAATGCTTTGTATGTATTCCATCCTCTGCTGCGTAAAAACTTTTTTGTGCTATTAAACTAAACATTCAATCACCTCTAAACAGTTGGTTCTACTGAAGGATGAGAAAGAATTATGCTTGCACTTACAGGTGTACTTACAGTTCCAGTTACGGTTAATTTTATAGCTACATATTCTTTTACACCTCTATAACCTATCTTGTAGCTTCCTGCTGCTGTAATGTCAAACGAACCACTGCCTAAATAATCCTCTGCTGCAACATCTGTTAAAGTTCCTGCCGTATCACCTTCAACCAAAGAAACAGTTAACTTATTGGACGTTGTTAGCCCTGCCCCAACATTGATTATTCCGGTAACACTTTCATATGTTGCTGTATCTACTGCTGTTCCTGTTGCTGTAGCCGAAAGGGTTTGCGCTGCTATACATTGTCTAGCAGCTATTCCATTAAATAAATCTTTCATTGCCATAATTAAGCACCTCCTATGCCTGTTTGAAAATCTTTAAAGCATCTGGCATTTCTATACCACCGCCAATTTCTCTAGTTGTATAGAAAAGTATATTAGGCTTTTTGGTAAGTTCATCTCTAAGGGTATACATTCCAGCTCCATCAACGATTGTATATGCTTGTGCAAAATCTCCGAAAGCTATTGATAAAGCATTTGTACCAGGAGTTGGCATATCGGTTGCAAGATTATAATTATAGCCTAATATTGTATTAGGTTTTCCAACTTGTGTAGAAGGTTCCCATAAATACCTTCCTTGATTATCTTTAAGCTTTCTTATATCTCTTAAAGTTAATCTGTTCAAAAGCCATGTAGCATTTGGAAGATATTCTTCGAGCAACGATGCCTGTAAATCCATCAATCCATCAAAGCTAAAAGCTTCATTTACTACGCCAATCCCTTGTGTGGTTGGATTGGACAAGAATCCTAGTGGCTTATTCACACCGTCACCAGTTACAAACGCCGTAGCTTCTTGCCTTGCAAATTTATTCGCAACTTTCCTATTTATATAAGCTTCCCAGTCAAAATTACTATCTATCATTAATTTTCGAGTAAGTGCTGGCTGTGCATATTGTTCGTGCAATGGAATTTTAACCATCTGTAAAGTGCCATTATCAGTTACAGTTCTTTCGGCTCTTTCGCCTATCCATCCAGAATCAAAATCATCTGTATTTTCTCTTGGTATTTTATACTCTCCGGCACTGGAAATTGTTACTATGTTGGCTATTTGCCTAATAGGCGACATCTGTCTTACTCTCTCTACTATTTTGTTTGCCATTACGCTAGGAACCATATATCCGCCATCAGGATTGCTGTCAGTAGCCATTTGCTTTTTTTCGAGATGCTCGTCAACTATTCCTTTTCTAGCGTATGTATCAAAAGCGGTCTTGTACTCTATTTCTTCTTTAGATAGTTGTTTACCCTCTATTACATTTGGAGTAGTGTCTGGTCTTTGCATTTTGACTTCCAAATCATCAAGCCTAGTTTGAAGCTTTTCTATAGTTTCTGGATTGGCGTTTTTCTTTTCCATTTCATCTTTTAAGGCTTTGTAATTTTTGTTTATTTCTTCTATCATTTCAAGGGGAGTTTTTTGTTCTGCCATTTATATCACATCCTTATTTTCATTTATAGTGTTGCAAAGTGCTTCAAGTGCCTTAATTTCTTCACTCTTTAGTTCCAGTGTACCATTATTTGATTTTTTTTGCACATATTCAATATTTTGGAATTTATTGTCATGGTTTTGAGCACTTTTTATTGGTTTTTTGCCACCACAAGCTTTCCCATCTTCTTCGGTATTATCTTCTGAATCTTCATCATCACATAAAGCCGCTAATACTGCTATTGCATCTGATAAAGCATCCTTACACCTGGTCATTTGCTCTTTATTTGCTTTGCTTATCTTTTTGCCTGCTTTCCTTTCCATATATGCTGATTTAGTTTCAAACTCATAGTTTAAAGATTTTTGCGACATTGCACTGATTAATCCTGCCAATACTTGTTTGTACATAGTGCAAAAATCATCTATAGTTTTATTTGAAGCTGTCAATTTATCTTCTACGGTCATTTCTTCATCTTGTACTATAGAATCTAAAGACTGATCTAAAGCACTTTCAGCATCCCACCTAGCTTCTCTGTTTTGCCTTGTCTGATACACTGCATTAAAATCTAATGCTTTTATATCTAATTTATTAGGGTTAGATTTTTTATTCTTATCAGTAGTATCTGTATTGCTATTATCTGAATTATCAGATTTAATTTGGTCGTCTGTTATTTCGTCGAATTCAAGTTTTTTAAGATAAACATTAATTTTCTTAGCAACTTTCTTTTTATCTTCATCAGATATATCTACAGGATTTCTAGCACCTCTTATCGCATTTGCGGCCGCTTTTATACCGTTTGGTATAGCTGTTAGTTTATCATCAACTATATCTGCAAATCCTAGTTTATAGCTTCCTTTTTCGTTTGGTTTAGTTGTGTCTACCCAAAAGAAAGCTTTTTTTGCTTCTGCTGAAATATTTCCTTTATCGTCTGTATATTTATCAAATACGTTTTTTGATGCCACGGAGCCATCCCATTTAACCGCTTTGTCAGCTATAGGCAATGTAGTAGAACCACTAGCACCTTTATTCTCAATTGTCAAATTATCACCTCCAGAATTATTTTGAGATTTAACACTTGATACAGTAGCAGCTTCATTCATAGGAAAGGTAACAAGGCTTACCTCCATAATTTCAATCGACTTTAAGTTTCTTATTGTCTGTCCATTTTCAGTAACATATTCAAAATCAAGTGTTTTATACCCTATAGAAAGTTTTAATAGTCCCTTTTTTAACAATGCATATGCCGTGGCTGCTAAAGGTACCATATATTGGCCATCTGAATTTTTGTCTAATATTAATTGGCCTGTTGTTTGAACTCCTGCTTGGGTATCCAACAATGTTTGGTTGCCTAAAACTTTAGTTATGTCATGTTGATAGAGTATAGGCACTTGTTTACCATTGTTTATTGGCCCAATTGAAGGTAAAACACGGTCATTTCCATCATCTATATTGTTATAAGGACTTGCTAAACCAACAAATACACCTTGGTCGTTTATTTCTTTTATTTCTAAAGGTATACTTTTATATTCTAATGCCAATTTCTCACCTTCTCTCGTACTGCCTTAACATTACCATAATTTGATAATTTACGCTTAAATAGCTATATTTTTGGTTACAATAAAATGCTTCTAGTTGTGCCTATAGTCCCGTAAAAATGTGTACCATCAAATTCTATTAAGCCGTTGCTTTGCCCTGAAGCAATCTGCTCGTTAGGTACTAAAGCTGATGCTCTTAATTTTATAGAACTCATAGCCAAAGCAATTGGTCCTAAACCACCACTTAACGTGGATGCTCCACCCACTCCGGTTGAAGTATAAACTAGAGCTGTGTATGCCAATATTCCTGTTCCTGTAAATGCCGGAGTCGCTGTAGTTGCAATAGAATTATTTATAAGTGTTACAGTTCCAGTTGAAACGGTATTTAAAACTGCCACCGATGTAGTAATCATGGCTACTATTGCTATTGTCGCACTTGCTGAATCTGCTACAGTTACTTGGCCTATTATTTGGTCACTTGTGTGTGTAAATGATACCGAACCACCAAGAGCTATACATACATTATTCGGATTGTCTAGTTTAAAAGAAACTCTATTGGCTATAAGCGACCCTTTCGCTGTTGATGCAGTATATACACATCTTGCCGAACTTCCAGACGTAGAAACATTACAAGTACCATCTTCAAAGTAAATTTTTGAACTAGTATTTGTGTTAGTCCAATTTATAGCATCACCGCTAGTTGAATTTACACTTGAACCTAAGAATTGAAGATTTTGTGCCCCTGTTCCACTAAACGAAAGTGTATTCCCTGTACTTGAACTTAACACTACATTGTCAAATATAATTGTTCCTGTAAAGTTAGCTATGTGATTTCCTATAATATAAACTCCAAATTTAACAGGACTTGTAATGTTTACTCCTGCTTTTAAAGTTAAATTCTCTGTATAAGTACCAGGGAAAGGAAATATAGTAGTCCCGGAAGTTGCTGTATCTATTGCTTTTTGTATTGTTAAATAAGGAAAGTTTGCGCTGCCATCTCCTGTAGTATCGTTTCCACCTTTGCTTACATATAAATAATTAGTTGGCTTTACTACTCCGGCTCCTGCTACAATATCAGACCACAAATCTGCCAAATTAACCACTTCCCCATTTTCTCTTAACATTCTTCCAGAGCTTGGTGTATAACTATCAATATCAGACATATAACCACCTCCAAATTAAAAAACACTATATATAAATTTTATATATTTCCTTTATTTTACATTAAAATAGAAAATCTCGCACAGTTTGGCTTATTTGTTAATTCTATTGGATTTAAATATAAAAAATAGTCCTATATAATTACAGGACTATAAATTTTAATATGTTTATGTAGTTATTTTAAAATACGTGTTTTACATCTAAGCCAATACATCTTAAAGAACTCTTACCTAACTCCTTTAGCTTCAGTAACTGTAGCATCTTCAAACTGAATCTTATTTCTAAGATTTCTTAGCAGTGTATTTTTAGCTGTATAGAACGTGTATTCTCCTGCATAACCTGTAACCCAATCCAGCGCTGTTTCTGTAGTACCTCGTTTCATTATCAAGTAGAATCTTTCATGTTTATCTGACCATAATTTCTTTCTTATGATAAATTCTGTTTTTACTTCTCCATTTGATTTTTTCAAATTAATCCCTACTTTCTTTTTTATTTATTATTTGTTGGCTTTGATACTCTTTGATTTTGTGCCACAAGTTTGAAAGCTGTGTAGCTTCTTCAGCACTAAGAGCCATAAGTGCATCTTCACTACTAAATTTATATATTTTGCTCATTATCTTTCTCCTTATTAAATTCCGTTTCATAATGTATATCTTCCATTAAATAATTAAAAGTCTTATTGGGTCCAAACCCAAAGAGCTGGCAAAAATCTTTTTCTGAACAGTTTAGAAAATCTTTTATACTCATATTGCAAATGCTTCTTCTACATTCTACTAGCTTTTTATAATCTTCTGCACGTCTAGGAGCACTATTATTGCCACCTTTTTGTATTTCTTCATGCAATTCATTTAATTTAAGAGTTAGATATTTAAAGAATTTCTTCCTTAATTCCTCGGCTTTTTCTTCCATAATCATATCTATCATACAATCTTTTATAGTGCATTCGTGTTGCTTTAATGTTGTAGTTGCTTTTTCTACAGGGTCAAACATATCTTTAGTTATAGTTCTTTCATCTGCTTCTATAGTTTCACATTCTTTTGTTTCTGGAATAATTTCATTATTAATAAAAGGTGATTCACATCCACAGCTAATATGTTTTCCAAAATCTTCAAATAAATGCCACAATTGAAAAGTATAATATCCGTTTTCATCTGGTTTATATGGGAATTTATCAGGTTTACCACCGTTTTTTAGTATAATTCTATTTAATGCTTTGTGATTTTCTTTAAGTATCTCTAGTGCTTTATCTGTTAGCCTTACCTTTACAGTATCATTTAAATTTATTTTCATATTACTATTTTCCTCCTCAATCGTTTCAAACTGTTCCTTAAATTCTCCTTCACGTAAAACAAATATATATGTATCCTTCTTTATTAAATAGTCGCCTATTAGGCAACTTATATAATGGCTAAATGGTGGTGTAGGTTCTCCACACTGAACAGGTTGGGGCGTTAATTCTATAACAGATAAATCTGATCTGCCACTGGAGACACCACTTTCAACTTTATTTATTAATCCGTCTCCAAAGTCTAATATGTCTCGCTCCATGCCATATTTAATTTGCATAGCTTCTACTATAACACCAGTATATTTATTTCTATATTTCATTTATTCGCCCTCTTTCAATTCTTCTAATTTATTATTTTTAATGCCATCTATCATTCCGTGTGCAAATAATTTACCCCTCTCCGCACAAGCTTTACTTTCGCTTACATAACTTAACCTATCTAATATCGTATCTAAATCTTGTTTTGCTTTATTGGCCGCATTTGTTAGCCTTAAATATTCATCTATATTTATATACATAGATGAAATAAATTCGTCTTTAACTAAGTTACATTTAAGTTCTTTCATTACTACCCCTTTTCAATAATTTCTATTTTGGTAATTTCTAATTGTTTAAGTTTCTGTCGTGATTTGCCATATTTTTCGCAAACCATATCTTTTAAATTTGAATCAAGCTGTATACTTACAAATTTGCAATCCGGCCAAATTTCTTGCCCTCCCCTCAACCCGTAAGTTTCAAGTTCTAAAGTTCCCTCTCTGTAAGGAATAACGTCATCATAGAACCATGCACAATAATAAATCATTCTTTTTACATGCCTATATAATCTTCCCTCTTGTTTGGGTTGCTTAGATGCCTTTTTATCTTCACTTATAGAAGTTTCCAATTGTTCTATTTCTGTAGTTAGCTTTTCATTTAAAGGCTTGAAAAGCTTATAAAATTCAATTGGAGTTAAAACCGCATCTGCACGAGAAGTTCCAAAATCAGCATTTACACAATAGTTTCCAATTTCTTCTCTGGTTAAACTATCTTCTATCTTCTTGTACTCTACAATTTGGTTTGTTTCTTTATTTATACATTTTGGCATATATTTTCATCTTCTTTCTTTACATAGTCCACATCATCAGTGCCACAACTAGGGCATACTACGAATTTAATCTTTCCTTCTGCTTTTACTTCAAATTCTTTTCCACATTCTCTACATATGTATTTCATTGGTTTAACCTTCTTTCCTTTGTTTAGAATTATTTAATAATATATTAAGTCTGCTATTATCAATACTTCCGCAACTATTATGTGAGTATTGTTTTGGCGGTGCTGGTATTCTATTTGTCTTTGCTGGCGGTATATCTTTACTACTTTTTAGTGGCACTGTCAGTGGTACTCCATCACCTGCTTTTACATATGTCTCAATTTCTTCTTTAGTCTTGGCACATTCAGTGCATACACAAGACATTCCTCTAGTGTTGCTTTTTATCTGCCACATATCTTCATTTTTAAATTCATTGCCACATATAAAACACTTATACCAGAATAGTCTAGGGTGTATTTTCTTGATTTTATAATTCTTAGGTTCTCTTTTCATTTACTTATTTTCCTTTTCTCTCATTTTTACTTCTAAAATAAATCCCTGTATCAACATAGCAATGCAATAACTTGCTATTGAAAGGTTTATATTATTGGTTGCCATATCGTAAATTCCCATTCCAGCTGAAATATAGCACGCTATTTTAAGTATAATTATGCAACGCTTTTCAAAAGCTTTAAGTTTCATAAAACCACATCACCTCTTTTCTGCATCTACAGCTAAACAATAAGTTATGCTAGTTGCTAAAAACATTAATATTACACCTGCAATGTTTAAATTATAGAAGCAGTTAATGCCACCAAATCCATATAAGACGCCAATTGTAAAAGTCTTTATCATTGGCTTAAAGTGTTTTATCGATATGAGTGTCTCCTCCTTTTTATTGTTCGTAATTTTACCATTTTAGTTAAAATTTATTTGTATTGCCATATATAGAAAATACCATTTTTAGCTAAAACTTACGAACGTTATTTGAATTATATAATATATTATTCGCGTTAATTAAATTCTCTTACTGTTAACATGTGATTATGTATAATATGGAAAATACTAATATAGGCAGGAAAGCTACTAAATTTACTATTCGTTGTTGCTCTGAATATGTTTCGTTGAACATTGCATTTATAGACATGACCATAGAAATTATTCCTGTGTAAAATGCTAAAATTATCATTTGTTTAACATCCTAAACAATATTTAAATAGCCTAAGAAGAATATAAGTATAGGCAAAGAAAGTGCTATACATATAAACCTCACAAGACCTTTATTTTCACTATTCATTATAGTAAGAGCTATACCTATAACCGTATAAATCAATCCGTATATTGCTAAATATTTCATTTTTTTACCTCCAATCCAAGTTCATTTGCTATTTCTACTAAATCATTTCCTGTGATGTTGGGGCAAAATTCCCCAAAACAATGTATTGCTATGTTTGCAAACCAGTCTTTTAATTCTCGTTTGCTGATTCCTTTATGTATTTCGCCTAAAAAAAATCCTCTTGACAATTCATCTATTACTTGTCTTTTTTCCTGTGACGTATATGGCACCTCATCCATGTTCCAATCATTACTAAATTCATTCATATTACCACCTAACGTTTTTATCTTGCGTGAATAATTCAACTAGAAAGCAGTTTCCTAAATCATGCACTGCCTTAATTGTTTTTTCTCTTTTTTGTTTTGCCAAATCAATAGCAAGTTCCATCTGTTCGTCCAAGCTGTAATAAGGTATAGCTTCAATTCTTCTCACTTTCCACCACCACCGTTTCCATTGTTCTTCCAGCATAGTAACGTTGCCACAATAGTAATGATTGCTAAAATTCCTAATAAAATCTCTTGCATAATTTCATCACCTATGATATATTATACTCTGTAATAACGAGCAATTCAAGTAAATAACGAGTGTTTTGTTTTAAATTTATGCAATAAAAAAGACTAGAAAAACTCTAGTCTTGATTGACATATTAAATATTATGTGAATACGGTTTTTTGTAAACCCGCTCCGCACGCAGTTTTTAGAGGTTTACAGTATTTTAATTTTGCATAATATTAATTATGTTCACTTCTGAATATTGCTCTGTATATCTACACCATTCAGGTATGAAAATTCTCCAAAATATTTTAATTCTGATTTTTTTCTAGTTATAAATATCCTAAATAAACTAATATTTTAAGTAACCTTTCTTTGCTAAAAAAGCTTTGAGATTTATACCATTTCAAAACATTATCATTATTTTTACTACAATTACAGCCTTTACAAGAAGGTATTATATTATTTTTAGTTAATAGTCCTCCAATATTTTGAGGTATAAAATGTTCTTGCTCTAATTTATCAGTTTCTTTTCCACAATAGGCGCATTTAAAATCAAAGAATTTCTTGCATTCTTCCCATTCTTTATCTGTTAAGTCATTACTTTTTTTGCAGTTTTTTAAATAGGTTTCTAATTCTTTACTTTTTCTAGTCTGCATGGCTTTTTCTTGTTTCCATTTAATATAGCATTGTCTATCGCAAAACTTGCTTGAAGCATATTCTAATTTTTTACCACAGTAGGCACAATTTAAAGACATTTTTAGTCCTTCCTTCTCAATGTTTAATCTATAATTATATTATACTATATATTTATAGTTGTGTCAATCATTTACGATTGTATAAATCAATTATTTATTGAAAAGGTTGAGTCAAAGTGATATACTGAACATATATTATGATAAAGAGGTGGCAAAAATGCCTAGAGGTAAAATAGCTAAAACAAGTGCAAGGTTAGCAACTGTAGTTCCTAAAGACATAGCAGATATAATTAAAGAATTAGCTGACAAAGAAGAACGTTCGGTTAGCCAATTTATCGCTATGTATTTAAAGAAAGAATTTGGCAAACAATTAAATAAATCTAAAATTAAAGCATAATCATTGAGCTTATAGTAAAACTTATTGATGATGAAGTTAAAAGGAAAAAAGCAGGATTATAAATTGTCCTGCTTTAACTATACTGTAAAAAGCAACGGCAATTTACCACCTCTGAACTATCCGCATTACTGTCACCTGGATAACTTAATCCTGGCTTAAATTCTTCTCCTATAGGTATAGTCATTCCATCCAATTCAACGTGTGACGCTCTAACTTTGGAATCTTCTTGTGTACACCATGTCTTACTTTGCATATCTTTATATGTAGCACTAAGAAAATTTATCTTACCT
>ENA-UOOH01004118-UOOH01004118.1-fermentation-metagenome-genome-assembly--contig:-NODE-4118-length-10312-cov-2.956030_pt1 | contig 10312 bp, 14 predicted proteins | sample MGYA00245778_ERZ724025 | MGnify/ENA primary metagenome ERZ724025 (study PRJEB28704, sample SAMN03018313) | fermentation metagenome | biome: anthropogenic terrestrial biome; feature: soil; material... | reverse complement strand
GATTCTTGTTTTCAGCAGAGATCTCGCGTGCAGTCTTTAAAACGCTCAACTTGTAGTTGAATCCGTTGAATGATGTGGCAGGGGAGAGAACTTCTTCATCGCGCTGGGCGCTGAACAGGTTAAAAGCAACATCTTCGCTGAAGCTAGTAACAATATCTTTCAGGATAAGGTACTCCAGCGGGTGTTTCTTCGATTTATTGTCAACCGGGTTGCCCTGGTTGCTGATGATGTTGATATCCTCATAGTTGGTTACGTTGTCCGGCACGTAGGCGAACACGATCTCAGGCTTCAGTGAAGCTTCGAGGAACTTCATCAACTCCTTCGACTGATTGAGCGTAAGCCCGGCGCTGTAAGGAGCAATGATACCAGCCTTGCGGCGTTTGTTTTTGATGATGTGCTCACCGCTCTCAACGTTCACGATGTTCAGGCGCATGCGCTTGGCCGTTTCGTTAAGGGTGCGGAAAGGCAGCGTGCGAAGCACTGGATCCCACTGTTTCGCGGCTGATGTCAGAGATTCGAAATTGATTACTTTTGGCATGATGTGTATTTTTTGAGTTATTACAAATATCCTTGCTTTTCCGCTTCCGCCAGAACAGCGAAAGGATCCCCTGCGTTTTTCTTTGCGAAGTCCAGGATATCCTGCTTTTCAGCATTCGGTTCCCCTTTCGAAGTTATGGTTGCGGGTGCAGCACCCGGAGTTTCGTCAAGCTCTTTTTCAAGCTCGGCAATACGGGAGTTGGCGGTTGTGATCTCGCCTTCCAGTTCAGTAATGCGGGCATTGGCTGTATCAAGATCCTGTTGCAGATCATCACTGCCAGCCACGCCATTTTCGGCAGCTTGTTGCAATGCCTGGATAACAACGTCGGATGTGATCTCTTCCGCCTTGATATCCTCTCCGGATTCAACCATTGCAGAAACGATCGCCAAAAAAGCATTGGCACGCGCCATCAGCTCTTCGAATTGATTGTCTTTAAGTAATTTCATACGATAATATTTAGGGTGTTACTAAATGAATTAATCTCGTCAATAAGTCCAAGCTTCAAGGCTTCTTCGGCAAAATATACCTTGCCTGTTCCCCACACTTCACGGCTTGCCGTCAGTTTTCCATCCCTGTTTTTTTCGATGGATGAGATAAACATTTCATTGAATTTATCTGCCACCTTACGAAGTGGTTCAAGGTTGCCATTCAGTGCTTCGAAATAATCCTTGTTCTTATCCTTGGAAAGTGATGCATAAATTTCAACCAGCCGGATGCCTTTCTGCTCATAATACTTTTCATAATCGGCAATGGTTAGATAGGTGCCTATACTCCCCACCTGGGCAACTTCACTGTTGGCAACAATATAATCACAACCGGAAGCTATACCATAGGCGGCGGAACAGGAAAAATCATCGATAAATGCAACTACCGGTTTATTTCGCTCTGAAATAGCTTCACTCATCAACCGCATGGCGGTACCTTCACCCCCGCCACTATCTATTTTGAGGACCATTCCCTTTATGTTGTCAAGCGAGAAACATTCTCTCATGATTTGCGCTTTGCTCTGCATGCCATCAGGTCCGCATTCCTGATCGTGCTTTGTTATGGCACCGGATATGGATACGACAGCGATGGAACCGCTAGGTGCATCCCTGAGCTCTTTGATTATCTCACGGCTGTCAGATCCATTGTGTATTGATAGAAAGTTTTCAGGTTCACGCGGTGAACTCTGTCGTTTTGGATCGGTAAGGAATGATGTTACCAATGGCAGGTAGTTAAGGGCGAACGACTCTTCGATCATCCACACTCCGTTGAGTATTTTATGTAGTAGAAGCATGCTCAATAATTTAATGTACCGGTAATTGATTGTGATGTAAAATTATAAGCAATGTATTATTGAATAAAGGACTACCACCCAGGGAGGAAACAGGGTGATAGTCCAGACATAATAAATGCTAATTCAGGTAAAGCAAATCTTGTCAAATGGTTATGCGTCTAATGTTAAAGGATAATTGGGCTGTTTTCCCCTAAATGTGAGGATCTCTCCCGTATCTCCCTCTGCACGGTCGCTGAATGCAGGAAACTTAAAACCGGTTAGAGGAAAGTCGTGGGTTCCGAAAACGAACTGTTCTCCCATTGGATTTTTGCAGATAGCAATCATTTTGTTGAATGGAAGCATTTTCAATGCGATGGGTGTTTTTACATTAATCGTGAGGTCTATCTGAAAAATTTGTCCCGATTTTTCATTTGAAACGGATACAACGGGAGAAATTCCCTCTTTTTTTGCAGAAACATCAAAAAATGATTTTCCCGGCTTCAGGGTAATTTTAACCTTGCCTCCGGTGGAAGTGAATCCGGATATGTCCCTGGTGTCAATAATTTGGGCCTGGATAAATCCGCCCATCCTGTCTGTTGTATTCATCTTTTTTTATTTGTAAGTTATTGTATATTAGTCATTAGTAAATTTAATGCATCTTTTGCGTAATAAAATGGACATTTCAGGCACTTTGATTGACAGTAATTTAACGTTATTTAACGTGTTTTTTTCGATTGTATTCATTTCTTCGCAGCCTGTAATATCCCTTGATGAATGCATCTTCCGAAATTGCGGAAATTCCATAACTGAGCATAAAATAACACACGGTATCCAGGTAGGTGATGCCTCTCCTCTTATTTGCTCGCATCAGGTGATACAATTCCTCATACATGATCTCTTCAATCTTTTTCTGAAATATATCGCGGGCCCTTGCAGATAGGTAATTGTACCTTTCCGGACGTTTGCCGATGGATCTGCTGGGCAAAACTATTTCAAGATTTCCCTCGTCACTCCTTGCATTTATTGGACGTCTCGCCATCAAGTCCCAAAGCACTACATATAAATCACTGTCATGTGGTAGTTTGACCGGTGAATTTTCACACTCGTTGAATCTCCCCTGAATGTATTCGGCGAGGTGTGGTTTGATATTGATTTTTGTGGTAACCATTTTTTAAACAGTTTATATTTAGATACTTAATTTTATTAAGTTACAAATTTTCCCGCAAATATCCAACTGTTTAAATTACTTTTTTTTCCATGTTAGCAAACAAATAAAATGTTGTATAACCCCCCTTGGCTAAAACATACCTTTTTAAGAGTGCTTTCGTGCTGTATATTTGACTGTATATTCTAAATATATGAATATCAATGTAATAACATGCTTTTTTTGCAGCACTAAAAAGCACTGTTCAAGCACTTTCAGCACTTTTTTAATTTTTGTGCTGGTTAGTGCTAAATCGTGCTAAATCGTGCTAAATTCGTGCTGATGCTAAATTTTGATTATCAATCGATTATCTATTTAAAATTTCACTTAGCACGAAAGCACACTTTTTTTATTATATTTTCTATAAGTCATTTTTTAAAAATAAGTATTATAAAAAAAAGAATATATATATGTCTATAGTGTTTATTTTTAGTCGATTTTCCGCCGATGGTATAACTTCGCCAATCGGCGCTTTCCCCCTGCCGTTGTTTTTTCCGTACAGTACTTCAGTTCTATTTTATATCAAACCCGGAAAATGGATGCAAAGGAAAAACCATCCGAAAGAAAACACAGCTAAAGGAATTCGCGCCGGTGGCGCTCATGTAATAATAAACAAGCCCACGCTTACAGCGCAGGCTTGTCCCGTGTTATTATCCTGTTCCCGATTACTCGTATACAGCCTCACAGATGAACTCATATTCTGCCTGTAAACGCTTTACTCCTATCACCACGGCAATGCCCCTGGCGGCCAATTCATAAAGCCGCTGCCTTGTTATTGGGCTGTCCCTGAGGTTGTGGGTCATGGCACATACAAAATAGGAATCCCCCAGATCGAAATCAAATACCGTTGGTCGGATCAGCTTGGATGCTTCCCCCAGTGTGGATGCAAAACCCAGGCGAACCATCGTGCGCTGGATGATCCGGCGACGCTCCCCTTCATCGGGATGGACCGCTACAATGATCTTATTCTGTTTCATCGGTGTGATCTATTGGTACAAGTATCTCCGTTCGGTCATTTATACGCAACTTGCGCATCATGGACAGGTTTTTGAACGCTCTACGGCGTACCGGTTCAAGTTTCCTGAGTTGGCTTTCCTTTTCCAGCTCCCTGTAATAGCTGAATGTCATTGCTGTTATTTGTTTAAAGGTTTATCTTGTTAATGGTAACTCGAATTGTCTATCCGGATATAATTGAAGATCTTCTTCAAACTCGTTTTTCATCCTCTTTTCATCCTCATTGCATATCCGGTTAATTGTTTCATGTTCTTCAGGGTGAATCCTACTTATCGACACTATAATTAATACCAGGACGATGGAAATCAAAAAGATTTGAATTATTTGGAGTAGGATACAAGTATTGTCTTTCATTTCTTTATTGTTTTTATTAAATCGGTCTCCAACCGATAATTTCTCCAAACTCGACGTATGCATCTTCTCCATAAGTGATAAATCCACTTGCCTTTCCATGATAATAAGCTGTTGCGTAGCAATTATTGTCAGTTTTTACCAAAACAACATCTTTATTTGTTGGCGGGTCTACCTCCGGGTCACGCCATCGCAGGGCTTCGGTGTAGCCGGCGATAAAGGCTTCATTCATTCTCGCTTTCCATCCACCTGCATTCAATTTCCAGAAACCCTTTTTGATGTATCTTTCTGATTTTTCTTCTACTGTTTTCATATCCTTTTCTTATTAAATTACATTTTTCAGCTTATTGATTTCGTTAAGCTTCAACACTATAGCCATACAAAGAAATTTTGCCATATTCACTTCCACGGCGTTTCCGATATATTTTTTCTGTTCTGTCTGAGTACCGATCAATTTATAATCTTTTGGAAATCCCATGATCTGTTTCAACTCAGGAATTCGGAGCATCCGCATCTTGATATCTATGAGGCCATAGAGAGCCATGAACTCCTTTATTTCTTTCGTTTTCGGGCTGTCAGTATCATAGATCTCGTAGATCACGCAATCATCTTCGAACCGGATGAATGTGGGGATATTTTCCTTTCCTGTTGATGCTTCTACCAGGTAGGGCGGTGTTTTGTCCATCCGGGCAATGAGGGTGAAGCAAGGCTGGTTGATATCCCTTCCCACACGGGAGTATTGTGCATCCATCAGGTAATGCCATTTCCGGTTCGCGGTGATTACCGGTGCCGGTTCATCGATGGAGCTGCCGGTATTGCCGAAATTGGTGTTCATCAGCCAGCTTTGGCAATTGACAAGATTGTATTTAGGATTTCCGGTTAATGCGCCTAACGGTTTATTGATATTGGCTGCTTTCGATTTGCCAAACTGCTGATCTATGAAATGACATTGCACAACATTCTGTTTCGGTACCTGAGTAATTGCCGGGCACGGTTTTTCAATATCAGAATGCTGGCCACCGCCAGTGTAGTTATTAATCATAAATTTTGGCGAGGTCAACGAAAACCGGTCTTTTGTCAATACCGTAGGACACGGGGAATTCAAATATTTCGGCTCGTCCCTATAGTTGTACGACATTAAAAATCGGGGATTAATAAGCGAAAACCTATCCTTTGTGGAAACTACCGGAGAAGGATCTTCCACGGAACTGTTAAAGCCGTTGCCGTAATAGGCGGAAAGAAATTTTCCTGTAACGAGGCTATGGCCGTCCACGGTTGTAATGGTGCCGGCGGGACCATCTACTGAAATAACTTTTCCATCGGGACGGCCGCTGTAATACTTCGAGAGGAATTTGGCCTGCACAATGCCTATTCTCCCCTGTACACTCACCACAGGGCATGGATCGTCGACGCCCGGTGGAACATGTTTACCTGTTTTTCCGTTCACGGAATTATATTTCAGCAGCCATTTATCCTTTCCTCCGGCAACGAACTTGATGAGACCGGACAACACCCGGTCCAGTGAAGCTTCGACCAGATCCTTTTTGCGGTCGAAAATACTTTCACCTTCGTCGGAGAAGTCAAGTACCTCCTTGACAGCTTTCCATTTTTTCAATTTAGAACCAAAAAGGTCATTTTTTGGTGGATTCTTTGCGTGTGTCGGTTCCGGGAATGCGATGGGTAACCCGTCTTTGGCAAATATTCCGAAATACCTTCTGCGTGAAGTATAAGCTCCGTAATCGGCTGCGTTAAGGATACGATAATCATAGTCATATCCAAAGCTTTTGATGTTATGGATCCAGCGCTGGTAACTACTGCCTTTTTTCATGCTGATAGGTTTTCCGTTCTCGTCAACATCACCCCAGGCCATGAATTCCTCGACGTTTTCGATTTGTATGTAATCAGGATCGATTGCCTGAATGTAGCGATAGAGATGTTCAGCAAGCGTTCTGCTGTCAGCGTCACGGGGCAATCCACCTTTTGCCTTGGAGAAGTTGGTACATTCCAATGAAGCCCACAAAACGATTTTTGCGTCGGGCTTCATCATCCTGATCTTCTTCACGAGGGAGACGATAAGGGAGACATCGAGTGTACGAATATCTTCCGTAAAATGTAGCGAATGAGGATGATTTGCAAAATGACTTGCAATAGCGTTGATGTCATGGTTAACGCAAACAATAACCCTTGCTGCTTTTTTACCGTTAATGGTAGCGAGTTCTACTCCGGTGCTGGTACCTCCGGCTCCCGCAAAAAGGTCTATGTAATATGTGTCTACTTCCTCATTTTTGATAATCTCCAAAAGAGACATCATGTTGAAGAGTCCTAATATATTGCTTGTTACCGTCATTATATTCCTTTAATATATTTTTGAATTACTGATTTCATCTTCGAATAAATCGCACTCATTGCCGGGAGAGAAAGACACAACATAAATCCAATATCCCTGTCTGAGCAGGTACCTGCAATTAAGGACTACTCCCTGATCACTTTCTTTTGTCACGTGATATACACGCTGACCAATGCCGTATAATGGATCCGGTATTTTCATTGTTGTGATTCATTCATGTTGATTCCTGCGAACCGGTTAAACATGTCCTTGAAGTATTCGTAATCGTTGGCCCAGTTCTCGGTCTGTTCCCATCCAATCTCCTTTGAGTATGTGCGGAAATAAGAATCCAGCGCTTGCCCAACCTTCTCCCCTTTATACTTTATTGCCCCCAGTTCGAGGCCCTGCTCTTTCAGTATGTCTTCGGCATCGCCGTAAAGTACGGCAACGTGTGAATTAAGCAGGTAAATTGCAGATAGCAGTTTGTTGACCTTGTCAACTGCTCCAGACTCGACTGCCTTGCTGATCAGTTCCTGTTTGCGGAGTGACTGCAGTCTTTGTTGTTGCTTGATCGTTTTCATCTGTCTTTCTTCTTAAATGGCTTTACACCTTTGAGTGCCCTGGAAGCATCTGTCCTCATGTTTTCATATGCCATCTCGATTGCTTCTTCCGGATCCAGGCCGTATTTTTCTTCTGAAATCATACGTAGGGAAACGACCGGGTAATAATTGTGAGCAATGTTTGCAAGCGCTTCATACATACGGTTGAATTGATCCCGTTTCTTTTCATTGATATCTATTCTCTTACACATAATGCTCATCAATTACATTTACAACATTGTTCATCTTATACTCCCTGGGAGCAATAGGTGGGCAGTCCGGCCGGAAAGATATTTTTCTTTGGCCATCAAAGTAAACCCAGCGGCTTTCGTACCGGTAATGGTAGAAAGGCTCCGTTTGTGTTATAGCTGAAACCACCCTGGCGGATTCTCTCATGCGCATCACAGCGCAGCGTGAACATACCTGGTATGTTTTGCTGCCATCCTGTTTTTCAATCCATCTGTGCCTCATATTAAAACTCCTTTTTATTGTTTGGTGTAAATGGTAAATTATCTTTTTCAACATCATTAATCTCATTGTCATCGTGCTTTTCCCGCCACTTATCGGCATCCCCGATCATGAAGTATTCAACCCCGTTTGTCTTGTCGCTGTCATCCGGCCGTCCATCCGCATCGAAGAACATGCAAAGCCCAGTTTTCACGTCATACTTATGCGGGTTAAACAGGTACCCTTTCCATTCGCAGTACTTGCGGATCTTCACCTTGAAGTTGGATGGGGTAGTGAACTTACGCTGATCAGGAGCATATTCAATGAAGTTCTCATAGATTTCGCGGCGAGCGAGACGCTCATTTCGGCGGGATTCATCAGAGAAATATTCGTCTGCCCAGGAAAGGAAGTTCTCTCCCATGAACTGTCGGAGCTGCCGCTGCTCGATGCGGTCGGATGGAGCCTGAACGACACCAAAACGCAGGTATAGCTGTACACATTCCGCCAACAGGTTCCACTGATCAAAATCCCACTCGTCGAAGAAAAGCACTCCAAAATCATCGATCGGCTTATGGCTGTCGTTGTAAAAATCGGAAAATGCAATTTTCCACTGTCGGTCATGGAACGATGAACCCTCCCCATTGAGAGCGTGGTTGGTGGTGATATAGATCTTTGGCGATCTGTGAAACGGAAATGTAGCACGGCGGCCTCCCTTGTAGTTCACGCTCCAGTCGCCGGTGATGTTGGCAAAGAGAAATTCAAACGGGAAGTTGGTGCGAACGTCATCGATGAAGACGATCTTCGTTTTCACCGTCATTTCGTCCCACAGGAAATTATCTCCGTCAATATCCTTGTACTTACCGTTGATGCTTATTGTTGGCAGCACGTGTTTGAACATCTCGCCCAGGATTGATTTACCGGAACGGCCGTTCGATAACCCCACCTCCGACTGTTTCCCGTCCATGGCCACCACGGCACGGCTCACGCTCCTGTCCTTGGCAGTCATGAGCATGTAACCTATGGAGCATAACTTTGAGATAAGGTGGGCAGCATTCTCCTTTTTCTCGTCTTGACTGATCTCTTCCCCCTTTTCCTCGAGTCGCCAGGTGAAGTTGGACGTATTGATCAGGAATTGCAGGAAATGACTCTTCTCTCCCTCACCGGATAACTTGTAACTGAAGTCTCCATCTTTGTTTTTCTCAACATGGATAAGCCTCTCAGTCTTCTTTGCTGAAAAATCAATCACCTGATCTTCCCAGATCTGATGCGTTACCGAGGTGTAATCAATCTCTTTGATCCCATCCTCTTTTACTTCCCAAAAATTATCGCGATAATAAAACAGTTGGCGGTCCCGGCGTGGATCTTCGAAGTTTGGTTTGTAATACGACAGGTTGGACAGCTTTTCCGGACCCAGATATTGAGGCCCAAGCATTTCCAAAACCTCCTCGTTGGCGATTTCACGGGTGAAATCCTTGACAAAGTCGCGGATCTTGTCCGTACCCTCGATTGTGTCAATAAATGGATGTTCAACACGGATGTAATCGTATGTTTTGTCTGGTTTTTCGAATCTGAAAAAACCTCTATTGTTCAGGAAACGATAACTACGCTCATACCTGAATTGATAATCGGTGCGAACGTATGCACCATTACGATCCGTTTTTACAATTTCCTCCCAGTATCTCTCTTCCGGCTCGATGGGCTGCGCGCTCTCAATCTCTCCCTTGTCATTGAACCGCCAACGGTACTTGCCAATCCTGAATTCCGGAAGCTCTTTTAAAATGGCCCTGTGAAGCTTGGCAAAATCAGTCGCATTATTCAATGACCATATGTCGGCCAGCTTGGCGTCATTCCAGGTGGTTACCTTATACAACCTCAGGTATTTTCCTGTAAGACTGCGCTCGTTGATCAGGTAGTCGATATCCTCTTTCAGTTCATCCTCTTTGCCCTTTAGGCTGTTGGCCAGCAGATCATCCACACCCTTGTCGCCTGCCTCGTTCTCATTCACGTGACCGATCAGGATCTCCAGGTAGATGGAGCGAGAATTGCGCAACTGGACACAGTATTCCTTGAAATTGCGGGCAGCTGTGAAGAATGAGCGGGGACGCTGGTCGGCAAAATCGTTTATGCCGATGTTGTTCGAGATATTGTTCCAGTCCGAATCGAACAGCAATACCAGTTCTTTCACTTCGCAAGCCTGAATGAGTCGGACAAGATCTTCATGCAGGACCCCGTTACGCCCCAGGTTGTGAATGCCCGAGATGGCAACCGACGGGATTCCGTGTTTACAGGCTTTCTCCGCTTTCTTTTCCCCCTCCTGGATAAAGAGCCGGTGGATCTTCTCTCCGGACTTGTAGATCTCCCGGATCTTGTGAGGGATGTACAAAAAGGAGCCGCTCCCGGTCGGCGATTTATACTTGTAAGGTTTCCCGTTTTTGTCGAGATGCTCGTTCGGATATTGCCAGCGGACACGGAAATATTCCTTGACCTTGCCAGTGTTCTTTCCCTTGAGTACCTGCTCATAGGTTACCGGATTACCTTCAAGATCGTAGTACTCGATGATGACATCATCACCATC
>ENA-UOOH01004117-UOOH01004117.1-fermentation-metagenome-genome-assembly--contig:-NODE-4117-length-10317-cov-2.680277_pt1 | contig 10317 bp, 9 predicted proteins | sample MGYA00245778_ERZ724025 | MGnify/ENA primary metagenome ERZ724025 (study PRJEB28704, sample SAMN03018313) | fermentation metagenome | biome: anthropogenic terrestrial biome; feature: soil; material... | reverse complement strand
TCAGGAACAGTGGGGAAACGGATGATTCCTACATCCATATTCGGCGCTTGTTTCCGAAGATCGCCCACAAACCAGGTTCCCATTAGGTACATTGCTGCCCTACCATTAAAGAAATATCTTTGGGCATCTAGGTAACCCGCTCCTAAGAAACCTTTCTGAAACGCTCCAATTTTAACCAGTTCCTGAATCCTTTTACCTGCTTTGACAAATGGAGCATTATTGAAACTATAACCTTTTTTTCTGTCTAAAGTATTGGAAAAACAATCGTATCTATCTACCAGATACATGTAATAAAACGAGAGTTCCCATTTTTCTTTTCCGCCTACCGTAAAAGGTATAATATTATGTTTTTTAAATTTATTAATTGCGGCGATCAGCTCTTCCCAAGTCCAGGTCTCATTTTTGGTGATATCGGGTATTTGCACCCCGGCTTTCCGGAAAAGTTCCTTATTGATGTAAATATGTCCGCTCCAGGAAGTATAGGGCAAACCATAATGCTTACCATTAAACGTACTGGATGAAAGAACACTTTGAGGGATTACCTCTCCCTTACTCTTAATCAGATCCGTTATATCAGCGACTTGTCCTTCCTCAACATAAGATTTGAGAATTCCCCCACCCCAGGACATCCAGATAGTAGGTGGGATTCCGGCAGCCATTGCCGATTTAAGCCCGATTTTTAAATCTTCATCCTGCATATCCGTTCTTTCAAATTTTATATCCGAGTTCTCCGCCATAAATTGTTTTAAGGTATTGTCCATCCAGGTAATAATCGATTGCTCTCCGGCGTCAGCAGTCCACCATTCCAGGTTGACGCTGGCAGAGGCTGAAAAAACCAGGGTGATGAGCGTTACTATCGCCAAGGTAAAGATTAACATCGTTTTTTTCATCTTTCTTATTCCCCCTTTTGTTTAAATTCTGAGTTTCAAACCGATACTCTCAGAACAAAGGCATCACTCCTTTTGCCACTTTAATAACGGTAATGCTAACGTCAGTAGAAAATAAGCACCGTGAGTTACGGCCTATTTTCATCTGTATGACCAATATCACTTTAAAGAATTGCATAATTAAATTATTTAAGATATAACCACAATATATTGTGGTTATATACAAATTTAAGGCAATTATGCAATTCCCTCATTTAATCTAAAGCTTTAAAAATAAGTAACAATCCCCTAATAAACTTAAGCTATCATTCTACTTTGCTGAGCTTGTAGCCATATGGCAGGTGTATAAATTACAATAACACGAAAAAACCAAATGTAATGAATTGTCTCCTGATAAAGGCTCCAATGTTAAACCGCTTTAATTATCTAATTAATATTCTAGCATATGATAAATATTTTGGCAATAGATTATTATTAAATAATAATTATTTTGTTTCGCGTAATATAAGATATTTTCATTATAAAATTGGTATTTACGTGGAAATGTTGATGCTTCCCTTATGCCAGTTTAAAATTGATGCGAAAGGGTTAATCTAATAATTATTAAACCGCTTTAATTGACGTCGGTAAATGTTTGTGGTATTATAAATCAAAATAAGAGACGAGGTATGCTCAAAACTAATGGGGGTGAGACCATGACTTTACAGGAGATTATTCCTCTGCCCAAGCTTGAGCAATGCAAACGACTTTTGTGCGTGCAGCCCCATCCCGACGATAATGAGATCGGAGCGGGAGCGACCATCGCCAAGCTTGTACATAATGGTTGTGAGGTTGTCTATCTTACTGTAACAGATGGAAGAATCGGAAGTAATGACCCTAAAATACATCCCAGACAGTTGGCAGCCATAAGAAGGAAAGAAACGGAGGCATCCGCAAGACTGCTCGGAGTATCGGCTTCCTTTTTCCTGGATTTCCAGGATGGGTCGTTTATAAGTGAGCAGGCAGTCTGCAGAAAAATTACTGATGTCATCAGGGAAGTGCAGCCCGAAATGGTGATGACGGTTGACCCGTTTCTTCCCTATGAAACCCATTATGACCATCGGACTGTCGGAATGGCAACTGCCGGCGCATGTATGATGGCCTCCCTCCCTCATTTCCAAGGCAGTCAAGGTGATTTGCCCGCCAATAGCTGGTCGGTTGCAGGAGTGGCGTTTTATAACACAGCGTATCCCAACACTTACATTAATGTAGACGAAACCTGGAATTTGAAGTTTACCGCAATAGCCGCTCATAAGAGTCAATTTGATGAAGAGTATCTAAAAAAAGTCAGGATGTACTTTGAACTAAAAGGCGAGGAATATGCAAAAGGCAGGGGATTTGACCGGGCCGAAGCTTTTAAGGTTCTCCCGGTTACCTGCTTACATGTAAACGTGGACGCCATCAATCTCTAGAGGGGGTGCTTAGATTGAGTGAGATCAAACTTGTGGTCATAGGCGGAGGTAGCAGTTATTCACCCGAGCTTGTTGATGGTATTATAAAAAGATATACAAGTCTGCCGGTAAAAGAACTGATTTTGGTTGACATTGAGCGGGGCAGAGAAAAAACAGAGATTAACTGTGCCTTGAGCAAGCGGATGTTTGAAAAAGCCGGAATTAATGTAGATGTCAAGGTATCGCTGGATCGAAGAGCGGCTCTGGCCGGAGCGGATTTTATTATTACACAGTTAAGAATCGGCGGTCTGGAGGCAAGAGAAAAGGATGAGATGATCCCATTGAAATATGATCTCATCGGACAAGAGACCACAGGACCGGGAGGGTTTGCCAACGCGCTAAGGACCATCCCGGTCATGCTGGAGATCTGCCGGGACATTGAAGAACTATGCCCGGAAGCCTGGCTGATCAATTTTACCAATCCTTCCGGGATAGTAACGGAAGCAGTTCTGGGCCATTCAAAAGTGAAGTGTATAGGTCTATGCAATATAGCGATCAATACTGAACAGATGCTGCAAAAGTATTTGAAGGTGGATAAATCAAGGCTACGCTGCGTATTTGTCGGGTTAAACCATTTAAGCATTGTCAAAAATGTCTATCTTGACGGTAAAGATATCCTGCCGGAACTGCTTACGCAAAATGTTGGCGGGAACAGTCTGGCGAGCAATATCCCGGATATCGATTTTCCTGAAGATTTCTTGTCTATGCTGGGCTACGTACCATCTTCCTATCTGCGCTATTTCTATTTTGAAGAACAGATGCTGCGAGAGGAAAAAGCAAGGATCGAAAAAGGCATCGGCTCTAGAGCCGCTGAAGTAATGAACATTGAGAAAAAACTGTTTGCGATATACAGAGATCAAGAAGTAAAGATAAAACCCGCGGAGCTTTCCAAACGTGGAGGAGCTTTATACTCGGAAGCGGCCATCTCAGTGATTGACAGTTTGCATAATAACAAACCAGAGCTGCATGTTGTTAACACTCTGAACCGGGGAGCGATCTCCGATTTACCCGCAGATTGTGTGGTTGAAACCAATTGCCTTGTTAACCGCGAAGGCGCCATTCCTCTGGTCAGTGGCGCACTGCCGGAGAATTTCCGGGGACTGGCGCAGCAGGTAAATGCATACGAGCAACTGACCATCAAAGCCGCCGTTACCGGTGACAGGGGGAAGGCGTTGATGGCGCTTATTAATAATCCGCTGACGCATGATGCCGCTGTGACCAGAGAGCTGCTTGATGAATTAATTGAGGCGCATGGGCGGTATCTGTCATACCTTGGCAAGGGGGGTAAAAAGTAATGGTTTACTTGGCCGGCGTTGATGGCGGCGCCACAAAAACTCACTGTGTAATTAGTGACGAACAAGGAAATATACTCTCAGAAGGGTTTTTAGGCGGGTCAAATTACCAAGTGATTGGCGAAGAAGCAGCGAAGCAAGCTTTAAGAAGCGCTCTGGAGGAAGCATTGCAAAAAACCGGGATCGCTTTCCATGACCTTGAATTGACCGTTCTTGGATTGGCTGGCGCCGACCTTGAACCGGATTTTGAAGTATTAAACAAAATATGTCTTGACCTCTTTGGCCATCAGCGCTTTAAAATATTAAATGATACATGGATAGGGATGAAAAGCGCAGAACCCGAATTCTGGGGGGTCACCGCCAACTGTGGCACAGGCGGAAGTTATGCAGGAAGGACAAAAGACGGTCGTGAAGTAATACTCAGAAATCTTAGTTATGAACTAGGCAATAGGGGGGGAGGTTTAGATATTACTGTTGAAGCGCTTCACTATGCTTTCAGATCGGAAGAAGGGACGGGAAGTAAAACACGGCTTGAAGCAGAAATTCCCCCTCTTTTTGGTTTCAAGAATCTAAGTGAAATGGTCAAACCTTTAATCGGGGGGAAAATAGATCATGACGGGATCAGACAACTCCCAAAACTGGTTTTTAAACTTGCCTCCGAAGGGGATACTGTCTGTCAAAATATTTTGACCGAATTAGGACAGGTAATGGGCGAAATAGCCGGTGGAATAGCCAAAAGGCTTGATCTTACGCTAATTGAGTTTCCAATGATTCTCATGGGGAGTGTTTTTCTTGATCGAAGCTGCCCGTTGCTTGTTGATGAGTTTACGACCACAATCCATAAAACTGCTCCCTACGCGAAAATAAAAATAACCAATCAACGACCTGTGCTGGGAGCTTTACAGCTTGCCCTTGAAGAATACGCTCATCAGCAGTAGACAGTAAAGGTTCTTGGAACATTAACCACAATTTGAAGTTAATCCAAGGCTCATGGGCGGTAGTTCCTTTCAAAGTCCGCAAAGAAAACAGAATAAGCAACAAGGCAGCTTACAATGCTGCCTATCGCGGTTTACCCCGTATTTTATTGGCCAACTAAAAATCGCAGAAGCTAATCAGGCATAAATTCTTTTATGTTTCATTACATTACCAAACTGGTCAACAGTTATTTCTAAACTATGCATAAAATCTCCTAAAGAAGCGAGTTTTGAAACACTCTCTAACCTCATAAAATTGGAAAGCATCTGGTTAAGCATTTCATAAACCCCATTTAATTCCTCTTCCCGTTGAGCAATTCTCTCTAGATCCTTCTCTCTTAACAGGCGAAAGTGTTCTTTTTCATCAACTAATCTTTGGATTTCTTCTAGTAATTTATCTTCTTTTTTCAGATCCCTCTCTACTGCTAACAGGTGTTCAATAAATCCTCGCAGATCTAATTGGGTTTTCTGTCGCTCTTCTAATTTACAGATACGTTCTTCTAAACCACGTACCGTTTCGGGGAGAAAAGAAATTTGTTGTAAGAAAGGATCAGCTCCAACCTGAGCTTCCATCTCAATCATAGATTTCCTCTCTTCGTCGGTAATAGGCTCTTTTTCGCTAATAAAGCTTAAAACCTCTTTCCCCATTTTTAAAAGATCATCTTCATTAAGACCCTGTTTATTCACTAACCGATAAAACCGTAATTTCAAAGCCGCTTCGGAAAATTCCCCTTCTAGCTGCTCTTGAAGTTCCTCACAAGCCTGATTTCTCGTATTGCCTAAAGCTTGGTGTTTACAAAACGTCTCTAAAATCTGCTGATCTAAATCTTTTTTATGCCTGACGCTTTCTTGAGTAGACTTCAGATTAGCAGTTGTCTTTTCTTGCATCAACCTATAATATTGATCGATCGTTAATTCCTTTGCCTTAAGTAGACGGCAAAACTGGCTGCGTAAAGCCCGCATTTCTCTCCCCAGACGAGTTGTTAACTCTTTTCTCTGCTGGGGATCCCACCATGAATTAAAGATAATTTCATTTTCTTCTTTGGTGTAACGAGGCTTGGTCTTTTTTACTAATTGGTTATTACTTTTCGCCAATACGGATGAAACATCTCTGATCATTATTCTCTACGCTCCTTAAATATAATTCCTTGTATCACTAAGTTCTTATAATATAATTGTGTGCCGAGATAAACTAAATTATGCTAGAAAATAAAAAAAATTCCCTTTACGGGAATAAAAATAATAACAACCGTATCAAACTAATCTTTTATTGCATTTATGGATTAGATCTAAGTTGATAAGTTTCTATCTCTCGATAGATCGGACCCTGGGGCGTTAGTTTACTTTCAATCAAAGCAAATTCCTCTACCAACATCCGACCATCAACCCCATTTGTTAGCGTCTTAGCTTCTACTACTGCAGAAGACGCTTTAACCCGTCCTAAAGTAAGATGGGGTGTAAAAGGTCTACCTGGCTTCGGAATACCCGTTTGACAGCAGGCCTCTGTCACCTGATTAGCCAGCAAAGTTAAAGCTGCTTTCCCCTCTTCTACTCCCAACCACAAGATCCGTGGCGCCGTCCAAGAAGGAAACACCCCTCCCCCTCCCAGCGAAATAAAAAAAATCCTGTTTTGGTCAGCTACTGATCTTAGCAATGGCGAGAGTCTTGAAATCTGACTTATGGGTTGTTCTCCCAAAAAAAAGAGGGTTAAATGGGCTTGACTACTGTTAACCCATTTTACCCCTGTTGCGTTAGGAGCAATAATCTTTACAAACTCTGCAATGATCTGTTGTAGCTGACAAGATAAGTTAACCGCCACAAACAACCTCATCTCTCTTCACTCCCAGTTTCTTCCCTATTTTCCACGCTAACCTGCGCTTGGTTAATCACTTTCCGTTCTAAAATAAACTTTCCATGAAGGCTGTAAACCCGGATTAGATCTACCGCTGCTAAATGGTATGCTCCTTCGCTCCGATCAAAACGAAGGAGAGCCACGCTATAAGGAAGATTACCATTGGCTAAACCTCTAACTCCCGCCGCCCCACTGGTACCGGCATTAACAAAAACAGTAGTTCCCTTTTCACTGACCTCCGGCTGATGATCATGTCCATATAAAACCACCGGAACCCTCTGTTCTACCTCGCTAGCTAATTTCACGTTATGAACTGCTAGGATATCAATTTTTTCTTTTGACTTTTCAAGATACTCCTGCAGCATCTGCGCTTCAATTTCCAACTGCTCATCCCCAACCATCAGAGTCCCAGGTGTATGGATCGCTGGATCTGCCCAGCCCATTATCGTAAGACCATTAATTTTATAGATTCTCTTCGTCATGACAATCACGTTTTTATATTTTTTTAGCCTGGAAACCACTTCCGGAGAGTCATGGTTTCCTGGGACAAACACATATTTGATCCCCAAGTTATTAATCTTTCTATTCAATTCGGTCTCAAGGGCAGTGCCATAATCTGTTAAATCCCCAGTATCAATAATCAGATTAACCCCAAAGCCATCAATTACTTTCTGAATAAAGTCGAGGGAGACCGGGTTATTATGAATATCGGAAACATGCAACACCTTAAGCTCCCCATCCACTTTAGCCAAAGGGGAAAGATGATCGACTTTCGAAAAAAGAGAGTCTAAATTTCCCGCGACCATTGATAGTTTTTCGCTGAATTCCGGAAGGCGGGTTAAACCTTGATCGATCAGGCTTAATACCCAAGGAGCAGTTTCTAAAGCCCCTTCATATCGGGGGTTATTAAAAGCTTGCTGATTAAAACTAATGAGCACTCCGCCCATAATCAAGAGTACTGATAAGACTCCCACTGCGCCCATTCTCCATAAACGCTGAAAACAGCGTCTGCCAAAAAGTAAAGCCGCTATTACCCCAGCTGCCCCCCCCACCAGGCATAGCTTAGCCAAAAATAAATAGAGACTTTCCCTTAACCTTATAATAAAACCGCTCATATAACGGTTGGTATCAGTAACCCCAAGCAACTCATGTTGGAGCAAAGCAAGATCGATTCGGTTAAGCGTAGCTGAGAGAACTACTGGCCAACGATGAGTATTAGCTTTGATCTCGCCTAAAGGCGGGATCACCAATCTAGTCTCGCCCGGCCACCCCCAATCAAAACTTAGTTGTAAGTCAAAAGGTCCGAAACCCGCTTTCATCTCCCCGAAGGCTGATAAAAAGAAGGTAAAAATTAAGACGGCAAAAATAAAAGACAGGGCTTTCTTTCGCGTTTGCCCTAGATATGCCGGGTTCAATTTCTTCTTTAATTTAGCTAGCATATTTTTGCACCCTGTCCTTTGTGTAACTTACTTTGATCAGGCCGTCTCCATTAATACCGTTCGAAACTCCTCACCCGAAATTTTCTCCTTGGAGAAGAGTAGATCTGCCACTCGCTTAAGGATCTCAATCTTATCCTTCATTATTCTTTTTACCCTTTCTTCCTGGTGAGCAAGGATTTGAGTAAAGACTTCATTTATTTTGTCTTTTGGCGTATACTCTTCGTCGATAATCCCCAAAGTCGAAAGGCCACTTTTTATAATCTGTCTCGTTAACTCCACGGCTTGTTCAAAATCATTACTTGCCCCAGTGCTTCTTCCACCGTAAATTGCCTCTTCGGCCATAGCCCCGCCCAAAAAGATCGCAATCTGGTCCTCTAAATACTCTTTGGTATATAGGTAGCGTTCATTTCTGCCACTCGGTCGCATGAATCCTAAAGCTTTCCCCCGCGAAGTAACTGTGAGATGACCAACAGAGTTAGGTCTAACCGTCTCGCTAATCAAAGCATGGCCAGCCTCATGGACAGCCACCCGCTGCAACTCTTCCCGGTGAGGTCTCCGTTCCAGTTTCTCCCCGAGAATCACCTTGTCAATGGCCTCCTCCAGTTCATCCTCGCCAATCTCTTTTTTTCCTATGCGGAAAGAAAGAATCGCCGCCTCATTAACTAGGGATTCGAGATGGGCTCCAGAAAAGCCAAAGGTATCCTCGGCAATCTTCTCCAAATTTACTTCCGAAGCTATTGGTTTGTTCTTAGTATGAATTTCCAGAATCTTCAATCTGCCTTCTTTCTCCGGCAGATCCACCCTGACCTGGCGATCAAACCTCCCCGGTCGTAACAACGCCTCATCCAGTAAGTCAGCACGGTTGGTCGCGCCAATCACCAAGATTTTACTGTCTTCTGCCGGTTTTATTCCGTCCATCTCTACTAATAACTGGTTTAAAGTTTGATCATACTCCAGGTGAGAAGTGTGTTTGCCTCTTTTCCCCCCTAAAACTTCCAACTCATCAAGGAAGATAATCGCATTTTTTTTCCCATGCTTTTTAGCCAATTTCCGAGCTCGGGAAAAAAGCTGTCTCACCCGCTGAGCGCCCACTCCGGCGTACATCTCAATAAATTCAGAACCAGAAGAAGCAAGAAAAATAGAATCGGTATAAGAAGCAGCAGCTTTAGCCATCAAAGTCTTCCCCGTCCCAGGGGGACCACTCAACAGAATCCCCTTCAGCGGTCTAATTCCCAGATCTTTAATCTTTTTCTCTTCTTTTAGAAAATTTAAGGCTTCCATTAACTCCCGTTTGGCCATTTCCTGACCGCCGATATCAGCAAAAGTTACTTGAGAAGCTAACCCTTGCTCTCCGGTATATTCCAAAGTCTCTAAATTTTTCTCCACACCCCGACCCTGGATATAAAAGCGGAACACTAAAAAGATCCCCCCCAGCAGTAGAAAGGGAGCCGGGTCCATACCAAGAGCAAGTAAATAAACAAATATTCCTGCTAATACACCGATAGTAACTTCTTTCCACATTAGCCCGTCCCCCCTTCCATAACAACCCCGTTATTGGAAGAATACCTGGGAACCACTTTAAAATAAGCATGGTTTTGTTTTTTTAGTTGTATATAAAGGAAATTATTACCAAGATAGACACGAAAATCTCCTGGACCGGCTTCATTCTGTAATGACTGGAGCATACTGTAGAGAGCGCTATATTTCCCAGTAATCTTTGCTTCTTCTAGAGCAAAACTTAGCTTATAATATACCTCTCCTAATTCTTCACTAGGTTGATTATCTACCAACACTTCAGTAACGTTTTTATGCTTCTTAGCCTGAACTTCGCGGATCAAAGGTTCTAGAGTCTCTTTTAAGTTATCCACTCGCTTGGTATTAAGTTTAACATGAATACTCAATTCCGATCCCTTTTCCCGTAGTTGAAAACTTTCAACTTCCGGAACAGCTTTTACCCATTTTTGTAACGGATTACGTCTGAATAACCTTTCTACTAAGATTCCTCCACCAAACAGGAGCCCGGTGGTGATTGAAAACACTAACACAACAATAAATATCCGTCTCAGGCTCCAGTATCTCCGGGACATCCCTTTATCTCCTTCCATAAATATTTAATATATTACAAATAGCTAATTGACATAAAAATTATAGCATATTTATCAAGATCTTTCGAGTTAAATCCGCAGGTAGATACTGGATCGCGCCGCTCTTAGCTTATCACTAGTCACTCGCAGTAAATGGCGCCCTTTGTAAGTAAGTGGAAGCTGAACCTTACCTTTTGCATCCCTTTGATTTAACTGGCCTTGGGCTTTTAACTGATATCCGGTTTTTGGAAACTAAATTTAGCTTAACTTTTGCTTGCGAAAGGTGAGTTTAACATAGA
>ENA-UOOH01004114-UOOH01004114.1-fermentation-metagenome-genome-assembly--contig:-NODE-4114-length-10321-cov-3.022209_pt1 | contig 10321 bp, 8 predicted proteins | sample MGYA00245778_ERZ724025 | MGnify/ENA primary metagenome ERZ724025 (study PRJEB28704, sample SAMN03018313) | fermentation metagenome | biome: anthropogenic terrestrial biome; feature: soil; material... | reverse complement strand
GCCAAGAAACAACAATTCAATTTCATTCTCTCCTATCTCGTACTCATATATAACATCCAACTGTTTTTGTTCCTCTTCGGTCAAATCATTATATTTAATTCCATTGGAAATAATATCTGATTTCCTGTTTATGACGTCATAATCTACAAGAAATCCATCTCTAACTGCTTCATCCAATTCATAAGCAAAGTTTGGTTCACCTTGCTCCATATGAAACATATCATAGGTACTTTTGTCAACCTCATTTCGTGGTGTTGCGGTTAGCCCTACCAAGAAAGCATCAAAGTAGTTGAAGATGGACATGTATTTTCCAAATATACTTCTATGAGCTTCATCAATGATAATCAAATCAAACCTACTGATAGAAAACTCTTTTGTATCGGCATCAATGAAATTGACCATTGTCTGATATGTCGAGAAAAGTATACGAGCGTTCTTATCAGGCTTATTAGTCTTATCTGAAAGTATAGATGTTGTAATATGTGGTAATAGCTTTGTGTAGTTTTTGTGTGCTTGTGACACAAGAGCGGTTCTGTCGGCAAGAAAAAGAACATTTTTTACCCATTCATTTCTCATCAACACATCAACCAGAGATATTGAAACACGTGTTTTGCCTGAACCTGTAGCCATAACCAAGAGACCACGTCTGTGAAAACTATTCAGATGTTCACAAATTGAGGTTATAGCTTGTTTCTGATAAGCTCTGTTTGTTATATTTTCATCTATCCTGAGATCTGTTATTGGACTACGGCTTTGCCTTTGAATCAGTAACTCTAAATTCTCACGAGAGTGAAATCCAAACAATCTACGAGGAGGATAACCCAGACTATCTATACAATAAATCTCATAACCATTGGTATAATAAATTACAGGTTTCACTCCATACTTTGCTTCTAAACATTCCGCATAGAGTTGAGCCTGATGTTTGCCTGCAATTGGATCTACACTCGTTTTCTTTGCCTCAATAAGTGCAAGAGGTTTACCATTCAAACCAAAAATAACATAATCAACAAACCCTGTGAACTTTGGGTTAGGCATTCCCTTAACCTCAATCTCAATTCCAACAGAATTAGCAGAAATGATATTTTTTTGATTCAACACATTCCATCCTGCTTCTTGAAGAAGCAAATTTATATAAAGCTCACGCGTTTCAGCTTCTGTAAAATATTCAGGAAGTTTAGATGTTATAAGTACAGCTGTTTCTTTTACTTTCTTATCGTACTTTTTAATTACAGCAGGCTTAGGCTCAACATCTACTTTCGGTAGAACATAAAGCTCTGTTTTTTCGGTTAAGAGTGTATTGTCAAAACGTGGAAATACATCAATAACATCAAGCATCATCAGTACAGAACCCACGAAGTTATGCAAGTTAAGAACAGAGAAAAAGGAATCTTTTCGTGTAACGCTTCCATCATGTGCCGCATTATTACCTGCTTTGCGAATAAAGTGCAATGCACGCATCAGTTCACAGTCGTTAATAAACACTTTGAATTCTTCCTGTTCAACTAATTCAAACAGAGATGCACGTTCGTTGTAAGGGAAACCTTTAAGCAAGTATATTCCTTTTACAATATATTCCAGTGCTTTTCTGCTGCTCAATGCCGACTTTTCAGGATCTGACAATTGCCAAATTTCAGCTTCGTTGCATAATGCATACAAATCTGCAAAATCAGGATTACCTTTAAGGAAATCAAAGTTGCGTTTTTGCAAACCACTACTACTTAAATCTATTTTTGGTTCATTTAGCGAATAATGATTATATGAAACAGCAGGTTCACTTACGTCTTCTCCTTGCGGATGGTATTCAACCACTTTTCCTAAATGATATACGATTATCCAATAACAACCATCGCCATTGGGATTGTAAGTTTCTTTCTGGTCATCTAACATAAAATGATACACTTCGCCTTTGTCATTTAATTGCGGTTGAAATGAAATACCTTCAACCTCTACAATTGCCCAGGCACGATCAGTTTCATAGCCTACGGCTATTTTAAGATATTTGTAAGGTCTGGGAAGAAATGGAAAATAACCGTTGTAATAATGATTAAGTCCATAATCTACATCTGGAAAATCTTCTCGTAAATAAAAATTACGTTCTCTATCCAACTGTAAATACTTTGAAAAAGTGGTTTCTTTTACTTCCCTATATTCTTTGTCTTTTCGTCCTTCAATGATTTCGTAAAACCATTCTCCTTTAATGGGTAGATACAGCGTGTTTTCTTTATCAGAAACTACATTACCTTCCGAAACTATTGAATAATAAAGTTTGTTGTAATCGTAAGGGTTGCTCAGATCAACAAAACCTTCAGCTGATTGGTAGTGAATCGAAATATTTTCTTGTGTTCTCATACGCAAATATTTTCATAATCTATCCGAAATATTTATCCATTGTATAATTTATAAGCTGTTCTGTTTGAGCTATGCTTTGTTTTACTAATTCCTTTTGTACTTCTATTTTTTCTATGCGTTGGGCAAATTGAGTTTGGAGGGAGAGAGGAGGAAGTGGTAAATAAATATTCCTCAACATTATTAACGTAATTTGATTAACTGTTGTTGTAGCTGAAGTTCCTAACTGAACTCTAAATCCATCTGTTCTAAAAAAACCAAATAGATATTCGTAGTATTGACTTTTTATTAAAGTCATAAACGCTCCAAATGTAGTTTTTAAAGGCACATCTTTAATCTTAGCACATTTACCAACTAATCTTGCGCTCCCATTCCTACTACACATTAATATATCATTATCTTCAACATAATATTTATTAGAAATAGATTTGTTGATTTTTACAATGTCTTTACTTAAATCAAGCTCAAAGTCTTGGATGTTACCAGATCTTAAAACAATACTACCTTTAGTAGATACGTTCTCAGGTTTATAAGTTACTCCAATAAAACAATCGGCAATTTCCCCCAATTTCTTCACTTCCCACCCTTTTTCATTTTCAATAGGATCGCCAAACATTGCATAAAAAGTAGATTGAGCCAGTTTATCGTACTCTTCAAGTTGCTGTTCTTGCAGTTCTTTTAGGCGATGAAGGGAGTCTAATTCGGCGACGATGGCGGATTGGGTATTGAGGGGTGGAATAGGTATAGGGATATCTGAAAATCGACTTTTATTTATAATTGGAACAACTGGTGCATTAGCTATAAATTGCAAATACTTCTTCTTTGATATAATACTATATGCTAAAAATGTGCTTAAAACATCGTTATTTGGTATAATAGAATTAATTTGTTGATTAGTAGCACATTCAACTTTATTAATTGCTACATTTCCAATAGTTCCGATACAAGTAACTAATACAGAATCTATTGGGAGTTTTCTCGATTTATTATAAGCATATTCAGAAATATAGAATTCGGAATCATATAAATTTTTCAGATTGCCATTAAAATCACTTGGCTTAATAAAGCAATAATCATCAGAGTTATAATTATTTTTATTAGACGTTTTTGGTGTTGATCCTGTTATAATATCACCTACTTCCCCCAACTTCTTCACTTCCCAACCCTCCTTATTCATATCACTCATTTTCAAAAAAAAATACAAATTAAAGTTTAGCTAACGTTTTATACTCTTCCATCGCTTCTGCAACCTGGCTTTGCAAATCTTCTAATCTTGAAAGTACAATTTCAGGGTCCTCATACTTAACTTTTACTCTCTCAACCTCTTTGTATTTATTGATACTAAGATCATAATCATTTGCAACAATATCGGCTTTGGGTACTAAGAACGATTGATCTTTACGTGAGCGTTCTTTTTCGGCATCCAGATTTTGAAATCTTGAAATAATATCGGGTATATCGTTATCTTTTATCTCCGAGCGTTTGTCGTCAAGCGAATAACCATCAGCTTTCATATCATAAAACCACACATTGTCAGTTCCTCCTGCATTGGTTTTGGTGAATATAAGAATTGCAGTTGAAACTCCTGCATAGGGTTTAAATACCCCCGAAGGCATTGAGATAACAGCTTGTAAATGCTGGTTTTCTATCAATTCTTTTCTAATGGCTTTGTGAGCATTACTAGTTCCAAACAAAACACCATCAGGTACAATAGAAGCGCAACGACCACCTAATTTCAAAGTTCGGATAAACAATAAAAGAAACAGAAGTTCCGTCTTCTTGGTTTTGGCAACTGCTAACAATGATTTATCCACAACTTCATAATCCAAACTTCCTGTAAAAGGAGGATTTGCCATAATTAGTGAATAGCGTTCATTGTCCTTATTATCGTCAGAAAGTGAGTCCTTCCACTTTATATTTGGGTTCTCAACTCCATGAAGCACCATATTCATTGCTCCAATGCGCAACATTGTTTGGTCAGTGTCAAACCCATAGAACATAGAGTTTTTGTAATGATTGGAGTTTTCTGTTTTCAGTAGTTCCTTTTTATAATTTTCTGAAATATATCGTGCTGATTCTACGATAAATCCTGCTGATCCCATTGCAGGATCGCATATTTTATCTTTAAGAGTGGGTTGCATTAATTCAACCATCATTTTAATTATATGACGTGGTGTTCTAAACTGACCATTTGTTCCACTTGAAGCCATTTTTCCTAGAATGTATTCATACACATCACCCATAGTGTCACGATCTTCCATATCCAAACCACTAACACCATCTATTACTTTTGTAAGTGTTCGTTCATTAGGAATTAAGAACGTGGCATCTTTCATAAATGCGGAATATGAAGAGTTTTTTCCTGAATTCAGATTCTTTATAAAGACAAATACATCATTTCTTAACACCGTGTACATTGTTTGAGAATCTAAGTTCTTAAACACATGCCAACGCATATTTCTATATGGAATATTTGTTTCTGTTTCTGGATTGTACCAGTCTCCTTCTAGGAATGTTGGATTTGATATTTTTGCACCAAAAGCAGCTGACGTTGCTTCTTGTTTAATTTGAGCGTCATCAAGAATCTTAATAAAAAACAAATAAGTCATCTGCTCCAAAATAGTCATTGAATTGGTTAACCCTGATGTCCAAAACGTATCCCAAATTGCATCTATTTTGTTGCGTATTTCACCTGTAATCATATTTTAGCTGAATTTTGTGTAAAGTTAACAAAAATAGAACACTTACTGCAAATAAGATAGTTGTTTTATTTATTTGTAGTTAACTGGGATGAAAAAAGCATGCGATTAGAGTCTGTAATTTAAACTGTGTCAAAGAATAAAAATAATTTTTTATTACTTTTACTAAACAGTTTACATTATGGAAGATTTTGATTACAAGTCCTTTCAAGCCAAAGCACTGGAACAACTAAAATCCGTCAAGCCTCTATTAAGTAAAGACGGTGCATTTGCACCATTATTGGAGAACCTTATAAATGCTGCTCTGGAAGGTGAGATGGATGCTCATATGGATGATGAAGAGCGCTCAAACGGAAATCGCCGCAATGGTTACAACCGCAAGCAAGTTCAGACCTCACTCGGTGAAGTAACAGTTCAGACTCCACGTGACAGAGACTCTCGGTTTGAACCTGAGTTTATAAAAAACGTGAACGTATTTTAGCAGAAGGTGTGGCTGACTGTATCATCGGTTTATACGCTCTGGGAAACAGTACACGAGAGATCAGCGACTGGATGGAGGAGAACCTTGGCAATCGTGTTTCAGCCGACACCATAAGCTCCATTACTGACCGTGTGCTGCCTGAACTCCAATCCTGGCGTACTCGTCCTCTTGATCCGGTTTACCCCATAGTATGGATGGATGCTATTCATTACAAAGTGATGGATGACAAGAATCGTCCTGCTACCCGTGCAATTTACAACGTACTTGGTGTTGATCGCAACGGACATAAAGATCTGCTGGGAATGTACATCTCCAAGAGTGAGGGTGCCAATTTTTGGCTGTCTGTCCTTACAGATTTGCAAACCCGTGGGGTACAAGATATTTTAATTGCAAGCACCGATAATCTTAACGGTTTCTCGGATGCTATTAACAGTGTTTTTCCTGAAACCATCGTTCAAAGTTGCATAGTTCATCAGATACGTAACTCAATTAAATATCTTGTCAGTAAGTATCAGAAGGTTTTTCTTAAAGATCTGAAGCTTGTTTATCGGCTTACCGTAATATCCAAAAGAAATGGGTAATGCCACTACAAAACTGGAATCAGATGGCACAGCAACTGGCAATTCTTTTTTCGGAAAGATTTAAATTATTCAATTAATTATTTGATAATAACAGTGATTCAATATTTTTGATTAGTTTTGCTGGTGACCAACAAAACGATGGCGATGCTTTGAACCTTTGAGTATTTCTTTTTTTTCGTTCAGATTCATCTATTTATAAATTGTTGAAAATATTTTCCTCCGTCTTAAGACAAGCCCTTGTGCTTGCTATGCGTTCAGTATTTATATATAATCAACTAATCCCATTTCTAACAAATTTCTTATTCTTTCTTTTTCTATTGAAGTTAACTCTCTCGAAATATATGGAAATGTATTTAAAAGGAGTTTCTTTAATTTTTCAAATACTTCACTTTCTAATTTTTCATTATCAATTTGCATAGAATTCATCCATGCCATTACTTTCATGAAATATCCAGTTGGTGTGAGATAGTCAGAAATATCCGCCCATTCATCTATTAGTATTTCTTCATGAGAGTATTTGTTTTTCAGAATACGATCACATTTTCCCTTGCAGCTAAAATACGCTTTAATATTTGGTTCTCTTTTATACTCGTAATCCTCATTATTAGATATTCTCCGTAAGGTAACAAAGATGCCCAATCCTTTCTTTGTATCATCTAAAAGATTAGCTTTGCAGTATTCACAACATATTTCGGGTTCATCAGAAAATATTTTTGCTGGTTTTGGATTCTCCGTAGAATACTTTTTAAAACTATCTGGAAAATATCTACTTGCCAATTTTAGTCCTTGAGGTGTTTCAAATAATTCTTTTTCAATTTTTTCTCTGTCAAAAGATTGAATTTCAATTTTATTATTTAATCCATCGAAATTTTTACCAAGAGAAGTTGCAGGAAGTGTAGAATAAAATCCTAAAAAACCATTGCAACCATGGACTGAAACTCTGTCAAGAATATTAGGCTCATCTGTGTCTGACACAGATTTTCCAGAATGAGCATAATGTTTACAGCTAACCAACCATTTTATTTGAGATACACCTGATAATCCATAGCGAGACTCAAGTACAATTAAATCTTTTTTTCCATCAGCACCTCTATCTGGTTGCTGAATTATCTTATAGCCCAATATTTCTAAAAAATCTCGTGTAAATAATTCAAATGTATCTTGTAGACCATCTCCTTTATTTGCTTGCGGTATTTCTTTAAAGTCTAAAATCATAATAAATTCTTTTTTTTAATAGTTTATATTCATTTTCACAACACTGCTCGTTCTGCTGACACACAACATAACTCTTTATTTGAATCAATTTTGCTATATCTTTTACCCTTTTCGGATACTGTTAAAACATTTCCACCTAATGTTTCAAACTTTGAGTTTGTAGTAGGATCTTGCTGGTCATATAGAGTATTAATCAAAAAATCAGGCTCATTTCTATAAGCGGTTCTAAAATAAAATTTATCTTTTATTAGATTTTTGTCAAAGTTTTCATGAAATTCAATATTAACTTTATTAAAGTACCAGTCACCTCCATCAGTTAATGTATCTTTTTTCAAGAAATAGTCTTTTTTTCCTACGGTTTGAAAACCATTTAGTCTGTAATAATGATTAAAAGCCTCAAACAAAGACGTTTTTCCACTTCCGTTTGGACCTACTAATACAACTAACTTTACTGTACATGGCAAATCGTTTATTTTTAAATCAGTAAATTTTTTAAATTTTGTACATGAATTTGTTTTATTCTCATTGTCAATTAAATTATTACTTTATGGCAAGACATTTAACATAGGAGTTATCATAAAACACTTTTTTTCCATGATTCAGTATTATTAGTTGTATATTCAGCAAATATAATCAAAAAACTGATTCCCTTATATTTTAAAAGAAAATAAATGGGAGTAATTAAAAGGGATGGTTCACTTAACTTCTAACATTAATATTCAAGAATGTGAAAATAAGAAGAAGAGACAATGTGAATTATTAATTCAGAACCGAGAATATACTTATTAACTGGAAGATAACTCTGGTAGCAAGAAAGACTGAAAAAATAAATTTGTGGTAGAATTAATAGTCACTTACTAAGTGGAACTAACTTCCCATCCATCCCCTCCTACCTAACAAACATACTTACAAACAAAGCAATATTCAAAACCGTGACTATTCCTCCTACTCCATAAAGAAGAATTTTGGAAAAATTAGAGTTTTTATATTTTCCCATTACTTTCTCTGAAGATGTTAAGTTTACTTGTAAAAAGATTGTAAAGGGAAGTTGTATACTCAAACACATCTGTGAGATAATAAGTCCATTAAATGGATTGGAGATCAAAAAAATTATAAAAAGCCCAACTAACAAAGAAATGGCGACACCCAATCGTGAATGATTATCTTTAATATCATAGGGTTCTTTATACATACCGGCGACTATTGTACCGGCTGCCATACCGGATGTTATTACAGATGCTATCCCCGAAAATAGAAGTGCTACCGCAAAAACTATTGCGGCATTACTTCCCAACAAAGGTTCTAATAATTGTTTTGCTTGTTGAAGTTCTGTGACTTGCTTTTTTGTTACAAAAAAGGTTGTTGCTGCTAAAAGTATCATGGCACTGTTAATGGCCCAACCAATAAGCATTGAAAAAAGGGTATCCATAAACTCGAATTTCAATTGTTTCTTTATAACCTTTTCATTTTTCAAATTCCACTGACGACTTTGAATGATTTCTGAATGTAAAAAAAGATTGTGGGGCATCACAACTGCTCCTAAAACACTCATGATTACGACCATCGAACCTTTTGGAAATGATGGCGTTACCCATCCTGTAATCGCGGAATTCCAATCAATTTGCACTAATGATAGTTCATATAGAAACGATAGGCCTATGATAGATACAAAAGCAATAATCCATTTCTCTATCATTTTGTACGAATTGGTATATAACATTATCAAAACGAAGGCTGTGACAAGGATTGCTCCTGCTTTAATGGGGATATCGAATAACATGTTCAAGGCAATTGCACCTCCTAAAATTTCGGCTAATGATGTCGATATAGATGCCAGCATGGCTGATGATAGAATTATTTTTGAATATGCTGGTTTCATATAAATTGTAGCTGCCTCAGAAAGACATAATCCTGTTGCTATACCCAAATGAGCTACATTGTGTTGCAAAATAATTAGCATTATTGTTGATAAAGTAACCATCCAAAGCAGTTCATATCCGTAATTAGCTCCTGCAGCTAAATTTGATGCCCAGTTTCCTGGATCAATAAAACCTACGGTTACTAATAAACCGGGACCTATGAACTTAAAGATTTCTAAGCCTCCATATTTTGGCTTATAACCTTTCTTATCAATATTTCTTAAAAAATTGAACATTTTGTATGTTTGCTTTAGACCCTTTAAATTTTATCAACAATAATGCTTTTATTTTAGGATGTAAATATATAAAAAATTCAATATGTCAAAGATCACTTAAACGAAAGTTTATAACTTCCCTTCACCAACTAATTAACACGGATCTTTGAATTTTCGTCATCTTTTTGGTAATTATTTGATTTATTTAAGTATAATAGTTTGTAAATGCTTGAAAGTCAACTTCTGGATTATTAATTCAATAATTCAATCCAATAGATACCATCTCGTTGGCTTCAACGAGATGGTTTTCGACTAACTGTCCACTGTTATTACAAGCCTCTTTGGGTTTGAGCGTCAGTGCATGTTACATGCCAATATGCTTGGCTAAGTAAAGTGTGCTTTTCATTTCATTATATTTCTTTTGTTTCTCCATCGTTCACTTCGACTATTTGTGTACTAAAAATTTTCTTATAATAGCTTCCTTTAAAAGTATGAATCGGAACAATATTTTTAGGTTTTATTGCTTCAACCATTTGTTTTAATGTTTCTGAGTCTGCGTGTCCGCTTGTATGAATTTTATGTATTGTGAAATTGCGATTGGTTAAATATTCAAGGAATTTCTTTGTATCAGATTTTTGCAAATATCCTTCCCACATTGAATATATAAGGTTTCCGCCATCAATATCGTTGATGTTTTCTAAATCCTTTTGCATTGAAGGTCTCACAATCATTACAATCTTGTCTGATTGCTCGCTTATTTCTTCTTTGGTGATTTTGTAATTTTTGAATTGATATAAAATTTTCACATTTCCTTCGTTATTTAATCTTCTACTTGTTTTATAAGGAAACATGAAAATTTTAT
>ENA-UOOH01004110-UOOH01004110.1-fermentation-metagenome-genome-assembly--contig:-NODE-4110-length-10329-cov-6.024236_pt1 | contig 10329 bp, 6 predicted proteins | sample MGYA00245778_ERZ724025 | MGnify/ENA primary metagenome ERZ724025 (study PRJEB28704, sample SAMN03018313) | fermentation metagenome | biome: anthropogenic terrestrial biome; feature: soil; material... | reverse complement strand
AATGGCAACGGTCGATGAAGCAGGAATCCCGCGACTTAAGTCGTGGGAGGTTCAATGTCACCCGTCTGGCTGATTGTGCCACGCGGCCCGAACCGGTATACTCAGTATGGTAGACGCCGTCTGCGGCGCCGCCATCATCGCCGGCATCGGCGCTGTTCGGATCGACCGATGCACACCGTGCATACCAGGTAGTGCCACGTGCGGGCGCGCAAGTGGGAACAGACAAGCAAACAAACAAGGCGGGGAGTTCATGCAGCAAGGGGAGCGCCAAAGCGAGTACCGCGGTTTCAAGCTAGACCCGTTCCAGATGGAGGCGATTCGACACCTGCAGGAGCGGAGGTCGGTTCTGGTATCCGCGCCGACCGGGGTGGGCAAGACCCTCGTGGCCGACTACCTCATCGAGCAGATGTTCAACCAGGGCCGGCGGGTCATATACACCGCGCCCATCAAGGCGCTGAGCAACCAGAAGTTCAAGGAGTTCAAGCGACTCCTGGGACCGGGCAATGTGGGCATAATCACCGGAGATGTGGTGGTCAACTCGACATCTCAGATCCTCATCATGACGACTGAGATATTCCGGAACATGCTCCACCTCAGCCCGGAGGCGCTCGATGGGGTGTCGCACGTCATATTCGACGAAATCCATTACCTGTCGGATGAAGATCGCGGCACCGTGTGGGAGGAGTCGATCATCTTCGCGCCCGAATCCATGCGCCTTTTGGGCCTTTCGGCTACGATTCCCAACGCCGACGAACTGGCCTTCTGGATCCAGGATATCAAAGGCCACGAAGTGGCGGTCGTGAGGCACTTCAAGCGCGTGGTGCCCTTGCGGCACTTTGTGTATGACCGTACGCGCGGCGCCTGCACCCTGGCTGAACTCAAGGAGTTCAAGGCCAAGCGGGATAAGGAAATCGAGGAATCGGACGAGCTGTGGGAGCCGGAAGGGCCGAAGTACGCCGCGACTACCCATATCGACCTCGTCGATTACCTGTCCAAACAGCGCAAGCTGCCGTGCCTGTATTTCGTCTTCAGCCGCAGGCAATGCGAGGAAAAGGCCGAGGAGCTGGGCAAGCTGGTGAACTACCTGACGCCCGGGGAACGAAACCAGGTGCTGACGTTCTTCGACGATCGGATCGAAGGTATGAACATCGATTCTATGCCCAGCGTGAAGCGGATGCGCAAGACGCTGGAGCGGGGGATAGCGTATCACCACGCGGGGCTGCTACCGGTGCTCAAGGAGATAGTGGAGGACCTCTTCGAACGCAAGATCATCCGGGTGCTCTACGCCACCGAGACCTTCGCGGTGGGGATCAACTTCCCCGTCAGGACCGTCTGTTTCGACAGCGTCAGGAAGTTCAACGGGGTGGACTTTCGCCCTATGACGGCTCAAGAGTACTTCCAGATGGCGGGACGCGCAGGCAGGCGCGGGATCGACGCCGAGGGCTATGTGTACATCCTCACCGACCTCAACTACTTCCGCCCCGAGGAGTATCCGAGCACCGACGAGCGGACAGTTGAGCCCCTGGTGAGCAGGTTTACCGTGTCTTACAACACCGTGGTCAACCTCGTGGCCACACGCTCGGCCGACGAGATCCATAAAGTGCTCAAACAGAATTTCGCCAGTTACCAGACGAACGCGGAACGACACGAGATAGAGACTGGCCTGGCCACCGCGCGGGAGCTGGAATCGGAGATCGTGGGCGGCGCGTGCGAGCAGTTGAACCGGGCAGGATGTCCCCTCTATGCCAGCGGACTCAACGCCCGGGCTGCCGACCTCCGGTTGCAGCTGAAGCGGACGGCCCGGCGGCGGCGGAGCAAGGACAAGCGGGCCGATATTCGCTCGCAGCTGGAGGCGGTCCGGGCCGAACTGGGTTCGCTCGACTCCAGGAAGTGTACTACAGCCCAGAAGAGGGCGTGCCGCAAGCTGCTTGCCAGGCGCGGAGTGATCGTCGGGCGGATGCAGAGCTTGTATGAGCGCATGCGCCGCTTAGGCAGCGAAGAGCGGTTCGTGCACGAGTTTCGCCGCAAGCAGGCTCTTTTGGAACGCCTGGGGTACATGAAAGACGGCGTACTTCTGCCGCGCGGCGAGATCGCGCGCGAGCTCCACACGCAAGAGTTGCTTGTCACCGAGTTGATTTTCTCGGGAGTATTCCACGAGTTCACTGAAGACCAGATAGCATCGCTCGCGGTGTGCATCGACTACGAGCCGCGTAGGGGTGAGTTCCCCGCGAAGTCAGTGCCGTTCGATGTAGACAGAATCCGGGAGATAGCGGCTCAAGTCGAGATGGTGGAGGAGAGCTACGTCGGGGCCAGCGCGGTGCGGTTCTTCACCGGCCTGGCGCCGCTGGCTTACCAATGGAGCCAGGGCGCCGAGTTCGCCGAGATGCTGCGCGGCTCCACCTACGCGGAGGGAGACGTAGTATCGGCCTTCCGGCGAAGCATCGACCTGCTGCGCCAGGTGCGCGCCGCGTGCAAGGCCGATGCCGCTCTGGCTGACAAGATTTCGGATGTTATGAGACGGATAGACCGAGATGTTGTTGAGGTAGTCCTTTAGTGGAGCCCAGCGGCCAGTATACGCTGGAGTGTCCTTTCCCTCAGTTCGCCTATGGCGTCGAAGTCGATGTTCGGGGTGTAGAACGATTCCAGGAAGTGATGGGCGCGGCGGGCTTCGTCCAGGAAGTGGACGGCCCTCGACATTGCCTCATGCATGAGCTTGCGGTCGTACTCGATGATTCCTTGGTTGCGCCGGACAGCGGCAGGATCCAGGCACTGCTCCATGTCGATGATCACATCGTCTGCGATATCGTGGGGCGATGGTTTCCACTCATGGGGCTCCACCGATGTTATCATCGCGGCGCCGATAGACGGGATCACCAGGTGCTCCAGGCTTGCCGGGTTCAGTGAGCAGTGGAACAGCTCCGCGTCCATGCCGCATTCTACGGCGCGGGCTGCCACGCGGGAGATCAACGTGGACTTGCCCGAGCCCGGCCCCCCGCGCACCACATACCTTCTGTTGCATCTGGCCACCACGGTCTCGAGGTAGTTGACGAAACCATCGGGGCTGATTGCCGATGCGAACAGGTGGCGCTCGACCCCCGGGCGGTCGGCGACGGGAGCGGTCTCGATGATCTGGTCCACGACCGACCGGGCGATTTTGTTGGCGGGTCCTGCCATCAGCGCCTCAGCGTTGGCCTCGCTCCAGTCGTCCAGCACGTCTCCGGCCGTGCGCAGGAAGCGGTACGCCCTCTGGAAGAGCCGCGATATATCTTTGGTGCATGCGATGATCGCATCGCGCGACGCGCGAATCGCGGATTCGTTCCAGTAGTCTCCGAGATACAGTATTTCGTCCACTGCGCCTGGAAAACGGGGGTCGACTGTGTGCGGCGCCGTCCCGTCGATCAGGGCAACGCCGATCTCGGGGAAGACCACCCCGTCCAGCGAGCCCGGGTCGGACGAGCAATGGAAGAAATCCGCGCTCTGCCCGAGCTGTGTAATGCGGTCCGCGACATTCTTCATGAAAGTCGACTTGCCCACTCCCGGGCCGCCTTTGATCACAATCACCCGCGCGGCGTCAGGGCCGATGATGTGGTTGTAGAACGAGCGAAACCCCTCGGCGGTGTTCCCGCCGGCGAACATGTGTCTTGCGAGGACGCGGGCGTTTTCAGCCATTCTGTCTCCTCCATGCGAGCCATGATCGCACAGCATCCTACCTAGAGTATGCGCACAAGTCGTATCGCGGCACGATGCTCCTGAAGGAATCTGCGCTGCACATGCGAAATACGGATCGAGAGAGGGAGGAGAGGTGTCCATGCGCGATGGTAAGCAGACCCCGAAAAGGAGGGACTTGGCCGGCCCGATTGTCCTGATTTGCCTGGGTGCGGCCTTACTCTTGAGCACTACCGGAGTGGTGCCGTGGGCCGCGTGGGCGTCCGTCTGGCGATTCTGGCCTGTGCTTCTCATTCTATGGGGCATCGGCGCCGTTTTCGGCCGCGGGAGCGCAGTGGGGCGGATTGCGGCGCCGGTCCTCTTGGCGCTGATCTTGTTGTTTGCGATATCCAGCATAGCATCGCAGTCTTGGTGGGGATGGGGTCGCTGGGCTGAACGCGGCGAGGGCGCCCAAGGCGATTTGCCTTACGCCAAGACGCTGACGGTGAGTTCGGCCCAGTTCTCTCCGAGCCAGGTCCGCCTGAATGTGGACGTAGGCGCCGGGCGGGTGTTCATCGGTACACAGAGTGGCGGCGACATCCTGACGGCCATGGCAGGTTACTCCCGCGCTTCCCGCGCGCCCAGGCTCGATGCCTCGATGTCGGGCTCCGTCCTGAACGTGGACTACTCGACGGGGCGCGAGGGTTTCATGCCTTTCATCTTTTTTGGGCGTCCTGACGAGCACACACTCACCCTGGGCCGGCGCGACACCCCCACCCAGCTCGATCTGGAGGTTGGCGGCGGACAGCTGGACGCGGTTCTGGCCGGCCTCGCCGTGACGGGCGTTTCCATCGAGGTCGGCGGGGGCACGGTCAAGATGGGATTTCCCGAGGCGACTGCCGGCAGGCCGATGGCGGGCGGCGACTGGGGAGCGCGCACACTCAGATTCCAGATCGGAGCGGGCACGGCCGAGATAGTCGAGATCGGCAATACGGGCGTGCAGAGGGTGTCGGGCAGCATCGGCTCGGGCACGGCGTATCTCGATTTCAGCGGGACTAGGCTCGCCGGCGCGGTCACAGGCGACATCAAGGTGGGTGCCGGCAAGCTAGAACTGCACATCCCGACTGATGTGGGCGTGAGAATAGACAGCAATGTCGGCGTCGGCAGTCTGCGGGTGAATGGCCGGCAGCACGGTCGGCGCGGGCTGGGCGTTGACGAGACGTGGGAATCGGCTAACTACTCTCAGGCTTCTGTAAGGCTCGACCTCCGCGTGGAGGCCGGAGCAGGGTCGATCGAGGTGACGCACGGCCGTTGAAGTGGAACTTTAGGTGTACGCGCAAGAGGCTTCTGGTTGCCCTGGTCATAGCGGCTGTGGGGTCTACAGCGGTGATCGTCTCCTGGGCCGGGGGCACCGTTTGGGCTGCTCGGGCACCGCGCGCGCTGGGCGGAGAACCCGCCGACGCTGCACGGGCCATGGCGCATGTTGAGCACATGGCGACGGTCATCGGGCCGAGACCTGCCGGAACTGCGAGCGAGGCGGCAGCGGCCGACTATGTCGCCGCGTGCCTGTGGAGCTACGGCTACAGAGTCAGGAAAACCCCGTTTACCAGGACTGTGGCCGATGGCGTGTGCATTTCGGAGAACGTGGTGGCCGTGGCGCCGTTCCCCAAACCCGGGGCGCAGACCATCCTGATAGCTGCATCGCTGGACAGCCCAGTGCCTGACTCGCCCGGCGCGGACGACAATGCCACTGGTATTGCGGCCATGTTGGAGTGCGCCCGAATACTGGCCGGCGTCGAGGCCCGGCACAATCTGGCGTTTGCCGCGTTCGGCGCAAGCTGCATGGGGCGCGCGGGGTCCAAGGCTTTCGCGGAAGGCGCAGGCGGGATGGCGGACGGCTCGCCAATAGCTCCGCAGGATGTGATGATGGCAATAGTCCTGGATTCGGTGGGACGCCCGGGCCCGGTCAGGTTCATCCCGTGGGGCGGGCCTCGAGCGCTGCCGCCATCGGTCCTGGCGGGACTGGTCGACGCAGTGGGCGGCGGTCGCCCCTTCGACACCGCAATCGCGCTTCTGCCCGAGGTGCCAGTAGACCATTCGCCGTTTCTGTTCGCGGGTATTCCCGCAGTGACAATCACGACCGCTCAATCCCTGCCTTACCCCGCCCGAGGCTCGCTTTCGCCCTTCTGGGATACCGCAGACGCAGTGGATGCCGCTCACGTGGCCAGAGCCGCCGATGCGGCGATGGCTGCGGCCAGATGGGTCTCATCGCAAAGCCGAATCCCCAGGCCTGGTCGGCCTTATCTAGCTTTCAACGTGTTTGGACAAGTTTTGGCAGTGCCCTACCTCGTGGCCGCGGCTGTGGCGGCGGCAGCGGCGATTCTGGGCTTGTTGTCGCTAGGGCCGGCCGAACGCGCGCTGTACAGCCAGTTCACGCGGGTTCGCCCCGGAAACGTTCTACGGGCGCTCGCCGCAACACTGGCGGTGTGCGCAGTACTCGCGGCAGTCCTCTGGACATCTTTCGTGCCATCGCTCATCCTAGGCGCTGTGCGAGGACTGGAAAGGCCGTGGAACGCGTATCCCATTCCATTTGCGGCGGCGGGGGCCACGTGCGCGCTTTTCTTTGCCGTTGTCGCCATGTCGCTGGCCGGCACAGGCGCGCGAGACGAGCTGCGACTTCCGCTGCTCAGGGTGTCGATTCTGCTTCAGATAGCGCTCGTGTGCTTGGCGTTCGGCGCTGTGCGGACCGGCGCCTTCTTCCCAGCGCTGGGGCTACTGCTCACCGTGGGGGCGCTGGCTGCGCCGGATGGACCGCTCCGAAGGCTCTTGGCATGGCTTGCTCCTCTTCCCGCAGGCTGGCTAGCGATTCGGGCGGCAGGGGGCGTGGCGCGGTCGGCCCTGATTGACGCTCTTGAGGTGCCAATCGTGCTCTGCCTGCTGGTTGCAGCTGCGGTGCTGCCGTACGTGCTCGCTTTGGTCGCGTTGACCCCCGGGTCGGGGCAGGAGCAGTCCATTGGAGCAGGGGATTCGATGCCAGGCGTTACACTGCGCCGGTACGACAGGCACGGTGCCAGGGGCATGCCCGCGCATCGGCGGCGCGAATCGCCGGGGATTGCCCTTATGTGGGCGCTGGGCCTCCTGACCGTGATACTCACGGCCGGCCTCTTCACAAAGCCCAGCTACGATGGGGAGGCGCCGCAGCGCATACGCGCGGTGCAGACCGGGAATTCGATCGTATTCCATAGTGAGGACAACGTACGCGGAGTATCGGTGACGGGCGGGCCTCTGGCTGAAGTGCAGACGGTGGACGTTAGGCGGTCCCACTTTGAGTTGGCTCGCAGGCTGTCTGCGCCGCCCGTGAAACTGATCGCGCAGGCGGCGGGATCCCGCATCTCCATGTCGCTGTCGTCAGGCGAGCCCATTGCCTGGATCGCTTTTGAACTGGAGGGGCCTGTTGGGATGGAAGTGGCATCGTCCGACCGCGGCTATGTCGTGGAGAGGACGGGCGAGTCCGTGAGGATAAGTACGATGCTGACCGGCGCGTCCGAACCGTACGAATCGGCGGTGGAACTTTCTGTACCATCTGGGGCGCAAGTGTCTGTGCGCGCGGTAGGAGGTTTTCTCCGGAATCCCTCCGAGACCGTCCTGACGGGCGAGGGTAAGCGGTTCTACCAGGATAATCAGTTCATCGTCTCGGCAGAGCCGATTGGCATGTGAAACGTCTTTGACAAAATAATGCTTTACAGCTGACGGAAGCGATGGTAATCTATGTGTGACACTATTTGCTGGGAGGAGGTCATCCATTTGGATGCCATCGCGCCGGATTCTACTAAGTTGTCGGGAGAGGACTCCCTCGCCGCAACAGTGCTCGAATGCGTGGACTCGATTCCGTGGCACGTTGGGAAAACTAAGATAGCGCGCGTACTTAAGGGTTCGCTTGCGCAGGACGTTCTGAAGATGGATCTCGCCCGCATCAGCCACTACGGCGCCCTGGAAGAACTCACGCTGGCGCAAGTCAATGCCATCATAGACCAGCTTATCGCTGGCGGCTATCTTCGATCTTCATACGGAAGACGGCCGGTCATCCTGCTCACGCCTGCAGGGCGCACCGCCATAATGACGGGGGATCTTCCCATGATCGAAGTGCCCGACACGCTCAAGATGTTCATCGCGAGGGAGCGATGTCGGAAGTGCCCCTACAATCCGTCCATACTTGCGTGCGGTGCGCCGGCCGTTTCGGATGAGCCCGATGGCGCCTGGGCGTTCTAGCCCCGCCTCAGCCCGCGTAGGAATAGAGCAGTTCGCCCGGGAGGCAGGTATGGAGGAATCGGGTTTTGGAGTCGATTAGGCAGAGCGCCGGCAGGATCCTGGCGCTCTTCTTCATCCCCGTTCTCCTGATTTCCATAGTGTTGATCGCGATGGTTGCTGTCGCTCCGCATGCCCTGAGGCTGGTTGTTCCCAGGAACGAGACGGCTCCGTGCGCGACTCCCTACGTGAACCCGTCTCCGTACGACAACCTGGTCTACCATCGGGGGCATGCAAAAGGGCCGAATGTAACTGCGCGCGCCGCGATTCTCGTAGAGGCTTCCACGGGCACCATTCTGTATGCCCACAATGAACACGAGGTAAGGGAGCCAGCCAGCATCACCAAGATCATGACCGCGATAGTCGCCATCGAGCGCGGCGACCTGGCCGATGTGGTGCAGGTATCGGCAGACGCCGCCCGGGTGGCCGGCTCCTCCCTGGGTCTGGCGGCAGGCCAACGATACAAGTTGGAGGAACTGATACGCGCCACAATGCTGCGGTCCGGCAATGATGGCGCAACCGCTGTGGCAGAGCACGTGGGAGGGTCTGTGGCGGAATTTGTGGAGCTGATGAACGCGCGCGCCGCGAGCATGGGGCTGAAGCACACACATTTCGCTAACCCTCACGGCCTGTCGGCGCCTGGGCACTACTCGACAGCGTACGATATCGCCGAGATGTGCATCTGGGGTTTTCGCCTCCAGAAGTTTGCCGACATAGTAGGTTGCCCGGAGCTTTGGTCATCGCCTGTGGCCGGCGGCAAGCCGAGGCTTGCCTACAGCACCAACAGGCTGCTGTGGAGCCTCGCCGGGGCGGACGGTGTGAAGACCGGGACTACCAGCCGGGCGGGGCACTGCCTGGCGGCATCGGCAACCCGGGACGGACTGCAGTTCATCGCCGTAGTGCTCCGCTCGGGGGCACGATTCCACGATGCATCGGCCCTGCTGGAATACGGGTTCGCCAACTTCGTTCGGGTAGATGTGGCTCAGGCGGGACAGCCGGTAGTCGATGCCTTGGCCGGTCCGCGCGGGCGATCCGCCGTGGGACTTGCCACCGGACGCAACGTGTCGGTGGTCGTGCGGCGCGACGAAGTCGATGCACTCAGCAGCCAGGTGGAAGTGGCCGAGCGCCTCAAGGAGAACGTGCGCGTTGGGCAGCACGCCGGATGGCTGAGAGTGTTCTTCGACGACGAGCAGCTGCGGGAATATCCGCTCTACACAGTAGGAAGCCTGAAGAGCCGCGGGTGAGCTTTCTGCAAGAAACCCCCGACATGAGCTGCACGTGGGGGAGATTCGCGATGCGCTCACTGCCGGGTTGCTTGCCTGCACCATGCATAAGACCCCATGGCACGACATCGATGCTCTCCAGTTCAATAGTCCAGCGGCAACCGGTAGGCGTTCAGGATGATCTGGCCCTTACAGCTCTCCATGAATGAAGGGAGATCAGAGAGCGAGGGGCCAAGCGAGTCCCCAAAGGCAACCCCACATGCCACTCGGGAGGGAGAAATCCCCGGTCTTGAGAGCCACAATCGTTACACGCACCCTGCGGCCGCCGGCCGCCGGCCGCCGCCGGCTGCCGCGTAGGGCCCCGTCAAAGTCCTGCTGACTCTGTTGCCTACCTGTCCCCGCTGCACATCTGCCTTGCCGTACGGTCGCGGGCACCGTTCAAAACGGCTTAACGCTGGGCCCCATGGTCTACACCCGCGCCGAGCAGGAGGGCTTTGCCGAACCTGCGGGAAAACGTTGCCATCGCTCGAGGAGGGCCTCTGGCAGACGTAGTGTAGTCAAGATGACCCCTCCCAGCAAGTGGAGTATGCGGAAATGGGAAAAAACGGTATGTTCAGTTATTGACGTTTGTTTTTGAGATGTGCTCACCTTCTGACACTTGGGTTTCAATTTCGCAGCAGGCTTTGACACAACGACCCTTGGCGAGCCCCCGAGGAACCGCTTATGGTCGCTGTATAGTCGCCTCGAGCGCGTTCGGGGCGCTTCGCGCGCCCTTTGACAGATTTGCGCCCCAATGGCTGCCGCACAATACCACTGCCATCCCAACTTGTGTCTATACATTTCTGCATATGTCGCTTTATGAACATCGCCTGTTCACTTTCCGATGCGAACGCTGCATAAAGTGGGCATCCCAGTTTGTGCCATACACGGCCTGCTCAACGGCTGAATTACGTCTATGGAGTGGCCGCGATTTCGGGCCCCAGGGCGAACATTACGTAGACCGCCTGAGTCAACCTACCTATGCATTGCCCATAGCATAAGTAGCTCTCAACAAGTCTTTGCGCGATGCGCCTGTTAGGCATCGCAGAGGGCTCGTATGGCGCTCCTTTCGAACAGGAACTGCTGTATCGCGGAGATTGCGCGCGGAAGACGCCAA
>ENA-UOOH01004109-UOOH01004109.1-fermentation-metagenome-genome-assembly--contig:-NODE-4109-length-10329-cov-11.450847_pt1 | contig 10329 bp, 11 predicted proteins | sample MGYA00245778_ERZ724025 | MGnify/ENA primary metagenome ERZ724025 (study PRJEB28704, sample SAMN03018313) | fermentation metagenome | biome: anthropogenic terrestrial biome; feature: soil... | reverse complement strand
CAAGAGATTTGAAGTATCTTACGGAGAACGGGTATGAAGTACGTGAAGTGCAGCCGGTGGATATGTTTCCGTGGACGGAGCATGTGGAGGTAACAGTCCTGTTGCAACGCTTGTAATGCTGATTTATAAAGGGTTTGCAAGGTTGAATAAGAAATTATGTTTTGACGTGGAGGCTATCTTTCACGTCTTTTATTTTGTAAAATGTAAATGAGCTTATGTCCTTACCCAGTTTATGTTTATACAAATAATAAGATTGAGATGAAAAATGTTAGAATCATACCGCCTAAACCCAAAGAGAATAAAAAGCTCAGGGTTGCCGCCTATTGCCGGGTCAGCACCTCCGGCTTGGAGCAGATGTGCAGCCTTGAGATTCAGATAAAGACTTATACGAAGATGATAAAAGGCCATCCTAATTGGCTTTTTGCCGGTGTTTTCTATGATATCGAAAGTGGGCTTCGACGAAGCGGCAGAAAAGATCTGGACAAACTGCTCAGGAAAGCAGCGAAAGGTAAAATCGATTACATCATCACCAAGTCAATCAGTAGGGTGTCAAGAGATACTCTGGAGGTTTTGAAGATTATAAGATTTTTAAGAGAGCGAGGGATCAATATGCATTTTGAAAATGAAAAGCTGGATTCAATCGAAATGGATAAAGAGTTCGAGATTACACTGAGGGGTATGCTGGCTCAGGACGAAAGCCGGAATACCAGCGAGAATATTCAATAGGGATTTCAGCGTAAGTTCGAGAAGGGCGATATATTTACGAAATATAAGAATTTCATGGGGTACACTTGCGTTGACGGTGAGATTATTATTGTGCTGGAACAGGCAGAGGTGGTCAGAAAGATATTTGACTTATATTTGCAAGGCGTTTCACTGGGGCAAATAAAATCTTATCTGGAATCTCAGGAGATTAAGACAGCAACAGGCAAGGATGATTGGAACGTAAAAACGATTCAGGGCATGCTCAAGAACGAGAAATACAAGGGTGATACGATGCTGCAAAAAACCTTTACCGAGGATTTTATGACCGGTAAGAAAAGTAAGAATATCGGACAACGTAACCGATACTATGTGAAAGACAGCCATCCCGCCATTGTTTCTGCCGAAGTATTTGATAAGGTGCAGGAGGAAATGGCCAAACGATCAAGGTTTGCCAGTAATGAGGATGGTACTGTAGAAATCAGCGGTAGTAAATATAACGGTAAATACCTTCTGGGGAATTTGCTTGTATGCGGTGATTGTGGCGCATCTTATCGCCGGAGAACTGAACGGGGCAAAGTTGTCTGGCGCTGTGCTACAAGGATTGAAAAAGGCAAAGATGTCTGTCCCAACTCCCCCACTCTGGATGAAGGCTGGATACGGGATACTCTGGGCGGGGCTGATTGCCAGAACAGAGCTTATGATGAAAGCATAATCAGAAATGAAGTTGATAAGATTCTGGTTTTTGGCGACTACATTCTGATTTTACGCACAGATGGGTCACAGGAGAAAAGAACATTATAGATTGATTTCACCTATTAAAAAGAAAGGAGGACAAATCCTCCGGAGCAAATTGATTGAGGCGAAATTTAACACAGAAGAAACAAGTTGAGAGCTCGTTCATGAGTATATATCTTACGGATATTACAAGAAAACAGAATTTTCTTCAAAATCCCCTTTAGTATGATATAATACAGGAAGAATAACTTTCCAATTTATGAGGGTGTACTTATTAATAATATTTGTGTTCATGTTGTGTTCATGAGTTATGAAGGCGGTGACTATCTTGGATGTGAGGAACGCTTACAATTCAATACCGCATGATCTGTCTGGGGCGGCGAGTAAGAATCGTTTCCGCCTTGAAATGCTATGGGGAATTGGCAAAATGTTCGACTTATATGATAAGTCGGACTTTTGTGTTGTTTTTGACTATAAATGCGATATAGAAATACATTTTAAAGATTCTCTTGAGTTTTATCAAATAAAGACCCATAAGGTTCAGTCACCGTATAAGTTTACCGTTATCTCAAAGCCAGATAAGGATACCGGTAGGTCTATCATCGGAAGGTTATATCTTCTTAAAAACATTAACGGCGATCATGTCACCATGAAGGTCGCGTTGGTATCAAACGCCTTTTTCCAAATTGATAAAAAAGTCTATTCCGATGTGGAAACGCTAAATTTGTGTGATTTGGATGCCCCAACTCAAAAAAAGATATGCGACGCTCTTAAAACGGAATTACAGCAGGATGATGTTGACATATCCAATGTCCATTACATATACACCTCAATGAATCTACTAAACCCGGAGAATGATATAAAAGGCAAGATTACCGGATGCTTTGAAAATATTAAAAAGTGTGAGCCGGTGAAACCAAACGCCTTATATAGGCTTATTCGGGATACGGTTGATGCAAAGGCCTGCTATGAGCTGAAATCAGACGACTATGACGAGCTTATAGCGAATAAAGGCATAACCAAGGCCCAGCTTGACGAGATGCTGAATCAGTACGTCGACAACACCGACAATGGAGTAAAGCAAACTCAGGATTACATTGTAGCCCAATACGCCACAAAAGAACGTAAAAAGCTGAAAACTGCCCTTGTTCATATTTTAGAGGCAACAGTAAAATCGAATGAATTAAGAAACAAGGAAAAAGAGATTTCATCATATATTGATACCAATACTGACAATCTGCCAGATGACTTTGAAGGCATTATAGACATTCTGATTCAGGAATTTGGCGATTCATTTTCAGTCGAATATACCCGCGACCAGATTTATGTATTTCTGATATTGATCTTAAAGCGATGGGAGGATGGTAAATATGCGTAAAATGGTTTTTAAGAGATTATACATCTTCTCCAGTTCTGAGAAGAAAGCAAAAGTTGTTGAATTCGCGGCGGGGAAAAATATAATCACGTCAAGTCCGATTGATGGGACTGATCGCGGCAAGTCAGTTATTATGAAATCTCTTTATCATGCCCTTGGTGCGGATTGCTACTTTGACGATAAGTGGCAAGATGACGATAAAACGTACATCGTCAATTTCACGATTGAAAAGGACGAATACTATATCTTTAGGTGCAACCGATTGTTTAAGGTGTTTGACAGCGATCATCGTCTTATGTTTAAAACAATAGATAGGCATGATCTTGCCGAATCTTTAAGCGCCATATTCCATTTCGCAGTCAAGCTGCCTAACAGAACTGAGGAAAAGCTTGAGATAACTCCGCCAGCCTATAATTATTTGCTCTATTTCATAGACCAGGATAAGCTGGACGGCTCAAATTTTGTTTCATTTAAGAGCCTTGCGCAATACCCAAACTTTAAGGAAAACGTGCTCTTCTATCATTTCGGAGCCTTTGATGATACTTATTACGAAATTATGCGCAAATTAGAGTCTCTCAGGGATGAGATTGCCCACCTGCAGAAAGAAAAAGAGTTATCTGAATCTATGCTTGAAAAAGTTTTCGGAAGCATAAAGGACGTATCATATTCGAAAAGCATAGATTTGTTGCGCCATGATATAGAGCGTTCAAAGCAGCAATACTCGACCATAGCGCAAACTCTCAGCGAAATAAGGGCAAAACTCATTGAACTCCGGAATGAGAAAGACGAGTTGCTCAGGAGCCTGCATTCACTTGAGCACCTTGGTAAATTAAATGAAAAACATATTTCATCCTTGCTTAAACATAGGTGTCCCCTGTGTGACTCCGAGATTGCGGATACGTTGCATTTGAGAGTCATGAAATACAATACCGATGATGACATTATTTTATTGAGTAGTGATTTGCAGATATCGATTGGTCAGACTGATAAAAAAATAGCTGACCTGGAAACGGAATATAGGCAAGGGCTTTCAAAATTGAACGCATACGAGGAATCACTCGGAAGTAAAAAAGCTGAGGTTAATGATGTTTTGAAGCATCAGGGGCTTATTGAAGTTCGAGACAGTATCACAGCGGATCTAATATCAACGAGGAAATCCATTGAAGAAAATGAAACCGTTGAGAAAGAACTCAAGAAACAAATCCGTACATACAATGACCGCAAAAAAGAAATAAACGACAGGTATTATGAATTAATGCTCGCGGATAAAATCGCGTTCGAGCTTGAAGAAATTGATGCTAAAGGGTTTGAGAAAATAACCAATTCATTTTCAGCCGGCGGTAGCAACAAACCGATCTCAACGGTCATTTGGTATACCAATCTGATTAAGCTGAAAAATCAGTTTAATCCGGACGCTATCAATTTCCCTATCGTTTTTGACAGCCCCAATAACGCTGAAACCGATATGACCAAGAGGGTTCGCGTTTATGAGTATTTGACTAAAAATATCGACAACAATAATCAGTTGATTTTATCAGGTATCGGCTTTAATTCTGAGGACTTTGACGGAGTGCAGTTTGATAAGGTGATTAATCTCGAAAACGCAAAATATGAACTATTAAGTGAAGAGGATTATTCAAGTTATAGCCAGATATTGATTGAATTATCAAAGACGAGCGACTGATTAATGTTTATGACTGAATGTACGGAGGAATATGACTATGATAGATTTTACAAAAAGGCTCAATAAAGGTGTAATTGAGAGGAAAATTGACCCCATTGAAATTTATGACACCGTAGACAGAAAAAGTGTTACAGGCCCTTTGAGACCTGCACAAAAAGCCATTTTAGAGAGTTGGTACCGAACAGAAAGAGATAAAAAAGATATTATTGTCAAGTTACATACTGGTGAAGGGAAAACCCTTATTGGTCTTTTAATTCTTCAATCAAGGCTAAACTCAAATAATGGTCCTTGTCTATATGTTTGCCCAAACAAATATCTTGTACACCAAGTTTGTGAGGAGGCAGAGAAATTTGGAATAAGTTATTGTGAAATGGCGGACGGAGGAGAAATTCCGAATGAGTTTTTGTCTGGTGAAAAAATCCTGATAACACACGCTCATAAGCTATTTAATGGCATGTCCATTTTTGGCTTAGGTAATAATTATATAAATGTAGAAACGGTTATTTTAGATGATTCTCATGCGTGCATTGATGTGATTAAAAATGCTTTCTCTATAACAATAAAGAAAACAAAAAATGAATCCTTATATAACAATTTAGTTTCACTGTTTGAGGAAGATTTAAGAGAACAAGGAGAGGGTAGTTTCATCGATATACAAACAGGCAATTATGATACTTTAATGGCTGTTCCGTATTGGAGTTGGTTTGATAAAAAAACAGAAGTTTTAAAGATGTTGGCTGCAAATATTGGGGATAATCAAGTGAAATTTGTTTGGCCGCTTCTTAAAGATTCTATAGAGAATTATGGATGTTATGTTACCAGTAGCAAAATTGAGATATCTTCAGATAGTCCTAATGTAAAAATGTTCGCTACATTTGCTAACGCAAAACACAGGATATTGATGTCGGCTACGACACAAGATGATTCTTTTTTTATTAAAGGGCTTGACTTCGATATAAATGCTGTAAAAAATCCGTTGATAAATCATGAGCAGAAGTGGTCTGGCGAAAAAATGATTATTCTCCCATCGCTTATTGATGATGAGTGTGATAGGGATCTCATAGTTACAACTTTTGCAAAAATGAAAAACCAAAAGTTTGGTATTGTTGCTCTTGTGCCAAGCACTAATAAGGCAGATCAATATCGAAAAATGGGGGCAACTATTGCAGATGGCGATAGCATATTTGAGAAAATAGATAAACTGAAAAAAGGAGACTTTAGCAATGTATTAGTTATTAACAATCGTTATGATGGAATTGATTTACCAGATGAATCCTGCCGGATTTTAATAATTGATTCTATGCCCTACTTTGATGGATTATCTGATAGATATGAGGAACGGTGCAGACCACATAGCGAGATAATCAACAAAAAGATTGCTCAAAAAATTGAGCAAGGAATTGGCAGAGGAGTTCGGGGTGAAAAGGATTACTGCGCATTGCTCATTATCGGTTCGGACATTGTCAAGTTTATTAGAAGTATTAGCACAAATAAATATTTCTCTGCACAAACAAAGAAGCAAATTGAAATAGGTCTTTCGATTGCTGAAATGGCTAAAGAAGATTCAAAGGATGATTCTCAAACTATTAAGACTGTAATATCTCTGATTAAGCAAAGCATTGGAAGGGATGAGGGTTGGAAAGAGTACTTTGTATCAGAAATGAATACTGTTACTATTCCACCTGAACATTCTGCGATTTATGAAAAACTTTTATACGAAAAAAATATTGATCAAATGTATTCGTTGGGCGAGTATAGCAAAGCTTGCGATGCTATGCAGAGATTTATAGATGGACTGGGTGATAGCAGCTTAGAAAAAGGGTGGTACATGCAACAGTTAGCAAGATACCTTTATAGAATCAGGAAGGATCAATCGGGTGTAATACAAAAAGCTGCATTCAAAATGAATACACAGTTGCTTAAACCTCGAGAAGGAATTGAGTATACCAAGGTTTCATATATTCATGAAAATAGGTTGAACCGAATTAGAACTTATTTATGTAACTTTAAAGAATATAATGAGTTGCAATTATCAGTTAATGCTACACTTGATAATTTATCATTTGGTATGGAGTCCGATAAGTTTGAAGAGGCTCTAAAAGAAGTAGGCGAAATGCTTGGTTTTATCAGCCAGCGACCAGATAATGAAATCCGTAAAGGCCCCGATAATTTATGGTGCGGTGTTAATGAACAATATCTCATGTTTGAATGTAAGAGTGAGGTAAATGAAGATCGAACTGAAATAAATAAGCATGAAGCAGGACAAATGAATAGCCATTGTGCTTGGTTTGAAGCTGAATACGGAAAAGAAGCGAGAGTCGATCGGTTTTTAATAATACCGACAAAGGCTCTATCCTATTATGCCAACTTTACTCATACCGTTTATATAATCAGAAAAGGAAAACTGCGTGACTTTAAAAATAATATCAAGAATTTTATAAAAGATCTATCTCCATATGCTCTAAAGGACATTAGCGATGAAACTTTACAACGGCTTATTACATTGCATAAACTTGATGTTAACCATATTAAAGAAACATACTCTGAACAGTATTATCATAAAACCAGATAGCGTAACTAAGAAATGTTAAGATATCTTGATTTTTTGTGATGTAAAAGGGAGACTCTATGAAAAAAGGAGATAAGTTTGATAAAATTCAATTTGTGTTTTTAATTACAATTGCGCTAATATGTAGCATAATGATTTTGAAAAGTATGTTAGCCTATGATTGGCTGTCCATTATAATTGTGGTGATTTTAGGGGTTCTGAATTTCGGGATAGAGTTCTTTGTATCAAAAACCTTCGATAATGAGTTTGTATTCTTTAATCGGTTAAAAGAGCAGGCGCATCCTTTTGCACAAAAAATATGGGGTTTTGGTAAAAACATCGCGATACTATTATTTATTCAGTTTTTCGGAATTGACTTTATTGCATCATATTTTAACCAATATACAAGCAATCAAATTAATACCAGTAGATTATTATTTGATTGTATTTTAGTGGTTTTATGTTTTTCGGGCGTTGCTTCGCTTTTATCAATTGGTTTCAAATCAGTGTTTGATGATAAGTTCAGAACAATTAAAAATAAAAAATATGATTATGAGGTTTCTGTGCCTAATCATTGGTATCAAGAAAAGCAAGATACTGTTTCAAATACTATTTTGACGGTTACGAATAAATTGAGCGATGAGTGGTTGCTTTTGCTCTGCGATACGAAATCTGGGTATTCAGATGATGCAGAATTAAAAGATTATATTGATATTGTAAAAGATAACTTGTTTATTGACTTAGATATTACTGTTGAGTCTTTTGAAAGGTTAGCGGGGAGAATAGACGCCAGTTTTATTCTGTTTGAAGTGAAATCGTTGGTTAAAAAGAAGAAATATAGAGCAATAGTTGGATTTAAAGAAGGTAGTGACAAATTTTATCATTGTACTATTATTGCTCCGGAAAGCTCATATATTGAAAATCTTCCGGACTATTTAAGGATAGCTGAAAGTTTAAAAGTAAGATAGCTTTTTGAGGGCTTAAGCAGAAAGTGAGAGAGCTTTTGGCTCTGAAACATATCTCCCCGCCATGGGGATACCAGAGGGGTGCGACATCTTTTTTACGCACTCAAGGCATGTTGAGTGCGTAGTAATGATAACAAGGGATGTGTAATCCCAAAATAAACTTCCGCTTTTCGAATAAACCCCCGCCTTTTTTTAAAAAAAGTTCTGCTTTTGTTCCCTCCCAACCTCCCTCCCATCCCAAAGAAGAAGTGATAGGATCGGAGCATGAAAAAGAGGATTAAAAGAGAATGATTTAAAAAATGAATGAGAGCTTGAATGAGAGCTTGAAACCTTTGGGAATAAAGGTTTTATTAATGCGGTTTTTTTATAAAAAGTGGGGGAGAGATAGAATTTTGGGAGAATGAATTTAGAATTTGAAGGCGTGGTCTTTGGGTAAATAGATAGAGGAAGAAGCAGAGCTTTATTCGAAAATTAAATAAAGTATTGATTCAAAAAGTTGAATGAAAAAGTGGAAAAATGGGGGATGTGAGTCAGAACTTTATTTTAATTGGCGACGAAGGAATGCGGGTTTGAGGGGTGTTGGGAAGCAGGAGTTTATTTTAAAGTAACAGGATGAAAAGTAGTGTCGTTTAAAAGGCTGTAAATAAGCGGTTTATGGATTTAAAGGGTAAAAATAAAATCTTTAAAATCGATGATTTTTTCGGTTGTCGGAAACAAGTCCAAGAGGTTGATTTTGAGTGCGACAGAGTGGATTAGATGGCGGTACTTCACGACAGTGCAGAATCGATGTTTTTATAAAAATACAGGGTTGTGAGAGCAGGTTAGATGTTATTGCACCGAGTTTGTTCTATATGTATTTCAAATTATGACAGGTTGCCTTTGTATGGTATTAACAATCCTCTATAGGATAAATATTAAGAAAATTAGACGCCACTCTTTTCATGGGGAGCAGTATTTTTATCGAAAAATAATTACTAAACAAAAAAAGTGTAATAATTTTTTCGAAAGTGTAATAATAATGGTTGAAATAGATTACAGATGGGTATATTATTAAAGCGAGGTGACATTATTAATGAAAGTAACTGATATTACGGATAAAAAGATAACTATTAGCGTTAGAGCGAATGAGCATATTATTAATGAACTAAAACAAAGTGAAATTCCACTTAGTAACGTTGTGGAAGCGAGTATAATTAATTTTTTGAAAATGGACGAATTAGAGCGAATCCGTTTTTTAGCTAAAAATATCCCAGAGAATGCTGAAGTGTCTTCATTTAAGAAGTTAGACGGAAAGTGGACTGACATTCTAAAAAAGTATACTAATAAAATGGGATTACCGCAAAGTGTGTTAACGTCGATATTTACCGGGGCAGCAATCGGAGCAGTTACATTAATAGCTGCGGCTTTTAATATAAGTAATCTTTTTGAGAAAGATGAGTGAGGAGGGGATAGTATGCACAAAAATGTTATTAATTTAGATAAATATAAATATAAATATAAATCTAAATCGAAGAGACCTCCACTTGTTAATTCGCAAGAAGAAACTCAAATTTATATTGAGGAGCTGACAGAGGAGTTTAACTCGCTTATTAAAAATGAAAGAGAAGGAGGTGAAAAAAATGGGTGCACTAGAAAAAGCATTAGGAAAAGGACTTGAACAGGCATCAAAGATTGCTTTTAAGGCAGGAGGAGAAGCGGTAAGACAGGCTTTTGCTCATGAAGCAGGCAGAAATCTACGTAATGGAAACGGTGGTGTAATGAAGGTTTTTAACGCGGTAGATAGAGCGTTGAAAAGGATGTAATGAATCGAAATTTTAATGTTAATAAATAAGGGCAAGTCACTCCACGAATTTACATGGTGTGACTTGCCTTTATTTTGCTCTTATGCTTCCATGTCAACAGTCGAGCTGGATTTAAATTCCACGGTGAATTTGTCTTCATATATAGTGACCTTTTCAATTAACCGTCGGACAAGTTGCTCGTCATATTCAGTAATAGCGGTGGGCTGATTCCGAAGAAAAGTGCTCATATCGGCTATGCGTTTTTTGAGATCATCTCGATTTGCGTTTTCAATCATAACTTTTGCTTCTTTTCACGCAGTTGATGGATTTCCTCGGCGACATCTTCGTAGTCTGCCTTTGAACTAGCCAGCTTTAAAAGTTGAGATTGAAGTTCTTCCAGTCGTTTAACGATGTCGCTCAAGGTAGTCGTTTTCCTTGCTTAAGACGGTTGCGATATTATTTTGCAGAGTAGGAAGGAAAGTATCCTTGCCGCTCAATGTATTATTGATAGCGTTACCAGTATTTGCTCGATGGTG
>ENA-UOOH01004107-UOOH01004107.1-fermentation-metagenome-genome-assembly--contig:-NODE-4107-length-10331-cov-4.855197_pt1 | contig 10331 bp, 9 predicted proteins | sample MGYA00245778_ERZ724025 | MGnify/ENA primary metagenome ERZ724025 (study PRJEB28704, sample SAMN03018313) | fermentation metagenome | biome: anthropogenic terrestrial biome; feature: soil; material... | reverse complement strand
CAGGTCATGTCCCGGGGAAACCAGGACGTTTCAATCCACGCACCCGCGAGGGGTGCGACAGTAATCCTTACGCCCTCTGCTACTCTAGGGCTTGTAGCTATTGTTCCGCGAACCACTTTTTGAATGGAATATTGTTCCATAGCAAGCAACCATGTACTATTACACCGCCTTAATTCACCGCATTGCGAACCCCTACAGGAAATCATGTTAGCTATAGGTTCGCGCGTTACAAAATTAGCACCCCTTCAGGGTCGTAGGACTGTTTTGCTCCATAGTGTTCCACTCGGTTTTTCCAGCTACGGCCAAGAAAATAGTATCTAAGACTATCTTTTTCCGGGTCTGCTAATTTTTCTAGACTATTTTTCAACTGAGCGAACTGAGCAGGGTCAACAAGACATTCAAAGACCGAGTTTTGGACCCGTTGTCCCTTGTTCATACATTGCTTGGCAATCCTTCTTAGGCGGCGTTTGCCCTCTTTGGTTTCAGTATTAACATCATAAGTAATCAAGACTAGCACTTCACATCGCACCTACTTCCAGAGAAATGGAGGATAGGACTCAATATCTCCACGAAAGAAACGAGCCAACAACAAAGCCTGAATATATGGCAGTAAACCAATCTCAATTTTCTCATTCAAGAATGGGTGGGTTATCTTGTCTTGTTTGCGCTTCTGCCAAGCAGTAAGTAACTCTTTCCTTGTTTCATCATCCATCATTACTCCGCCACTCTCTTTAATAGAAAAGCCTGCTCCAGTAATCTGCTTACGGTTTATTATTGAGACGACTAATCTATCAACCATGTATGCACGGAACTCTTCCATAATATCTAAGGCTAGGGACGGTCTTCCAGGTCTATCTCGATGTAAAAAACCAACGAAGGGATCCAAACCAACTGTTTCAAGAGCAGATTGGACATCATGGGCAAGAATAGTGTATAGGAAAGAAAGCATAGCATTTAGTTTGTCTAGGGGAGGTCTCTTGTTCCGTCCCTGCATATAGAACTCGTCTTTCTGATGAAGGATCAGCTCATTGAAAGAGCTGAAATATACACGCGCACAATCCCCTTCATAACCGCGAATTTCATCTAAACTCTCGCATTGCTGAAGTTCAATGGCACGGGTCCTTAAATATCCAGAGGCCTCCTTCAGCAAGTCAGTGTTTACATTCTCGAAGTGATCTCTTATACATCTTTCTAATACCACTCGAGAGTTAATGAATTTACTGACTATAAAGTTCTTAGCTATTGCTACACAGCTTTGAGGACTATCCGAAACACGGTACTGCTCTTTCCGAAGCAATACATTCCCTGTTACTCCGCCTGATACCCGGGCGAGGAATTTCCCATATGGACTGACGAAACTTAACCCTATTCCATGCTTTGCGCAATGCCCCATTAATGCCGGGCTAGCCCCTAGATAACCGAAACAGACAATGCTTTCTAAATTATGAGCTGGAATGCGAAACCTTTCTTTCCCTTCAACGGATATAACTATGTTTTCCCCATCAAGATGTAAGTAAGAATCTGGCGTGCTGACATAAAGAACGTTGAGTAGTTTCTTCATCGCTACAGGCCCTTCAAGTGTTTAGCGATATAGTTTGCCACGCTAGGATATTTAGAAGCAATCTTCGGCAGACAAAGTTCTTCCAGAGAACATGCCTTACAGTGTTTACCTGTTGTTGCTTTAGGTGTAATCTGTTGCTGGAACAGGGTGTGCATCTGCTCAGTTTTTTCGAGCACCGAATCCCTCAATTCTGGACTGAATTCTACCTTAGTTCGATGCCTTGTTTCACCGTAGAAAATATAGCCCCAAGATATTTCTACAGCTAGCATCTCTTCAAGGCAAATTGCCTGTGCACATAGCTGAACTTCATCAATATCGTTCTGCTTAGGGCGCCCTTTTTTGTACTCTATTGGGACAGGATGCCACTTACCTTGCCGCCCCTTGAGGGTTATGCCACCCTCCTCGACAGAATGGAATTCAACCATATCAGCGACCCCATATACTCCAAGGGTATATGAGGAGAGGGGGACGGAACGAGTAACTAATATATCCCCCCTTGCTTCAAAGAAATCGGGGTCATCTACTCGTTCGTGTAACTGCTTTCCTTGAATTGTACGGAGATTTTCTTGCCATTGCCTCTCAATATGAATCAGTGCCCATTGCCGAGGGCAAAATGCATAATGCTGTATGCCTGATAAAGCAAGGAGTTCATCCTCTTCATATTGTTTCATCAGACCATCTCAGTACAGTAACGCCATCAAGGAAATTACTGTGGTTCTTCTCAAGTAAAAGATCTGGATAAAGATGTGATGAGTGAACTAGGTCCGTTACTGCTATTTTGTTGTGATCGAAGAGTTCAATTGATGAGGTACTGCCAAGATTATTGATTTGCTCATAGAATGTTGGGCAATCCCCAGCCTTATGCTTTATTGCTATAGAGGAGCCGCATTCAATCATGATTATTCACCTCTCGGACCTTCTGGCGAGTTCAGGCATTCTGTCGCACCGACTATTGCCACATACTTCAAATGTGATATCTGCTACAAAGGATTATCTAGTCACCCTGAACAACTATATGTTTTCACCGGGATGTATTTCTGGATCTAAATTCTCTAAAGGAGTTTTAATAACTACAGATGGTTTCTTTGTCGCCTCATCCACCTTGATTTCAATACTTTCGTGAACATCTGCTGAGGAATACTGTCCATTCTTGCAGTTATGCTTCCACCACACTACGGTTTCCACCTTCATGCTGCCAGAGGGGCGGGCAGAGGATTCATCATTAACAAACAGGGTCTTCAGCGCGTGAAGTAACTTCTCAGCATCGTCATCATTAAAACCCGTTTTCTCGGCAAGTTGACAATTAATACTTCCGTAAGTGACATATATGCCGAAATCCACACGATGTTTCATCCCCATCGTATCAGAGGCCTTTTTGTCCGGATCTTTTTGAGTTTCTAAGTTAACACTTTTAGTGATTTGTTGGGAATAAAGATCGACTGGTTCCAGGCTAATAGCATTTTGAATTGAGACTGGTCCCCGTATGCCAATGGAAACAGAATCGCTATCTTCCTTGCCGCCTTTGCCGAAAGCGAATACTTGACCAAAGGCTCGAACATCATACCATGTCTGACAGGCTATACTGGCTTGTTTTTCTCGATCCTTGCTAGCCTTTTTTATTTCAGCATTGCTTTCAAATCTATCCTTGAGACTCCTAAAGGTATCTCCTTTCTTTCGGTTGTGATCTGACTGAACAAAGATGTCCTCTCCCATATCCTGTGAACGGTTACGTAACTTGCGCTTTAGACATACATCTGATACTTCGCCAAAGCCTTCATAGTTCACACGTGGACGATTGCCATTTAAAGGGTCACCATTCGGGTTAGCCCTTTTTACACTAAAAAGAACTGCAAAATCGATTTTACTCTTCAGTGTCATTTTTCTTCCTCTCCTTTTTTATTATTGCATCTTCGATAAACCATTGTCTCTGAGCAAAGAAGCCTAGCAGGTAACGCCCATCTAATGGAACATCACTTTCGTAAGCACCCTGTTCAAACAATTCCTTAATATCTCCAATCTGGCTTAGCAACCAGCCCGCTCCGTTTAACTGTTGAATGTAAGGGTTTAATTGCCGAGTAAATAACATATTCCAGGTTCGAAATGGGTGCTGGGAGAATGCTGTCATATATCTTACTGCATTGGTAGGACGGGGATCAATCTCTGATTTGCCCTGGACATATCGTGCTAAAGATTCGATTCTATCACCAACCGCCAATAATCTCCCATACAAATAATCTCGATCACGCCTTTCTATTTCTAGCTTCACCTCGAATTCCTCCTTTTTATAATCGAAATAGTACTTTTTAACTAAAGCACACGCGGTAGCAAGCACATATTCCCAATCCCGCCAACAATCATGTTCATTTTTTGCACCGGAGTTCTGAAGGGATATTGGGTTTGATGCTCTATTTGAGGCAGCAAGCACCAGAGAAAGTGGAATTCTTTCACCATCAAAGATACAATGTAGTAATTGCTCGCGTAGGTTTTTGACAATTTTATTGTATGCTTCATCATTTTGCTTTCTGGGTTTCCCTAAAACCGCAAGTTCGATACGTGCTAGAGATGGTGCTCCTATGAAAAGATTTGACCCAGTAACTCCCTCAGAATCTCCCCCAAACAATTGATACCATTTACAGGTATTATGCCACTGTTTAATACGCTCCTCGTATTCGTTTTCAGATAGCTCACGGTAGTATGTTACGGACATTCTTCCATTAGTGGCAGCGTCAACGGACATAAGTGCAACACGACGCTCATGCTTATCCAATGTCCGCGATGATTTATAACCAGATAAAGCTTTCTTAATTGCATGCGCATAATCAACATAGATTGCATTTTCTGCATGAATCAGCTTGTCTGCATCCGTTTCTTTTATCACATTATAGATTCCAACACTGCTATCATAAAAATTAGGAATATCAGGAGCAGGGTCAATTGCCCAGCAGACAATCGCCTGTGTATCACGTCGGTAGGAACTAGGTTTAGAGATTAGCCATCTCAATGCCTGATGGGCTTTTTGCGAGGCTTCATAGCTTACAGTAACTGCCTCATATGGCTTGTTGAATCGTCCCCGGAAAGTATAATTTTTATCGTCGTTTCCACTAATCAGCTTAGCGTTTCCCGAAAAACGGTTAATGCTTTTAGGATGTTTTACAGTGTAAGTTGAGTTATTAGCGGATATATAACAGATATCCTGAGTATTCCTTTTCGCAATATCTGTAGTCAAAAAATAGTCCAGCCATGCTTTCCACAATTCCGGCATTCGCCACAACTTATACTCCAGCGAATCAGTCAGATTTACACAGTACGCCACAAACCATGTATCCTTCACAGGTAGTTCACAAGAACCAATATCTTTTATTAGAGAGTCGTTCAAACTATATCGATATACTGCACGAGTAGCTTGGTGTGCAAGACGGTGTTCCTCTTGAATTTCCAAATAATCTAACCAGGCTTTTAGGTTATCCCGGTATTTTTGCGTCGAGAGGTACTTTATTTGATCAAACAGGGGGTGCGGAAAGTCTATTGCACTGGTGGATGATCTTGCTTCGGATTCATCAGTACAGGGAATACAAATAAGAATTTTATCCTCCTTAGAAACTTTAGGCTGCTCAGCTCTCATAAATGCGCCCTTATCATCAAGGTGTACAAACACATCAGGTTCTGTAAGGCGATGCCCCAGAGGCAAAAGCATTGATGCTTGATTCTCTCCACTTATTCCAACAACGTCTTTACAAGCATCATAGGTTTCGCAGAGATTCTTAATCCAACTCATGTCAAATCTCCTTTGCTGAAAATCTCTTCTAAGTCTGGCTCATCAAGCCCAAGGAAGTTTTCTCTGTGGATAAATTCTTTCATTTTCATTGGTTTAATAAATCGCCTTCGAATATCCGGTGAATCCACAATGGGAAGTGGAAATTCAATCCTCCCGTTTTTCATCACAGCATTTTTCCACAAACGCACAGACATCTCATCTCGACCCGTCTCATCTGGATAATCAAACCCATGAACCATTAGACCGAAAGAAATGTCGCCATAATTATCATAAAAGCCCGCAGCCTTACCAAAGACACAGGGCCTCACATAGCCCTGGCACTCCCGTGCGCCCAAGAATATATCCCGACGGCCACCGCGCTTAATCATTCGCCTTGCAATATTATGGTGTTTGTGCTCGTTATGATCATGAGATAGTTCTGGCCTATTCATATTCCAATCGAAATGAGCACGCACCTGATAATGAACATCCTTTAAGTATGTATAGTACGAGAGATCAGTTCTTTTTTTACTTTGCGGATTATACAATACAGTCCTTACACCTTTAGACTCTGTTTGAATCTTATTCATTACCCGCACTTCATCAATGTACCAAACAAAAGAAGGTTTCCAGTATACGCTCTCCAAAATGCCTTTCAGAGCCTGATAGGTAGGAACCTGGTAAGAAAATTTCTCCCCCCCCACTTTTGTAATCGGGTCAGAAAAAAGTGCATATCTGCCATAGACCATAAACTCCACTGTGTTACGGTATCGCATAATCATCCCCCTAAACCATTAATAAATCTTTTTTTTTGTCAAGGATTACACCGAGTTTCTCATCATCATAATACTCTGAATCCAAGAAGAGAATATCGCCCTCTATATGAGTCAATGCCCGCAATTCATGCAGCTTCTCAATCTGGTAAGTATATAAAGAGACGGAATATCGTCCGATTTCGCGAAGGAGAAGTTTTCTGGTCTTATAATCAGCTTTTTCATACGTTCGGGTCAGCTCACTTCCCTTTTTGTACGGCACCAAAACGCCAACAGTACGTCGGTCTATCACCGAAAATAAATCTCCTGCAGTTTTAAAGGCTTGTCCCAAAGCTGGGCATTTTTCCCCCCTTTCCCTATTTTGTAAGGCACCATATCCTTTTTTGTTCCTGGACAACAAGTCATACAAATATCCGTTTTCGTTTACAGGGTAACTCAGCTGGAGGTCCCTGTTGTAATAATATTTTTTATAGTATAGCGCCACAACATCAGGTGATAGTAAGTTAGGTGGCTTGTTTTCCAGTATCTGATATGTGATATCCGCTCCACTTTTTATATCGGGCAATCTAGATAAGTTTTCTTCTGTGAGATTGACAATATAAACATTCTTGCCATTAGGATCTTCTCCATTTCGATTACAGCGTCCGGCAGCCTGGGCAATGCTATCCAATCCAGCGATGGCACGTACAACACAACCGAAAGATATATCAACGCCTGCCTCAATCAGCTGAGTGCTGATACAAAGAATGTTCTCTTGCTTCTTTTCTTTTATGTAATCTATGGTATCTAAACGATGAGCCGGGCACATGGAAGTACTAAGATGGAGTAGATCGATTTGCTCCTGGGAATTATCTGTAATATAATTTCTTAGCTCAATATATAATCTTGCTGCATCTGCTTTAGTGTTTAAGATTACCAGACAGTTATGCTCGGTCTTAAATTTAGCCAACACGAAATCACGCAATGCAGCAATTGAATAGCCAGAGCGAGTCGTACAATCTTTAAGATGTGTGCGCTTCAACTTATTAAAGCTTTCGGTCATATCCGGAATTAAAGATGATGATTTTGATAGGTACACGGGTTTACTAACTTGCCCGAGCGGAGGCTGCGTAGCCGTACATAGTAAGATAGTACAACTAGCGCAATAATGTAGATAGTTAACCGCCTCGTTAAAAAGATAGGTGCATTTGAGTGGCATTGACTGAACTTCATCAAAAACAAACACCGCGTTGGCCATATTATGTAGCTTTCTTAGATCACTACTTTTACAAGAGTAGACGCTTTCTAAAAACTGCACCATTGTTGTGATAATTATAGAACTATCCCATCGATCTGTAAGTAGACGGTGTGCTTGGGCTTCTTCCTCATCATCAGAAACAACGAAGTTTGAATGATGTTCTAAGATAAACTGATCGTCAGGCTGAAACCGCAGAGCAGCCTTTATGTCTTTTGCCGTTTGCTCCAACACTGAAAGGTAAGGTATCACATAAATTATGCGTTCTGAACCATGCTTTTTAGCATGGTTTAGTGCAAAACGAAGACTAGATAGGGTCTTCCCCCCACCGGTAGGAACATCCAAAAGGTATATCCCCTTATCCCGCTCAGCTGCTCTAAGACATCTCTCGGAGATATCCCGACGGATTGCATTAATCTCAGAATCCGCGGAAAAAGTGGCGATGTGTTGCTCTAAACGCCGTGAATACTCTTCCCAAAGAGGAATAATTATTTCAACCTCTGGGTGCATTTGAGATTCAAAGCAGTATGCGTTATACCGATCAGCATCTACTAAGCAAGAGAAAACACTCTTGACAAGGAAGTGAATCATGAAAAATATGTTCAGATTGTTAGTAGAGCATTTGCCAAAAAAAGACCTAAGCTCGCTCTCGCATCTTTCAAGAACATCTGGCAGCTCTGATATAGCAGACGGAATCTCTTTTGCAGCTGTTTGAATGACTTCGACATAGAAGAGTTTGTTATTATCCTTAATTAACCTATCCTGAAAAGGAGTATCACCATCCGGAGATATACCGTCCATTAAGCTGCCGTGGTGATTCGCAATGCAGATAGCAGAAATCTCTCTAACCAAAGCAACTATCAGATCCTTACTTCTTGGCTCTGACTCATATAAAAACTTGGCGCCTTGAGTCGCGTGGATTACTGAACCTCGGCCAGTGGGTTTGTGCCCTAGCTGTTGTTCCCTATAACTACGTGTAAGATACTCAATAAAATTTAACGTTAACTTACCAAGGTCATGTAGTAAAGCCGTTAAACGACACATTTCTGGTACAGCAAACTTTTTCCCAATAACATATGCGTACTCGGCACAATTCTGTAAATGTGATTTTGTTAACTGTTTCCTTCCATCTCGTGCGATTCGGGAAAAATACATTTAGACCACCATTCTTGAATTTATTTATCCAGTGGAATAGTTCGACGGGGTATCCTTCTTCCTCGCAGACCCCCGCCAATCGCTAAGTGGGTGCCGTATAGCCCACATAGTTAAGCGGTTGTAATTATACCTATGGTCTTCCTTGACGGTATAAGCGGGCAGTATATACAAGGTAGCAGTTCTTTTTTGCATTATAGCATCACATCATGACAAATCATGTAGTTACTTTGTCTATTTCTTCAAATAAATATTTTTTCCTTCTTATAACATTATTGTTTTAACGTTCCTGGGTTCGTTTGAGAAAGTCTCAGCAATTAGGAGCCGCTACTATACCGTAGAGCAGCGCTCAATTGAATCGAGTAGGGGGAGTAATTAACTCCCGCCCTCTCACACCACCTTACGTACCGTTCGGTATACGACGGTTCACGAGGCTTGACGAAGCCTGGTATACAGGTTAAATTCTTGAGTCCTTGGTCTTGCCAGTAGGCAAGGCCAAGGACTTTATCCAGTTGCGGAGTATTTGACAGTCACCAGTAACCCTTCCGAGAGCCACTGATGTTTCTGGCCCATTCGTCCGGGATACCTAACCCAACTAGTTTCCGTCTCCTGGTTTTAGGTTTCTTCCATTGTTTCTGCAGGCACTATCTCATGCGCCTTCGTGTCAACTAATCAAGGGACTGAAGGACGCTAGGGGTGTCTGCCAGCAGTTTCCGGCATTCAGATATGCTCGGATGAGGCGCAGAATATGCTTGTCGCCAACCTTGCGGGCGCCACTGGCCATCAGAATGTCGTGGTTAACACGGTCGAAGAACTTCTCCAAATCCATGTCCACTACATACCTGTAGCCCAGGGAGATATTCTCCCTGGGCTTTCGCACAGCCTGGTGTGCGCTCCTTTCCGGTCTGAAACCGTAGCTGTGTTCTGAGGAACTGTAGTCGAAGATTGGCGTTAGGACTTGCCAGAGGGCCTGTTGGATGAGGCGGTCGAGGGCGGTTGGGATTACCAGAAGCCTTTTCCCTCCGTCCGGTTTCGGGATTTCGACCCGGCGGACAGGTTGGGGATTGTAGATCCCTGCAACAATTGCTCTTTACTGGACGGCCAATGTTCTTTTAGATATGGCCGGAGGGAGTTAACCGTCATACCATCTATGCCAGCCGCACCTTTGTTACGTTTCACCTTCTGTAGAGCCATTTTCATGTTATGTCTCATTATCGTTATTTCCATCAGGTGTAATACCTACCTTCGCGGGTGTGCCCTCCGGTTCGCGCCTGGGGGGAACTCGGCGCTCCTACAGTCCCCGGAGAATTCACCTCCTCCTCCTGCGGGTAGCTCCCTTTCGGGATAATCTGCTTTCGTTGTTCGCCTCCTAAGCTCATCGGGTTCACTCCCTTATTTCATGTTCGGCCCTTCTCTGCTCCCGTGTCCGGGTTCAGATACGTTTGTATTCTGCGGACTCCTGCCAAGTCAGCTGTGCCTCACGACACAGGTTACCGGTTTGCCGGCACCCTGACAAGCCTCCCCGGGTTAGAATGGTGTCTTTCCCTCCATATACCCACCCCATTTACTCTTGACAATCTTCGGTGGTAAGGACTTTGACTTGTTTAACAGAATCATCCAATTGTCACTAGCCTCACCTGGGGTTTGTAGTCCTCGGGCCGGAGGTTTGCCGCTGGCTTCCTTCAGATTCCACCTCACTCCGGACACCCTTGCCTTAAGCTACAGCTACTACCACCTTCGCTGTTCGGGACTTTCACCCTACAGACCGCACTCATGCCGGGCACACTAAACTAAAAAACGGCTAGAATTTCTTCTAACCGTTTTTTGGTCCGGAGCAAAACGTAAGGGTTTCATATT
>ENA-UOOH01004106-UOOH01004106.1-fermentation-metagenome-genome-assembly--contig:-NODE-4106-length-10333-cov-4.096322_pt1 | contig 10333 bp, 8 predicted proteins | sample MGYA00245778_ERZ724025 | MGnify/ENA primary metagenome ERZ724025 (study PRJEB28704, sample SAMN03018313) | fermentation metagenome | biome: anthropogenic terrestrial biome; feature: soil; material... | reverse complement strand
CCGCCGATTCCCGTTGGTATTACCTTATCTACGCCTGTTTAGTATGTATGATTTTGGGGTTTTCCCAGCAGTTATTCAGCGAAGTCAACACCGTGGCAAACATCATGGTGGCGATTTTTCTGGTGGTGTATGCCGCCATATACAGCCGCCACCGTCTTATTCCGGCCATTCTTTATACATTGGCATCTTTGGCAGGTTCAGCTTTCATGTACGCAATTCCCAACCATCTGGCGAACAGCCTGCTGTGGGAAACCTACCAGAAAATGAATATCGGCAGCCTAAAAGAAATGATCAGCTCCATCGAATACAATTCATTCAAAATCAGTTCCCTCTTTGCCGGCTGTGTACTGGTGTTTATCGTGTTAAGCGTGGTATTGCTGTTTTCCATGAAAACCATCCGAAAGGAAAAGATAGGCAACCTTTCCCCCACCCTGGTTCGCAAACTGTTGGTCGTCTGTGAAGGCATTTTCTATTTCTATCCCGCCTTTTGCATCTATCTGTTCTGTATCAACGATTCCCCCTGGTTTTCCAAGGTATATTTTTTGCAATACTTGTTTACCTTCGCCATCACTTTTTTGTATTTTATCGCCGCACTGTTTGTCTGTTTGAACCTGCCGGACAATAAGGTGAAAGGCGTCACCTCGGTGGCACTGATTGCCTCGGTGTTTTTCGCCTCTCCCCTGCTTTTGGTCAATCCCATCGGACAGCGGTGCATATTTTTGTCCTATTTGTGTCTGGTCATGGCATCCGTCGCCTTGTTTTCTTATATATTGGATGTAAAACAAGTGGAAGCAAAAAAGGTTTTCAGACCACTGAGCGTTCTCTGCCTGGCTGCTGCCATGGGCATCCAAATATTATTTTTGAACATTCACGGACTGGTGAGAGACCGGGATACATATATTGACGCCATGATTGAGAATAACGCCAAGACCATCGTTGTACCCGAATTTCCCTACAACTATATCCACGCCCAGGGTCAAAGCAAGACATATCAAAAAGTGAGGTTCGAGCATATCAACATACGGCACTGGTATAAGTACCACTACAACAAATGGAAAGCCGAAACCGCCGTCCCCAAGCAGTCCATCCCTGAGAAATGAGCCTTCTCCTTCATGGAGCCTTCCCCCCTTGGGGGAAAGGTGATAGAAGAAGCTGGCGAATGAGGTATTGTGGTTTCCTTACAAAAAAGAAGGAAACCACTTTTTAAAATGGTTTCCAATGGTTTTCAGTGATTTCCTTTACACAATTCTCCTTTTGTGCTATCATATGTATATCTTTTTGCTATTCCGTTCCTACGGACCGTACCCGGAATTGCAGCCAAATGCCGCAAAAAATCCCGCTCCATGCTTCTGGTCAGCCGATACAGTTGCCGCTCGCTGTACCCTACAATGTAGGCAATTTCCTCCATAGGCAATCCTTGCAAATATCGCATTTCGATGTATTGGCAGCCGATCCTGTCTTCCATCTGTCCCAAAGCTTTCGCGATCTTTTCACCAAATCGGCGGATGATCAAATCGGTTCTGCGAATTCTTCTTTTGAGGATTTCCTTGGATCGGATGGCATTTTGCGGCAATCCTTTTAATCTTCTTCCATAGGGCCAGCATGTATGCTTTTCTAAATTATCCAAAAGTCGGCGATCTGTTTCGAATTGTCGTAAAGCATTTACATAGGCCTTTAAATATCTACGCCCCATCATTCTTTATACACTCCGTCCGAATAAAAGTTTTCATTGTCATACAAAGCAGAACTCCACCCGCTGTCAACTTCTTCTTCTTCCAACGACTCCACGATCCAGTTCAAATCTTCATGCAACGCTTCCTCTTCCTCAAGTTTCTCCATAAATGACTTCAGGCATATGAGCAATTGTCGTTTTACATTTGTGTTTTCGTTCATTTTGTCGCCTCCTTTGTTATGTTTGTATTGTATCACGAAATTTAGTAATTGTCAAGCGTAAAAACGCTATTATTGCTCACTATTTTTGTAGAACGACCTCGAATAATAACGAATTTTCAGAAAGCGAGTTGATTTCATGCGCATTTCATCCATGTTTAAAAAAGACAGGCCCCTATATTCGTTTGAGTTGTTTCCACCCAAGCCCAACTCACCGATAAAAACGATTTATGAGACTTTGGAAGCCATTGCAGACTTAAATCCCGCCTACATCAGCGTGACATACGGTGCCGGGGGAAATCCTGCAGACAACTCCACCTTTGATATCGCCTGTTTACTCCAGGAAAAATATCATATTACCCCCCTTCCTCATATCACCTGCATCACCAGCTCCAAAGATGAGATCAACAACCGTCTGGCCAAATACCAAGATGCGGGGATTGAAAACATTTTCGCCCTCCGTGGAGATGAAAATCCCCATATAGCCGCAAAAGATGATTTCCGCTATGCCTCCGAGTTGATCACTTACATCAAAGGCCGCTTTAATTTCGATATCACCGGCGCCTGTTATCCGGAAGGACACATTGCTTCCCCCTCTCTGGAACAGGATATTCAGTATTTAAAAAGAAAAGTGGATGCGGGTGCAAGTCATTTGATATCCCAGTTGTTTTTCAGCAATGAACACTTCTTTGATTTTGTGGAACGATGCCGGGCTGTGGGTATTCATTTGCCGATTGAAGCAGGCATTATGCCGGTTGTCAATGTCAAACAGATCCAGAAAATGGTCACCCTTTGCGGTGCCTCATTGCCCCGAAAACTCACCCGCATGATGCAAAAATATGAAGATAATCCCGCAGCATTGCGAGATGCCGGCATTGCTTACGCAACCGATCAAATCGTGGAACTGCTGGCAGCAGGGGTGGATGGAATCCACTTGTATACCATGAACAATCCCTATGTGGCACGGCGTATCACGGAGAACATCGCCGGTATTATTAAATAGTAAAAAACCACGGACATGCCATGACATGTCCGTGGTTTTTATGATGATGTTAATAATATCCGCCATATGGTAAAAAACAAAAAGACTTGCTATCTGCTATGCCCGGATTACACACCCATATGAGATTTTTTCAGTTATTTTCTAATTCTGCAATGAGTTTTTCCAAATAGGCCTTTGTGTTTTGAATATCGATGATTTGCTGTTCACCGGAAATTTCCCGTTCAATGGATAACACGCCATTGAATCCCAAATCCTTTAGTCCCTGCAACAGTTTGGGAAAATTCACCTTCCCTTGTCCTACGGGTACTTCTTTACCCAAGCTTTTACCGTCGGTGGGATACAAACCGTCTTTGGCATGGAGAGAACGCACATACGGACCGAACACATCCAAAGCATCCACCGGGTTGCCTTTTCCGTACATAATCAAATTTGCCGGGTCCAAATTGATGCCCAAAGAACTTCCACCCACATCTTCAATGACACGGAGCAAGGCCACGGGTGTTTCCTGCCCGGTTTCAAACAGCAATTCCCTTCCCAATTTTTTATAATGGGCTGCCAATGCTTTTACAGCGGTCACAAAGCTAACGTATTCACCGGACATGGGATTTTCGGGAATATACCCCATGTGTGTGGCTACTTTGGTCACACCCAACTTGCAAGCAAATTCAGCACCTTTCATTAAATCCTGCATTCTCTGCCAGCGGTAAGTCACAGGCACGATTCCAAGGGTTTCCTGCCCTTCGTAAAAGTTCCAGATTCTCGGTCCACCCCATCCGCACCAGAATACATCCACAGTCACATCATTTTCCCGGCAAGAATCCACAATCATTTTGGCGTTTTCATCCGTCCACAAAGAAGGATTCCAGCTGGAAAACTGGCAGTAATGAATATCCATTTCTTTCATCTTGCGAAATTTTTCTACCACTTCAGGCCCATGGAATCCGGTCATAATACCAATTTTCATCCTATGTTTATCTCCTTTCATTCAACGCTGCTTAGAGCGGTAATGTTTTTTTGATCAAACTCTGCTTGTTCTTTTTTAAGTTCTTTTTTCTTATGCTTATATAGGAAATACAAGGCAACTAAAATGACTATCCAGGTGATGGGATAACAAACATACAAGAAGGAAAAGGAAGCCTGCTCCGAATAAGCGGCTCGAAATATGGGAACTGCCGTGTATATCCAGGCAACGCGCAGTCCGCAAATACAGAACAACGAAATCAGTGCGGGTTTGAGGGATTCACCCAATCCCCTGAGGTATCCGATCAAAACTTCCTGCATACCGCAGATAAAATACGTGGTGCAAACAACCTGGTTACGCAAATTGCCCCACTTCATAATTTCCGTGCTGTCGGTGTAAAATGACATGAGAGGATTACCCAATATCCATACCAACATACCGGTCAAAAATCCTGAAACACCGGCGAGAAACATACCATGGCGCACAATCTTGTATAGCCGGTTATACTCCCTGGCACCGTAGTTTTGTCCGGCAAATGCAAGGGAGGCATGGTTATACGCATTGAAGGACGTATACACAAACCCACCTAAATTGCATGCAACGGTATTCCCTGCCATGGCCACTTCGCCAAAGGTATTTACCGTTGACTGGATCAACACATTGGACAAGGAAAACATGGAACCCTGAATTGCAGTCGGAAACCCGATGCGAAAAATTTCCAAGACTTGTTTTCTGTGAAGGTAGGTTTTTGAAACAAAATACTTTAAAGAACCTTCATTTTTTGTCAAAGACAAGACCACCAAACAAGCAGACAAGGCCTGTGAAATTACCGTAGCAACAGCAACGCCTTCCACGCTCCAATTGAATACAGTGACAAAAAATATGTTGAATACGACGTTGACAATCCCAGACAATGCCAATATGTAAAGCGGTCTTTTGGTATCCCCCACGGCACGCAGGATCGATGCGCCGAAGTTAAACACCATGGAAAAAGGCAATCCAATGAAAATTATTTTACAATACTGTACGGATAAAGAAATGATCGAATCCGGTGTACCCATCAAATGCAGCCAAACTCTGACTGTGAAATATCCAAAAACACCAATTAAGATGCCGCCTAACAAACCGACGCCCATGGTCGTATGAACCGCATCTGATACTTCTTTGTCTTGTTTGGCGCCATAATAGCGTGCTACGATGGCAGTGGCTCCCACCGAAAGCCCGGTCAGGATGTTGATGATCAAGTTATTTAAGGCACTGGTAGCACCCACAGCCGCCATTGCCTCTTCCCCGTTATAGGCAAATTTCCCGACTACGGCGGTATCAGCAGCATTATAAAAAACTTGCAGCAAGGCTGCAAACATCACGGGCAGAGAATACGCCAGCATGTTTTTCAGGATCGGACCCTGAGTCAAATCCATGTCGTATTTTCGTAATGTCATAGCGTGCTCTCCTTGTGCGGTTCAAACGTCCGATTCCATCAAACCGTATTTTCTAACAATTCACGGGATTGTATCTATCTGCGGCTTTCCTTATACAACAAAAACTGATTTCCAATGATTCATGAAAACATGTTCCGAACCTGGGATGTGGGAGCAGATAAGATAGGATCAAAACCGTGTCGCATAAAGCACCTCATTATATCATAGGATTTTGAATTTTTCTACCCATTACACGATTATTTTATATATATAAATAAAGATTAATATAAACGGCGATATTCTCCCGGGGTCATGCCCTCGTGTTTTCGAAATAGATAGCCGAAATAGGCCGGGCTGTCAAATCCTGAAAGCTTTCCCACCGTCCCCACCGGCACATGCCGCTTTTCACTCAACATTTGTTTGGCACGGCGGATACGCAGCATATGCAGAAATTCCATGGGTCGCATGCTGTATGCCAAGCGGAACAAGCGACATAGCTGCCCCTCGCTGACTAAGGCCGCCTTGGCAATTTCCCCCAAGGTCAAAGGCCGGCTGCTGTTTTCCTCCATAAAAGCCACCGCCCCTGACAGTTTTTTAGCTGCCTCATTGACCGATGTACCTCCTTCTGAAAAGGAAGATACTCTGAGTCGCAGTAGGAAACGGTACAACAGCACCGAACTAATTTCCTGCCATGTTTCATTTTTCGGGAGAACGCACAATGCATCAAACCATTCTTTCATCTTTTCCCCGCCCCGGTATACACCCCCTTTGTTGGGTACCACATCTTTGACAGCCGTGCCGGAAAAGGTCATCCAGGCGGTTTTCCAGGCAGGAAGCGCGGGAGAATAATCATGGGGATGGTTTGGCGGTAAATAAAAGATGTCCCCCTTTTTAAACATGCATTCTTTCCCCTCTACTATGCCATCCCCGCTGCCTTCCACGGTAAACAACAATTGATGATCGCCGATTCCCTTCGGACGCCAGATGGTTTTTTCGGTTGAGGTTCCGATGGTTGCCACATAAAAAGGCAGTGTTTTGGCAAAATCCGTAACCAAGGGCAGGTATCCTGTTTCTTTCATAGCATCCTCCGTCAAAATCCTTATATATATATCAATATCTTATGATTGCAAGCACTATATATGTATGATAATATAGAGTTAAACAAATAAAATCAAGCGCAAGATTTTGATACGCAGAAAGGAACCCGTTATGAAATCATCTGAATCACTCACCTTTAGAAGTGAAAATCGATTGCCGCCCCGGGCTTATTATATACCGGAAAATAAAAACGCATATGTTTCATTAAACGGAACTTGGCGTTTTCGATATTATGAACGGGACATAGACGCGCAGGATGTTATTTCCACCTGGGATGACATACCCGTCCCCTCATGCTGGCAGCTGCATGGATACGGATACCCCAACTATACCAACGTAAACTACCCCTACCCTGTGGATCCTCCCTACGTTCCCGATGAAAACCCCTGCGGTATATATGAAAGAGATTTTAATATTGAAAACACAGATAATCAAACGTATTTGGTCTTTGAAGGGGTCTGCTCCTGTGCGTATGTATGGGTCAATGGCGCGTACGTGGGCTTTACCCGGGGCAGCCATATGCAATCAGAATTTGATCTGACCCCCTATGTGAAGAAGGGTCAAAACACGCTCCGTGTCCGCGTATTGAAATGGTGTGCTGAAAGCTATTTGGAAAATCAGGACTTTTTCCGATTCAACGGTATTTTTCGGGATGTATATCTCTTATCCCGCCCCACGGGACATATTAAAGACTTTTTCATCCACACCGAAAACAATATGGTTCGTGTGGATATGGAAGGCAATGCCCACGTGTCATTGTTTGACGGGGAAACACTTCTGGCCTCCCGATATGGCGAAAAAACCGTGACCTTTACGGTGGAAAATCCCATATTGTGGAATGCGGAACAACCCTATTTGTATACCCTTGTTTTGGAATATCAAGGGGAAATCATCCGCAAGAAATTCGGTTTTCGCACCATTGGCATTTCCCCGCAATATGAACTTCTCATCAACGGCGTCCCCGTGAAACTCAAAGGGGTCAACCATCATGACACCCATCCCCTCAACGGCTGGTGCATGACCAAAGAAGATATTCTCTATGATTTGCAGCAAATGAAAAAACTCCATATCAATACCATCCGTACATCCCACTATCCCCCCTCCCCCGTGATGCTGGAATTGTGCGATGCGTTGGGGTTTTACGTGATTCTGGAAGCGGATCTCGAAACCCATGGGTTTGTCTGCCGTACCAATCCTTCCCCCGGGTATGACGTGGCAAACGAGCAGTATCTGTGGCCATGCCAGGATCCCGCCTGGAAAGACGCCTTTGTGGAACGGATGATCCGAGCGGTGGAACGGGATAAAAACGCACCCAGCATCATCATGTGGTCTACCGGCAACGAAAGCGGCCATGGGCAAAACCAGGTAGAAATGATCCGTTGGGCGCGACAGAGGGATCCCTCCCGGCTGATTCACTGTGAGGATGCCTGCCGGAGGGGCGGAGAACATATGAAGCAAAGCGATGTATACTCCCGTATGTATCCCTCTCTTTCAGTGCTGCAGGAATTTGTGGACAACCCGGATATTTCCATGCCCATCTTTCTGTGCGAATATTCCCATGCCATGGGAAACGGTCCGGGAGATGTTTGCGACTATTGGGAAATTTTATACCGATATCCCAAATGCGCCGGCGGTTGTATCTGGGAATGGACCGATCATACCGTTATTCAGGATGAGGTAAAAAAATACGGCGGCGATTTTCCCCAAGAGCTGACCCATGACTATAACTTCTGCAGCGACGGTCTGACCTTCTCTGACCGCAGCTTCAAAGCCGGTTCTCTGGAAGCCAAGGCAGCCTATCAACCACTGTATACCCAATGGGACGGCAAAACCCTCCTGGTAACCAACCGATATGATTTCACCAATCTGCATGCGTATACTCTCAACTGGTTTCTGGAAGTAGATGGGATCAAAACCCAAAGCGGACAGACAGTCCTGTCGGTAGCCCCCCGCCAAACGCAGTCTCTCCCCCTTTCTCTTGACTTGCCGGATACTTGTTTGCACGGCTGTTTTCTGACCATCACCCTGCAGGATCCAAGCGGATATGAAGTGGCCAAATGCCAGCATACACTGTCCGTCAGGAGGCGATGTGCCAAAGGAAAGGGAGAAAAAGCCATTCTGACCGAGGATGCGTTTTCCATTTATGCAAAAGGGGAATATTTCAGCTATCGTTTCTCCAAACTGTACGGTAACTTTGATAGCCTGGTGATCCATGGGGAAGAACACCTGATATCCCCCATCAAGTTGACTTCCTACCGCGCTCCCACCGATAACGATGGCAGGCAAATGGCAGCCAAATGGAGCAACACCCGTTCCCGCACGGCGGAGAATCTCAATCATACCTTTGGAAAAACCTATACTTGCGAGATCCGCGACGGTGATATTTATGTGTCGGGAAGTCTGGCTGGAGTATCGAGAATGCCCTATTTCCGCTATAATATGAACATGGAAATTTTTGAAAACGGCGAAGTCAATTATACCTTGGATGGTATAGTACGGGAAGATTGCCCCTGGCTGCCCAGACTGGGATTTGAAATGCGTCTCCCCGTCACCATGAACCACTTTACCTATTTTGGCTACGGTCCCACCGAAACCTATGCAGACTTACACCGCCACGCTTTAGCAGGTTTGTATACATCCACGGCGGAACAGGAATTTGTTCCCTACATTTACCCGCAGGAACACGGCAACCATTGGGGTACTTGCTATTTATCCATCGGAACAGGTTTGGGATTCAAAGGAAACATACCCTTTGAGTGCAATGTATCCCGCTATACCGCCGATATGTTGGAACAATCCAAACATACCAACGAATGTATTCCAGAAAACGCCGTCATCCTTCGGGTAGATTATAAACAATCCGGCATCGGTTCCCATTCTTGCGGACCGATTCTGGAAGAAAAATACCGCCTCATGGAAAAAGAAATTCATTTTGAAGTTACTCTGTTTATACCATCCAAATCATGACGCAAAAAGAATGAACCCAAACAGGTTCATTCTTTTTGCGTCATGATGAATGTTTTATAGTTCCATATAATACTGAACGCTGACAAGCCGTTTTTTAAAACCGGCTTTTTCATAGGCACGACGGGCAGAGGCATGGGCATCATCTCCCCCGGTCATGACCTTCACATGGGTCATACCTTCTTCCTTGAGTTGCTCCAGAGCAAATCGATGAAGTTTTCCGCCGATACCTTTCCCCTGCATCCCAGGTTCCACCGCATTTTGACCCATCACACCTTCGCCGTTGACGGCATTGCCGCTCCAAGTGACAAAGCCCACAATCCGCCCGTTCATCTTTGCCACGGCACCTTTCTGCATGGCAGACAAGACCGCGTGATATTTTTTCTCTTTCCAATCACCAAAATAGAAGGAGAACAGTTCATCACCCAGTTGCTGACGGTAACCTTCATAAATGGGCTCCCAGGCGCGCAATGATAACTGTGCCGCCAACACTTTTTCTTCTTCTGTGGGAAATATGATGGTCATTTCATCCATATCAAACATCCTCCTATGCCATTTGGGACAATTCGTCGAAATTCACTTCGGTCTTCATCCGTTCTCCGGCACAAAACCGATCCAATTCCTCACACGCATGAAGGGCGATTCTCTTCAAACCATTGGTAACGGTCCCTGCAATGTGAGGTGTCAGCACCACGTTGGGAAGGGTACGCAAAGGATTATCTTTGGCAGGCGGTTCGGGCAGGGTAACGTCTAGACAAGCGTAGATTCTGCCCTTTTTCAGTTCTTCGATCAAATCCGCTTCGTGGATGATGGAACCCCGGGCTGTGTTAACCAGCACGGCACCGTCTTTCATCCATTTCAGATTTTCTTGATTGATCATGTTGTCGGTGGCGGGAATGGAAGGTGCATGAATGCTGACCACATCGCAAACAGACATCATTTCATCCAGTCCCACTTTTTCCGCCCCGATTTCGGCGATTTCTTCTTTTGTTAACG
>ENA-UOOH01004105-UOOH01004105.1-fermentation-metagenome-genome-assembly--contig:-NODE-4105-length-10334-cov-3.165191_pt1 | contig 10334 bp, 11 predicted proteins | sample MGYA00245778_ERZ724025 | MGnify/ENA primary metagenome ERZ724025 (study PRJEB28704, sample SAMN03018313) | fermentation metagenome | biome: anthropogenic terrestrial biome; feature: soil; material... | reverse complement strand
CTGTTGGATGGCCCGGCACACCCCCTCAAAGGAGTTGAAGAACATGATGTTGGGGGCCTCAAACAGTTTTTCACAGGCGCTTTGCGAGTTGGAGCCCTCCACCCCCTGCACGGCCACCATGGGCCGCTGGGGAAACAGCGGCGGCGTATCCCGCAGCGCGCGGGTGATGCGCTCACGCAAGGCCTCCCCCTCCACGCCCGGCTGCCCCTCGCGCTGACGCGCGCGGCTTAGCTCAAACAGCATGGTATACAGCCGCTCGGTATAGCCGCGCAGCTCGGGCGGCGCCTGCTCGCCCACCCGGGCCAGCTTTTCCCGCTCGCGGGCAGGGTCGTGCACGGGCAGACGCTTTTCGGCCTTCAGGGCAGCGATGCCATCGGCCACGGCCATGCGCCGGGCGAACAGCTGCACCAGCTCCTCGTCGATGCGGTCAATCTCCTGGCGATAATCACTCAACTCCATATGCTTGCTCCTTCACATAATCCAAATACAGGTCGTACACAGCGATGGCGGCCACAGCCTCCACCACCGGCACGGCGCGGGGCACGATGCAGGGGTCGTGGCGGCCCTTGAGCATTAGCTCGGCCTCCTGCCCGCGGGCGATATCCACCGTGCGCTGGGGCTTGAAGATGGAGGCCGTGGGCTTGAACGCCGCGCGGAAAATGAGCGGCATGCCGGTGGACAGGCCGCCCAGCACGCCGCCGTGGCGGTTGGTGCGGGTGACCACCCGGCCCGCGTCATCCAGGGCGTATTCGTCATTGTGTTGGCTGCCGCACATGGCCACCGCGTCAAACCCGCTGCCAAACGCGATGCCCCGCACCGCCGGGATGGCAAAGACAGCCTGGGCGATGCGGTTCTCCAGCCCGTCAAACATGGGCTGGCCCACGCCCACCGGCAGGCCGGTGACCGCGCACTCCACCACGCCGCCTACGGAGTCCTGCGCCAGGCGCGCTGCGTCGATGGCGGCGGCCATGCGCTGGCCCGCCTGCGCGTCCAGCACGCGCAGGTGCCCGTCGAGCAAGGCGTCCAGCTGCGGGGCCATGGGGTCAAAAGGGGTGTCCTGCACATCGGCAAGTTGTGCGATATGCGCGCCCACGCGGATACCCTGCCGCGCCAACAGCTGAATCATCACCCCCCCCGCCAGGCAAAGCGGCGCCGTGAGGCGGCCCGAGAAATGGCCGCCGCCCGCCGCGTCCTGATGGCCGCGATACTTGACCTGCGCCGGCCAATCGGCGTGGCCGGGGCGCGGCGTGTTTTTGAGGCCGGCATAGTCCTGCCCCCGTGTATCGCTGTTGCGGATGACCATGCACAGCGGCGCGCCGCACAGCTTGCCATCCACCAGGCCGGACAGCACCTCAAACAGGTCGGCCTCGGCGCGCTGGGTGCTGAGCAGCGACTGCCCGGGCGCGCGGCGGCGCATGAAGGCGCGCAGCTGCTCCATATCAGGCGCGAACCCCGCGGGCAGGCCGTCCATCACCACGCCCACCGCCGGCGCATGGGATTGTCCGAATACGCTGACGCGCACATTGGTGCCAAAGGTTGATGCCATGCTATTCCTCCTCCACCCGCGGGCCCAGGGCGCGCAGGTCGTCAAAAAAGCGGGGATAGGATTTGTCTACTGCCTCGGCTCCCCGAATGTCCACCGGGCTCGCGCACAGGCAGGCCGCGCAGGCCGCCATCATGGCGATGCGGTGGTCGCTCGCGGCGTCGCACACGCCGCCCGGCAACTGATTGCTCCCGCGGATAACCAGGCTGTCTCCCTGAATATCGGCTGCCGCGCGCAGGGCGTCGGTGATGGTCTGCGCGCGGTCGCTCTCCTTGAGGCGCAGGCGGGCAATGTTCGTCAGCCGCGTCTCCCCCCTGGCCGCCAGCCCAAGCAACGCCAGGGCCGGCGCCAGGTCGGGCGTGGCGTCGATATCGATGTCCGCCGCCCGCAGGTCTTTTCCCGTCACTGTCACATCCCGGCCCGATACCGTGACCTGCGCCCCAAAGGCACGCAGCATGTCGAGCACGGCGCGGTCCCCCTGGGGGGAGTGGATATCCAGCCCCGTGCAGGTGATCGGCCCGCCGCCCGCTGCCCCCGCGCACAGCCAGAAGGCGGCGTTGGACCAGTCGCCCTCGGCCTCCACGCTGCCGGGCGAGCGGTAGCGCTGGGCGCCGGGCACATGCAAAACATCCGCCTGCCGCTCCGCCCGCACGCCAAAGCGCGCTAAGGTTTGCAGGGTGATATCCACATAGGCGGCCGAGCCCAGGGGCGTGGTGAGGCGGATATCCACGGCCTGCCCCGTCAGCGGCGCCGCCAGCAGCAGCCCGCTGATGAACTGGCTGGATACATCCCCGGCGATAGCCACCGCGCCGCCCGCCAGGCGGCCCTCCACGCTGACCCGCCCGGTTCCTTTGCCGGTGATGACCACTCCCTGCCCCTCCAGCGCCTGATAGAGCGCCTCCATGGGCCGCTGGGGCAGCCGCCCGCGCAGCAGGAAGGTAGCCCGCGCGCCCAGCGCCGCCGCCACCGGCAGCAAAAACCGCCAGGTGGAGCCGCTCTCGCCGCAATCAAGCACCGCACCGGTAGATACCGCGCGCGGGGTGACGGAAAACGCGCCGCCGGTGTAGCTGATGTCCGCGCATAGCGCGTTCAGGCAGTCCGCAGTGGCCTGTATATCCCGGGATACATCGGCGCAGGCGACGCGCGTGGGCACATCCGCCAGCGCTGCCGCAATCAGCAGCCGATGCGCCTGGGATTTGGAGGCGATGGCCGGAACGCTGCCCGTGATGGGCCCGGGATACACGGTGGCCTTCATGAGCGACACCCCGCGGCCACCACATCCCGCGCCTCCACCATGGGCATGGGATACAGGCGGCAGTCGCCGATGGCGTGCATCAGCACCAGCGTAATCGCTTGCCCGCCGCGCTTTTTATCGGCCTGCATGGCGTCAAACACCTCGTCCAGCCCATAGGGGCAGTCCGTAGGCAGGCCCAGCGTGTGCATCATGCCAACCAGCAGCCCGGCCTCCTCCGCCGTGCACAAGCCCCGGCGCACGCTGGCCCGGGCCATCACGGCCATGCCGATGGCCACCGCCTGACCGTGGGACAATTCGTAGCCGCTCAGCCGCTCCAGCGCATGGCCCACCGTGTGGCCAAAGTTGAGCAGCTGCCGCTCGCCATGGTCGCGCTCATCCTGTGCCACGATGTCCCGCTTGATGTCCACGCAGCGGCGGATGATGCCCTCCTCCTCCCGCTCCTCATAGGGCAGCAGGTCAAACAGCGCCCGGTCGCGGATGGCCGCGTACTTCACCACCTCGGCCAAGCCATCGCGGTAATGCTCGTAGGGCAGCGTGCGCAGCAGCTGCGGGTCAATCAGCGTGACCCGTGCCTGCCAGAAGGCGCCCGCCAGGTTTTTGCCCTGTGGCAGGTCGATGGCGGTCTTGCCGCCCACAGCGGAATCCACGCACGCCAGCAGGCTGGTGGGCACCTGCACCAGGTCCACCCCGCGCTGGTAGGTGGCGGCGGCAAAGCCCGCCACATCGCCCACCACGCCGCCGCCCAGCGCCAGCACCGTATCGCTGCGGGTAAGGCCGCTGTCGGCCAGAAAACCCAGAATGCGGCCGTAGCTGTCCAGCGACTTGGCGCCCTCGCCCGGCGTCAGGGTCAGGCTCACCGCCTCATGCCCGGCGGCGGCCAGCGCCTGCATTATGGGCGCCAGGTAGTGGGCGGCCACATTGGCATCGGTCACCACGGCCACCCGGTGCGGGCTGCCCATCAGTTGCGCGGCGCGGGCAAAAGCGCCTGCCTGGATGATGATTTCGCTCATTGATTTCCCCCGTCTATGTCCTGCTTGCGGTGGCGCCCCTCGTCAAGCAGGGCGCGCAGCGCCGGGGCATCGCCCCCCGCAATCGCCTGCCGGTAGCGGCCCAGCTCCGCCAGCAGCCAGTCAATCTCCTGCGTCAGGTGGTCGGCATTTTCAAGAAACAGCGGCGTCCACATGTCTGGGTTGAGCCAGGCCACGCGCGTCAAATCGCGGTAGGAGCCGGCCGATACCCCGCGGTGACTGCCGGCGGTGGGGCTTTTGATGAAGGCGTTGCTGACCACGTGCGCCAATTGCGAGGTGAAGGCGATGACCCGGTCGTGCTCCTCCGCCGTGCTCACGCTGATGCCGCGGAAGCCCGCCGGCTTCATGGCCTCCTGAATGCGCGACAGCAGCGCAATGTCGTCAAACTGCCGGGGCACCACCACCATGGGCGCGCCGCGGAACAGGTCCGCCCGGCTGTTGGCAAAGCCCGAAAACTGCGTGCCGGCCATGGGGTGCCCGCCCGCGTAGGTGAAGCCATATTGCTCCGCCAGGCGGAAGCCCACCTCGCACACCGCGCGCTTGGTGCCGCAGCAGTCGATGACCAGGTTGTCGGGCCCCAGATGGGGCGCCACGTCCTCCAGCCAGGCGATGGCGGCCTGGGGGTACAGGGCGATGAGAAGCAAGTCGCAGCCGGCGGCGTTGTCCACCGTCAGCGCGCCATCCACAGCGCCTGCCACCTGCGCGATGCCCAGCACCGACGCGTCCACGTCATGCGCCAGCACCTGCCATCCGCCCGCCTGCTGGTAGGCCTTGGCCAGCGACCCGCCTATCAGCCCCAGCCCCACAATGCCTACCTTCATGCCTGGATGGCCTCCCGCACCTTGTTGACCCGCACCATCAGGCGGTCAAACTGATCGGGCGTGAGCGACTGCGCGCCGTCGCTGAGCGCGCGCTCCGGCCAGGGGTGCACCTCGATCATCAGGCCATCGGCGCCCGCGGCGGCGGCGGCCAGCGCCATGGGCTCCACCAGGCGGGCCTTGCCGGTGCCGTGGCTGGGGTCGGCCACCACGGGCAGGTGGGTCAACTCGCGCAGCATGGGGATGGCGGACAGGTCCAGGGTGTTGCGGGTATAGGTCTCAAACGTGCGGATGCCCCGCTCGCATAGGATGATGCGCTCGTTGCCGCCGGCCATGACGTACTCGGCGCTCATCAGCAATTCCTTGAGCGTGTTGGCCAGGCCGCGCTTGATGAGAATCACCTTGTCGGTGCGGCCCAGCTCGCGCAGCAGGTCGAAGTTTTGCATGTTGCGGGCGCCCACCTGGATGATGTCGGCGTCCTCAAACAAGGGCAGGTCGTTGATGTTCATGATTTCAGTCACGATGGGCTGCCCGGTCTGCTGCTTGGCCAGGCTGAGCAGCTTCATGCCGTCGGCGTGCAAGCCCTGAAAGTCGTAGGGCGAGGTGCGCGGCTTGAAGGCGCCGCCGCGCAGCAGGTTGGCCCCGGCCGCCTTGACGCGGTGGGCCACACCCACAATCTGCTCTTCCGACTCCACCGAGCAGGGCCCGGCAATCACCTGGAAGTGGCCGCCGCCAAACTTGTACCCGCCCACGTCGATGACCGAGTCATCGGTGTGAAACTTGCGGTTGGCGTTCTTAAACGGCTCGGTGATGCGCTTGACCGACTCGATGATGGACAGGCTCTCCAGCAGGTTGATGTCCACCTTGCTGGTGTCGCCAAGCAAGCCGATGATGGTGTGAAACTCCCCCTGGGAGACATGCACCTGCAGCCCCATGTTTTTGAACCATTCGCACAGGTTGTCCCGCTGCTGGTCGGTGGTGCCGGGCTTCAATACCGCTATCATACGCTTTCTCCTTTAACAAAGATACCGCACAGAGGGTGTTCTGTGCGGCAGTCGCTTTCCGATGGGGGCGGGCCTTTCAGCCCAGTGGCGCAACACAAATCACCTTTACTTCGGCGCTGCTAAAGTAAAAGTAATAGGCTCCGGCCTTCCGGCTCTGCTGTGCAGTCATTGCGCTACCCTTTCCGGTGTATTGGGCAGAATATAGCACCGACGGTCTGCCCCTGTCAAGGCACGGGGGCTGTATATTCCTTGTTTATCGCATGCGGTTGAGGTATAATCCGTGCCACTACCAAATGAAATGAGGGCATGGCATGGACGTGTGCATGTGCATCAAAACGCCTGTCGGCGACTTGCTGGCCGTGGACAGCCAGGGCGCGCTGACGCAGTTGGTGTTTGGCTGTCAGCCGCCGCCCGGCTGTACCATGGGACAAACCCCCTTGCTTGAGGAGACGCAAAGGCAATTAATGGAGTACTTTGCGGGTAAGCGGCAGCAGTTTGACCTGCCGCTGCGGCCCGAGGGCACGCCCTTCCGCCAGCAGGTGTGGCAGGCGCTGCTCTCCATCCCCTATGGGCAGACGCGCAGCTACCGCGATATCGCGGCCTCGGTCGGCGCGCCCCGCGCGGTGCGCGCGGTGGGCGGCGCCAACCACCACAACCCCATCAGCATCATCATCCCCTGCCACCGGGTCATCGGCGCCGATGGCAGCCTGCGCGGCTACGGCGGCGGCACGGCCATTAAAACCGCCCTGCTGGCGCTGGAGAGGGAGCACACATGAAATACCGCTCGGTCTTTGACATCATCGGCCCCGTGATGATCGGGCCCTCCAGTTCGCACACCGCGGGCGCCGTGCGCATCGGGCAGTTGGCGCGCACGCTGTTTGGCCGCACGCCCGACAGCGCGGTGCTACGCTTCTACGGCTCGTTCGCCAAGACCTACCGCGGCCACGCCACCGATGTGGCGGCGGTGGCCGGCCTGCTGGGCCTGCCGACGGACGACCCGCGCATCCCCCAGTCCATCGAGCTGGCCCGGCAGCAGGGCATCGCGCTCACCTTCATCGCCGAGGAGGCCATCCCCGCCCACCCCAACACGCTCACCATTGAATTGGCGGACGGGCGCGGCACCTTCCGCGCGACCGGCGTATCGCTGGGCGGCGGCCTGGTGCAGATGACCGAGGTGGACGGCTTCAGCCTGAAGCTAAGCGGCGATTCACCGGCGCTGCTCATCTTCCACCGGGACGCCTACGGCACCATCGCCGCCATCACCCAGCAATTGGCCCGCGCCCAGGTTAACATCAACCACATGGAGGTCTCCCGCAGCGAGCGGGGAAAGACCGCACTGATGGTGATTGAGACCGACGAGAAGGTGGAGCCCGAGGTAGTCGGCCAGATGGAGAGCCAGTCCAACGTGTTCAAGATTACCACCCTCAACCCATAGGAGCAGCGCAGCTATGTTTAGAAATATGAAGGACCTGGTGCACCAGGCGCAGGAGCAGGGCTTATCCCTGGCCGGTATGATGATGGCCCAGGAGTTGGAAACCCCGGGACAGGATAAGGACGCCATCTTTGCCCGCATGGCGGTGCAGTACCAGGTGATGAAGCAATCCGCCCGCCGGGGGCTGGAAGGGCTGCGCTCGCGCTCGGGCATGACGGGCGGCGACGCCAAGCTGTTGGAAGAGTACATTCAATCTGGCCCCGTGCTGGGCGACGGCCTGGGGCTGCGGGCCACCCGCTACGCCATATCGGTCAACGAGGTAAACGCCGCCATGGGCGTGGTGTGCGCCTCGCCCACGGCGGGCAGCTGCGGCGTGTTGCCGGGCGTGCTGCTGGCCGCCCAGGAGCACCTGGACAAGACGGATGAGGAGATGACCTGGGCGCTGTTCACCGCGGGCGCGGTGGGCTATGTGATTGCCAACAACGCCTTCGTATCCGGCGCGCAGGGCGGCTGTCAGGCCGAAATCGGCTCGGCCGCGGCCATGGCCGCCGCGGCGCTGGTGGAGCTGGCCGGGGGCAACCCGGAGCAGGCCGCCCATGCCGCCGCCATGGCGCTGAAGAATTTGCTGGGCCTGGTGTGCGACCCGCTGGCCGGCCTGGTGGAGGTGCCCTGTGTCAAGCGCAACGCGGGCGGCGCCGCCATCGCCGTGACCGCCACCCACATGGCGCTGGCCGGCATCAAAAGCCATGTGCCGCCCGACGAGGTGATTGAAGCCATGTACCAGATTGGCCTCAGCCTGTCGCCCACCCTGCGCGAAACCGCCCAGGGCGGCCTGGCCGCCACCGAAACCGGCAACGCCTGGAAGCAGCAGCTGTGGAACCCCGTACCCGGCCAGGAAGACGCGTAAGAAAGACAGAGAGGAGCAATTTGCCATGCAATACCCCGAAATCATCAGCATCCCCAACAACCCGGCGCTGCGAGGCCAGGCCGGCGTGGTGCCGGACGTGGTTTATTCCACCGCCACCGGGCAGGATTTGACGCTGACACTGCTGATGCCCTGGGCCGTGGAAGGCGCGCCGCTGCCCCGCCGCCCGCTGATTGTGTTTGTGCAGGGCAGCGGGTGGACGTCGCCCGATATCCAGTACCAGCTGCCCCAGCTGGCGCGCTACGCACAGTTTGGCCACATCGTGGCCACCGTCACCCACCGCGACAGCACGCAGGGGCACGCCTTCCCCGCCTATTTGCAGGATGTGAAGACGGCCATCCGCTTTTTGCGGCACAACGCCGATACCTGGGGCATTGACCCGGAGCGCATCTGCCTGTTCGGCACCAGCTCGGGCGGCAACATCGCGCTGCTGGCCGGGCTGACCGCGGACGACCCCCGCTACAAGACCGACGAATACGCCGACCAGTCGGACCGCGTGCGCTGCGTCATCAGCTGCTTTGGCCCGGCCAACCTCAACACCCTCATCGCCGGCCATGAGCAGGAGTTCAGCCAGAACCCGGTGTATACCGGCCTGCTTGGCGGCTGGCAGCTGGAGGATGTGCTGCGCGGCATGAGCCCGCAGCTGGAAATCGTGCCCGGCAAGGCCTGCCCGCCCATTCTGCTGGCCCATGGCGACCGGGATGAGCTGGTGCCATTCGCGCAGAGCGAGGCGATGTACCACGCGCTGCTGGACGCGGGCTGCCGGGCGCAACTCATCCGCGTCATCGGCGCGGGCCACGAGGGCAGCTTCTGGAGCAACCGCCTGCACGGCCTGTTCGCGGACTTTATGCGCGAGCACCTGTAACAACCTATATGCAAGCAGCCCCGTCAATGACGGGGCCGCTTCAGTTCATCATGCTATCAGTCTTCTTCCAGGAAGGGTAGCCTTTGCTCCACCGCCCGGGCCAGGTAGGCATGGCCCTGTTCGTTGAGGTGCATGCTGTCCACGCCCACCAGCGCCGGGTAATCATCGGCGGCCAGCAGCAAATCCCGCGCGTCAAACAGCTTGCAGCGCAGGCTGTCGGCCACCCGCCGCACGGCCACGCTATAGCGCTCCTGCCAGCGGTACACATGCTGCACGTCGCCCAGGTGCGCCAGAATGTTGGCCTTGTTGAGGCCCTGGGACACCCAGTCCACAAACCGCTCGGCAATCAGCGGCGGGGGCGTAACCAGCAGGGGCTTGAGGTTGCGCGCGCGCACCGCCTCCGCAAAGGCGGTCAGCGTCTTTTCAAACACCGCAAGCGGCGTCGCCGCGTCATACTGGCCGTGCGGGTCCTCCGCAATCTGCGCCCAGGGCATGTTGCAGTCGTTGCCGCCATACTCCAGCGCCACATACTCGGCCTCAATGTCGCCCGTGGCCTCAAAATCGGCCAGGCCCTCCACCACCGTCGCGCCAAAGCGCGCGTGATTGTCAATCTTCAGCAGGCCGCTTTCCTCCAGCAGCCGGTAGAAACCCTGCCGCAGCACAGCATAGCGGCCGCGGACCTGGTCAAAGTCGATGCCCCGTCCCAGGGAGTCGCCCCACAGCGCGATGGTGGGATACCTCATAGGCGTGTTCCCCCTTGGTTCTTTTGCCGTATGTTAACACGCGGGGGGGATGAATGTCAAGCATCCATGTGGTAGAATGGCGGAAATGGAGGGATTGTCATGCAGCTGACCCTTGAAACCTATCTGATCGTGTGCCCGCTGATTTTTCTGGCGGGTTTTATCGACAGCATCGCGGGCGGAGGCGGGCTGATTTCCCTGCCAGCCTACTACCTGGTGGGACTGCCCCCGGCCCTGGCGGCGGGCACCAACAAGATGGGCGCCTTCGCGGGCACGGCGGTGGCCACGGGCAAGTACGCGCAAAAGAAGCTCATCCCCTGGCGGCTGGCGCTGGCCGCGCTGGCGGGCAGCCTGCCGGGCAGCTACCTGGGCGCGCAGCTGGTCAGCATATTGCCCGAGCAGACCGTGCGGCTGATTGTGCTGTGCGCGCTGCCCATCGTCACCATCTTTGTGCTGCGCAAGAAGGACAGCCTCAACAACACCCAATCGCGCATCGACGAAAAGCTGACGCTGCCCGTGTGCTTTGGCATCGGGCTGCTGATTGGCACCTATGACGGCCTGGTGGGGCCGGGCACGGGCACCTTTATCCAGATTTTGTTTGTCACGGTGCTGGGCACCGAGGCGCTCAAGGCATCGGGCGCCGCGCGGCTGATTAACCTGGGCAGCAACGTGGGCGCGCTGATTAACTTCATGCTGCAAGGGCATGTGCTGTACGCGCTGGGGC
>ENA-UOOH01004104-UOOH01004104.1-fermentation-metagenome-genome-assembly--contig:-NODE-4104-length-10338-cov-12.155402_pt1 | contig 10338 bp, 10 predicted proteins | sample MGYA00245778_ERZ724025 | MGnify/ENA primary metagenome ERZ724025 (study PRJEB28704, sample SAMN03018313) | fermentation metagenome | biome: anthropogenic terrestrial biome; feature: soil... | reverse complement strand
TTGTTAATCCAACACCTGATGTTCCTCATGATTTGAGCGTACATAACATTACATTGAGTAATACTATTCTCAGCTGGAAGGGTAATGCCGACAGTTATGATATTTACAGAGATGATACTTTAATTGCAAATGTCAGCGATACCGTCTTTGTGGAAAATTATGAAATGAGTGTAAATGTAACTTATTGTTATAACATAAAAGCTAAAAATGATAATGGTTGTGAAAGTGCATTAAGTGATACTCTTTGTTTTGGACTTTATGGCTTAGAAAATATAGAAAACACAAATATTCAAACAAAGCTTTACCCTAATCCATCAAGTAATAAATCATATTTGGAAATTGAAGGGTTAAACTCTGAGGCTGATATATTGGTTTATGATATGTTTGGTAGAATTATACAAAGTTATAAGGTTAATCAAAGCACAAAAAATTTGGAGATTGATTTAAGTGGATATGCTAAGGGTGTTTATTCTATTAGGATTATGAATGATAGAATTAATAAATCACAGAAATTAATTGTTCAATAAAATAAGGTCTATATATAAAGAAAATAGGGGTAGATTTTTAGTTTGCCCCTATTCTTTTTTGGTTAAATGAAATCTATTTTAGAAAAGACCAATAATATTTCCGTCATTATCTATATTAATATTCTCCGATGAAGGAATCTCTGGTAGTCCTGGCATTAGCATCATCTCTCCTGAAATTACAACAATAAACCCTGCTCCTGACGAAATCTCAACATCCCTTACCTTGAAGGTAAAGTCCTTTGGTCTTGCTCTTAGGGTTGGGTCATCGGAAATGGATTTCTGTGTTTTGGCAATGCAGATTGGTAATGAAGAAAAGCCTAATTCCTTAATTTTCTTTATTTCGGAAGATGCCTTAGTGGAAAACTCAACCTTCTTTGCTCCATAAAGCTGCATAGCTATTGAACTGACCTTATCCTCAATTGGAGATTCTTTGTCGTAAATGAATTTGATTTCCTCTTTTGTTTGAATATCTTTTTCTATCTCCTTAGCAATTTCTATTGCTCCCTCTGAACCCTTTGCCCAAACCTCACAATCAAAAGCCTTTACTCCCAAATTCTCACACGAGTGCTTAACAATATCCAATTCCTCTTGAGAATCATTAGCAAACTTATTTATTGCAACAATTGGTGTTAGTCCAAAGAGCTTAACGTTTTCAATATGCTTTTCAAGATTTTCAATTCCCTTCCTTACGGCATCAATATTCTTTTCTCCAATTTCCTTAACATTCACTCCTCCATGATAACGCAAGGCACGAATCGTTGCAACCAAAACAATGGCATCTGGTCTAAGACCTGACTCCCTACACTTTATGTCTATAAATTTTTCTGCTCCCAAGTCAGCACCAAAACCAGCTTCAGTAACAACAATATCCGAAAGGCTCATCCCCATTTTAGTTCCAATAATTGTGTTTGTTCCTTGTGCTATATTTGCAAAAGGTCCTCCATGAATAATGGCAGGAGTTCCTTCTGTTGTTTGAACCAAATTAGGTTTTATTGCATCCTTCAACAAAGCAGCCATAGCTCCATTCACTTTCAAATCTCTTGCAAAGATTGGTTTCTTGTCGTAGGTGTAGCCGATAAATATATTCCCTAATCTTTCCTTAAGGTCATTAAGATTTGAACTCATACAAAGAATTGCCATTACCTCTGAGGCTGCTGTAATCTTAAAGCCACTCTCACGTGGAACTCCATTGGCACTTCCTCCAAGCCCAATAACAATTTGTCTTAAAGAGCGGTCATTCATATCCATCACCATTGACCAGCGAATTGTCCTTGGGTCAATTCCCAAATTGTTCTTTTTGCTTTGAATATTATTATCAATAATTGCAGAAAGAAGGTTGTGTGCCTTTTCTATTGCAGCAAAATCTCCAGTAAAATGAAGGTTAATATCTTCCATTGGAACAACTTGAGAGTATCCTCCTCCTGTAGCTCCTCCTTTTACTCCAAATACTGGTCCCAAAGAAGGCTCGCGAAGAACAACTGTTGACTTTTTCCCAATTGCATTTAGTGCCATTGAAAGACCAATTGAAACTGTTGTCTTGCCTTCTCCTGCTGGGGTTGGAGTAATGGCTGTTACCAAAACTAATTTAGATTTTTTTATTTTTTCTTCATCTATCAAGTTTAAAGGTAGCTTAGCCTTATATTTACCATAATATTCAATATCGTCTTTGTTTATATTTAGCTTTGAGGCAATTTCTTTTATATGTAACATTGAATATTCATGTGCTATTTCTAAATCTGTTTTCATTTCTTTTTTATGTTTAGTTTATAAATATACAACTACAAATAATAGTTTTTATTGTAAGATAATTAATTCTTGAAGAAATAATATTTATAACTTCCTTAACAAATTACACAAAAAAATGGGAACAACACAATTAAGTATTGCTCCCATTCCAATTATTATGGTTGTTTAATTTTCTGAGAAAGTATTAGATTAGTTTTGCTAATCTTTCAGCCAAATCACAAACTCTGTTTGAATATCCGTTTTCATTGTCATACCAAGATACAACTTTCACCATGTTTCCTTCAAGTACCATTGTAAGTTTTGAATCAAAGATAGAAGAATATGGATTACCAATAATGTCGCAACTTACGATTGGGTCTTCAGTATATTCCAAAATACCTTTCATTGAACCCTGAGCTGCTTCTTTCATTGCAGCATTGATTTCTTCCTTAGTAACATTCTTTTCAAGTTCTACTGTTAGGTCAACAACAGAACCATCGGAGGTAGGAACTCTCATTGAGAACCCATCAAGTTTTCCTTTAAGCTCTGGGATAACTAAACCTACAGCTTTAGCTGCTCCTGTTGAGGTTGGGATAATTGAAACTGCTGCTGCTCTTGCTCTACGAAGATCTTTGTGAGGAAGATCTAATATATGTTGGTCGTTGGTGTAGGAGTGAACAGTGTTCATTAGTCCTCTCTTAATTCCAAACTTATCATTTAATACCTTTGCAACTGGAGCCAAACAGTTAGTTGTGCAAGATGCATTGGAAATACAAGTCATGTCCTTTGTTAGGATATTGTCATTTACTCCAAGAACTACTGTTGCATCAACATCTTCTGGTTTGTCTGCTGGAACTGTCAAAATAACTTTCTTTGCTCCTGCAGTAATATGTTTACCCATTTTTTCTTTATTGCGGAAAATTCCTGTTGACTCAATTACTATGTCAATTCCTAACTCTTTCCAAGGAAGGTTTTCAGGATCTTTTTCTGCAAAAACCCTAATCTTCTTTCCATTTACAACAAGGTATTCACCTTCTGCATGAACTTCTCCATTAAAACGACCATGAACTGAATCATACTTTAGTAGGTGTGCAAGGGTTGCAGCATCTGTTAGGTCATTAATTGCAACAACTTCCAAGTTGTTTTTAGATTGAATGTTTCTGAAAGAAATCCTTCCGATACGTCCAAATCCATTGATTGCTATCTTTACCATTTCAATTTTGATTTATTTGATTAATAAATATTATTAATTTTTTCAATTACGAATTGAATTGCAAAGTTAGAATTAATATTTGAGTTAAGAAAGTTTTTATCTTGATTTTTATTATTTTATATTTGAAAAACGGCTTAAGGCAATGGCTAAATGACCTTTTGGCTATTGAATGCCCTGAGTAATTTTCCTAAATATTGTTTCCAAACTTTGTCCAGAGGCTAAATGTTTTGTATTGTCATCTGCAACAACTTGTCCGTTATTAATGATTATTGTTCTATCACAAACAGCTTCAACCTCTTGCATAATGTGAGTGGAAAGCAGAACAGTTTTATCTTTACCAGCATTTTTAATCAAATCTCTAACCTCAACCAATTGGTTAGGGTCTAAGCCAGAGGTTGGTTCATCAAGAATCAAAACTTCAGGGTCATGAATCATTGCTTGAGCAATCCCAACTCTTTGACGATATCCCTTTGAAAGTGTACCAATTTTTTTGTTCACTTCCTTTGTTAGTCCAGTCATCTCAACCATTTGTTCAATTCTCTCCTTCTTTTGTTTTCCCAAACCATGAATTCCAGCAATGAAATCAAGAAACTCTCTAACATACATATCCAAATACAAAGGATTATGCTCAGGAAGATAACCTATTTTCTTTCTAACCTCCATAGGATTATCAAAAATATCGTATCCGCATACCTTAACATTTCCTTGTGTTGGGGGAATAAAGCAGGTTATTATCTTCATCATCGTACTTTTCCCAGCACCATTTGGACCAAGAAGCCCAACAATTTCTCCCTTATTAATTTCTAATGTAACATTATCTAAAGCCTTTTGTTCATTGTAAAGCTTAGTAAGGTTTTGTATTGATATAGACATATTATTCTATTTTAGTAACAAGCTGCGAAATTAAAATAAAAAATGTACTTTTGCAAATTATAAGATTTTTATTGATGAAAATTACAGCAAAAGAGAATATATCCTTACTTAATTTGGTATTGGAAACCTTTCCCGAGATTTCTGTTTCAAAGGCTAAGAAGATGATAATTTATGGTTCAATCTCACACCGAGATGCAGTTATTAAGAGTCCAGAATATATGGTTGGAAAGGGAGAAATCATTGAATACACCAAATATTCGGGAGGAAGTCATATTGCGAAAGAGAAAACAGACGTCCCAATCCTCTATGAAGACGAATATCTTATTGCAGTAATCAAGCCCTCTGGAGTCAATGTTGATGCAAGTCCAAACGAGAGGGTAAAATCTCTTTTTTCTCTAACCAAGAGTTATGTTAAAAGGAAATGGGGTGTTAGGCAAAATTTGTTTATTGTTCATGAGCCACAAGGAGATGAAGCAGGAGTTTGCATATTTGCCAAAACAAAAAAGAGTCAGGAAACACTTAAGAAAAACTTTTCACTTTCCAAGAGAGAGTATAACGCAATTGTTGCTGGCAAGCCCAAACACAAGAACGACAAGCTAAGTCTTTGGTTAAAGAAAGGCACAAAGAATAGAATATTTCTTGAAAAACCCCAAACCGAAGGCGCTCAACTATGTTCAATTAAATACACTACGATAGAAAATTTTGACACCTATACCCATATTCTAATTAATCCTCAAACCTATTTTCCACTACAAACCCGATTTATTTTAAGTCATATAGGAAATCCGATTGTTGGGGATATGCGATTTGGAGTTAAGCAATTGTCAGCTAATTGGTTGAAGTTCTATTGCACAAAGATTGAACTCCAACATCCAGCCACAGGGAAAAAATTAAAGATAGAAACTTCGCTTCCAAATACGTTTATGAAAGTAAATTTACCTATTTTTGCACCCTCTAAGGAAAAGGGCATAGAAATGGAAAAAGGAAAAGAAGTAGAACAAGAGAAGGAATAAATCCTAAAGGTTCTAATTCTGAATATAAAAAAACAATTAATAGGAGAGTTGTCCGAGTGGTTGAAGGAGCGCGCCTGGAAAGTGCGTAAAGCTCAAAAGGCTTTCAAGAGTTCGAATCTCTTACTCTCCGCAAAAAATTAAAATTAAATTTTTACTGCTTTACTCCTAATTAAATCCTTGTTTTAATTTACTAACTCTTCGTTTTAATTTACTAAGATTAGAATTGAATTTTTTACTCAATTCAAGGGATAAATTATTCAGTGGCTTTAAGGGTTTGAATTATCTTTTGAGATAGGTTGTAGGCGAGCTTATAGTATGATTCCACAGTCCAGCCAGCAATATGTGGAGAAAAGATAGTATTAGGCATTTGAAGTAGGTCAATAAGGTCTTGTGGTATATTGTCCTTTGGGCATAACTCACAAGTAAATTCTTCATATTCCAAAACATCTAAGCATGCCCCCAATATCTTACCTTCCTTAATTTTTTGGGTCAAATCCATTGTCCTAACAACCTTCCCTCTTGAAGTGTTGATTAGGTAAATTGGCTTTTGAAAGTTTGAAATAAAGGCATTATCAACCATATATTTTGTTTCTTCTGTTAGTGGAACATGAAGAGAAAGAATATCCGTTTCTTTGAAGATTGTTTCTAAAGAAACTTCTTGTGCGAATTGATTAGAATAGTTTGTCTTATATTTATCGTAGGCTAAAACCCTACAATCAAATCCAGTCAGTCTTTGGGCAAAAGCATTTCCCATATTTCCATATCCAATTAGCCCTATAGTCTTTCCTTTAATCTCCAAACCCCTATTTTCTTCTCTTTTCCAAATACCTTTCCTGACTTGATGGTCGGCAATTGAAATTTTATTAAAAAGACTTAAAAGCATTCCTAAGGCATGTTCTCCAACAGCATCACGATTTCCTTCTGGAGAATTAAGACATTTAATCCCTTTCTTTTCAGCATACTCAACATCAATTGCATCCATTCCTGCCCCAACTCGAGCAATACATTTTAGCTTAATTGCCTTGTCTATGACTTCCTTATCAATAATAATCTTGCTCCTTACAATAATCACATCATAATCCTCGATTTCTCTAAGAATATCTTCTCTTTCAAACTCTGGCTCGTGAACAATCTCAAATCCTGCGTCCTTCAAATTATCTATCAGCACCCTATGAGCTGAGTCAATGATTAGTACTTTCATTTTTGTAATTCTTTAAATTGATTAACGTAATCAATAAACTCATCAATATTACCATTAAATGTGTTTAAATCAACCTTGCCCTCAATTCCATCAATTCTTCCCTTGTGGGAATATTGCCAAAATGTCCAATGGCTATTATTTGGTTCAGTACAAATGCGACATATCCAAATTTCATAATCGTCAAAATGTCCCTCAATATAGTCTTTATAGCCCTCTAAATTAGTATAGATTATGGGTTTGAGATTATAGTTGCTCTCAATCTCCATTAGGAAGTTTTGTATCTCTATTCTTATTTGGTCAACCTTCGAAAAGGAGAAATAGTTCCCATGCCTTTCAACATCCAAAACAGGAGGGAGGTCTAAGTTCTCAACAGCAACTTGATTCATAAAGTTTGTTGCCTGAGCCTTACCCGATGTCCCAAACCTAAAGAAATGATATGCTCCAACCAATATCCCATTTTTCTTTGCTCCAAGATAGTTTTCCTTATATCTCTTATCAACGAAATTTGTTCCTTCGGTTGCCTTAATAAACGCAAACTTTACATTGTTCTCCATAACTTTTGTCCAATCAATCTCATCTTGATGTGAAGAAACATCAATCCCAATCACAGGATATTTCTTCTTATCAATCCTCACCCCTTCACATTCATAATAACTCTGATAATAGTCCTTAAGATTATTATAGAAGTAATATGTTAAGAAAGCTGAAATAAGGATTAATACAAAGATTAATATCCATCTATTCAATCTTTTCTTTGTCTTCTTTTTCATTGATTATTATTGATAAAGCTAATGGAAGAGTTATTTTTTACTCTTTATGAATTGATTTTTGTTTTTGAAGAAAGGACGTAGAACCTCAATACTTTGCTTAAATTGATTTTTAAGAATTTGATTATCCGCTTTATTCTTATTAACATTAAATGCAATTGAATCTGTTTCAATATTAAAATCTGTTTTCTTTAGGTCAGCAAGGGATTTTATTGACATTTCATTTGGGAAAAGAGAAATAAAACTTTTAAAATTAGTATCACCAATAGAGAAAATATCATCAAACCCAAGAATTGCTTCTTCCCTATAGTCGTAAAGTAAAGTGTAGTAGTCCTTTATTGTGTCTTCATTTGCAAAACAAGTGGTTTTCTTAATCAAACAACTATAAATATGGTCGTCATACAAAATAAAATAGGTAGGACGAATCTCAATAAAATTCTTTCCTTCAACCTTTTTCTTAGAGTTTCTTTCCTTAATTTCATCAACAAAACTCTGCATTTGAGAACCAATACTCTTCTCAATTGGGCTAACGTTTATCTCGTTAGTTTTGGTTCTGCTAATTGGGAAAAGAAGTCCTCCATAAATTTCGTTAACAGTATCTTTAATATTATAACCACTTAATCCAAAAATCTCTGGCATATAGTAAGTTTCCTTAACATCATATTTTGTGATTTTAATATTGTTATCTTCTTTCTTATTGCATGAGAAAATTAAAAAAGAAAGAGAAACTATTGTTACAATATAAAGAGTTGATTTTTTATTCATATTTATTTTAAGTTTTATTGATTATAATTCACAATCTGTATCATATTCATTTAATTTTTTATCCCAAAGATACTTCTTTGTCTCCTTAACAATTACTCCCGAAAGTAAAAGCACGGAAATTAAATTAGGGATTGCCATCATTGCATTCATTGTGTCAGATATATTCCAAACCAAATCAAGATTGATAACAGCTCCTATAAAAACAATAACGACCCAAGTCAATCTATAGTATATAATTGTTTTTTTGCCACCTAAATATTCTATTGATTTTTCTCCATAATAGCTCCATCCCAGTATTGTAGAGAAAGCAAAAGTAATAATGCTAATATTTAAAAATAAACTACCAACATATGGCAATTTTGAAAATGCAGCTTGAGTAAGAAGAGCCGTTTTTGAAGCATCAATATCAGGATATGCTATAACAGAACTAACAATAACCAATCCAGTAAGAGCACAAACGACAACTGTATCCCAAAAAGTTCCTGTTGACGAAACCAATGCTTGACGAACACTATTGCGTGTTTTAGCAGCAGCAGCAATGATTGGAGCAGAGCCTAAGCCACTTTCATTGGAGAAAAGACCACGAGCAATACCATATCTTGCAGCCATAATAACAGTTCCTCCAATAAAACCAGCACCAGCAGCTTGAGGAGAAAAAGCTGATTTAAAAATTAGAATTATGGTTTCATCCAAGAAATTCCAATTCATAATTAGAATTGTAATACATCCAATAATATAAAATATCGCCATAAAAGGAACCAAACTTCCACAAACCTTTGCAATTGCTTTCACGCCAAAGAAAATAACCAAGATTACCAACACAACTTCAACAATTCCTGTTGCAAAATGAGGAATATCGTAAGATATAAATAAACTATCTGCAATAGCTTTCGATTGAACTCCATTGCCTATCCCAAAGGAAGCAAAAACAGTACAAATGCAAAACAAAACAGCAAGCCATTTCATTCCTAAACCCTTTTCAATAGCATACATAGGGCCTCCTAACATCCTCCCATCTTGAGTCTTTTCTCTATACTTAACAGCGAGCAAACCTTCTGAATACTTTGTTGCAATTCCCAAAACTCCCGTTAGCCAACACCACAAAACAGCTCCAGGACCACCCAAAGAAACAGCAGTTCCTACACCAATAATATTACCAATACCAATGGTTGCAGCCAAAGCAGTCATTAAAGCTCCAAACTGAGAAACATCCCCTTTTGAGTTTTTGTCCTTTGTGAAAGAAAGCTTAATTGCTTTAAAGATTTTTAATTGAGGAAATCTTAATCTTATGGTCATGAAAATATGAGTGCCAAAAAGAAGAATAATCATTGGCCATCCCCACAAAAACCCACTAAGAGCAGAGAAAAAAGATTCTAATTGTTCCATAAAAGAAAATAGTTTTGATTATATAAATATTTCTAAAGTGCACAAAAGTAATAAAAAAGGCAACTTAATGTGTAAGTTGCCTCAAAAAAATCATTTCTTTTTTAATCTTTTTTCTTTCTTTAATGCATTGTCAATAATATATAATATTTGACCATTAACACTTCTGAACTCATCCGAAGCCCATTTTTCAATAGCTTCCATAGTTTCAGCGTCCAATCTCAATAGAAAACTCTTTGTAGACTGTTCTTTCTTAGCCATCAATTCTTCCTTTCTTTGATAATTTAGTAAGAGTTTCATCCAAAGTATTAGGAGAATGAGTACCAATCATAACCTTTTTACCATTTTTTAAAATAAGCTCCAAGCCATTAGATCCCGAAACGGTATAACAAATGCTGCTTTTAATTGCAAGTCTAAAATTATTAAAACGCAATTTAGATCTTTTAATTCCCCATCCTCCAAATTCCAATAAAGGATTATAGCTTCTTACCTTTGCCGATTCAATACTCTCCCAACTAAAAAATTTATATTTTAGATGAAAAGGGAAATATTTAATATATACACCTTCATCATTAATATAAGTTTGAAGATAACTTGACAAAAGAACAATTGATAAAAGAATAATAAAAAAAGTAAGAATAATCAACATAGTGTCGCTCATTGGACTATTGCCAAAAGACCTTCCATGGCCAATCTGCATAATAGTCCCAACAACAAACATTAAGTCCATACCAATCATAAGCAACCATTTCCACCAAGATTTCTGGTATTGCTTTTCATTAAATTCAATCAATTGTACTCTTGCCATAACACTATCTTTTTTCCCTTAATCTTAAACTAAACCCTATTGATAAAGAGTTCCTGTATTAAC
>ENA-UOOH01004101-UOOH01004101.1-fermentation-metagenome-genome-assembly--contig:-NODE-4101-length-10349-cov-62.162425_pt1 | contig 10349 bp, 7 predicted proteins | sample MGYA00245778_ERZ724025 | MGnify/ENA primary metagenome ERZ724025 (study PRJEB28704, sample SAMN03018313) | fermentation metagenome | biome: anthropogenic terrestrial biome; feature: soil; material... | reverse complement strand
AGCTGGGGCTTCTTCTTTTTTACGCTTCATTGAGTTCATGGCTTTGATCACCAGGAAGATAGCTGTGCCAACAATCACAAAGTCAACAACCGCCTGGATGAACGCGCCGTAATTCCACGTTATCGCCGGGGCAACAACGTCTGCTCCGCTCATGACCGCTTCTTTAAGAACCACTTTCAGCTCGGCAAACTTGCTGTCACCGACCAGCATAGCGATGGGCGGCATCAGGATGTCGTTAACAAAAGAGGTGACAATCTTGCCGAAAGCAGCTCCGATAACAATACCCACGGCCATATCCACTACGTTGCCGCGCATTAAAAATTCCTTAAGCTCTGTTCTGAATGACATAATACTCATCTATTAAAAGGTTAATTTTCCATTTCATCACAAAGAAAACAAAAAAATGTGAATATATGGTTTTTATCGATAAATTTCACTCCTTATCAGTGGAATAGTTCCGCAATCATACACCGGGCAGAGCCACCGCCGTTGGTTTCGATAGTGGTAAGTTCAGGCGAAAGAATTTTATTATAGGTCGAAATAGTCTTTTCCTGCTGCATCGTCAGCGACTTCCGGGCAGTAGCCGACATGATCATCAGGGGAGCTCCGTTCCTGCTCTTTAACTCCAGCATGTTCCCTGCAAAATGTTCCACTTGGTTCGGGGAGATCTCCACGATAACTTTTCCCGTTGCACTCAGTCTCGATTCCACTTTCTGGCGTTCCTCCCCGTTCCTTATTGATTCAAGGCATACAACGGCAACCTGAGTACTTACCTCCATCATCACGTTCGTATGGTAGATAAGGTTTCCGTTTTTGTCGACGGCATCAAAAACCACCGCATCGAAATTCATTCGTGAACAAAAATCAGCCAGCACTTTTTCCGACGACCGCGGGGAGCGGCAGCAGTAGGCAATCCGTTTGTCGCGGTCAAGGACCATGCTCCCCGTACCTTCCAGAAACTCGCCTTTCTCCTCCCACGGTGTGAGATCGATAAGTTTAGTGTGGTTCATCTTCCGGCGCAGGAAATCCAGCACGTGTGGCTTCCTCTCCCGGCGGCGGTTTTCGGCAAACAGGGGGTAAAGAACCAGCTCCCCCGAAAGGTGAGAGGAGAACCAGTTGTTGGGAAACAGGGAGTCGGGCGTCCAGGGTTCTTCCGTATCCTGCATGACAAACACCTCCACGTCGTTTCTCCGGAGTAGATTCACGAAGGCATCAAACTCCTCCAGCGCTTTTTCCGACACTCCTTCCTGGCCTGTCTTTTGCTGGAAATAGTTGTTTTTTGCCGTTTCTTCGTTAAAATCGAACCGGGCCGGACGGACCATCAATATCCTTGACGTTGTTTGCATAACAATAATAAGATTGAATTAGGTTGAAGCAGATTGACTGAGATTGATTAAGGACGGTTTCAATCTTTCTCAATCTTTCTCAATCTTTCTCAATCTTTCTCAATCTATTTACTCCAACATTTTAATTGATTCCTTAATAATTTCAATTGCTTCCCTGATTTCTTCTTCCGTGATTACCAACGGGGGGGCAAAGCGGATGATGTGTTGGTGTGTGGGTTTTGCCAACAAACCGTTTTCGGCCATTTTCAGACAAACATCCCAGGCTTCTTTACCGTTGTGAGGTTCTATAACAATGGCATTGAGCAATCCCTTTCCGCGGACTTGGTGTACAAACGGACTGTCAATCTTCCTCATTTCGTTGCGGAAGATCTCTCCCAGGTACTCGGCTTTTTCCGCCAGCCTTTCCTCTTTTACCACTTCCAGCGCAGCAGTAGCTACTTTACAGGCAATCGGGAATCCTCCAAAAGTAGATCCGTGCTGGCCGGGTTTAATGGTCATCATGATCTCGTCGTCGGCAAGCACGGCAGAAACCGGCATAACGCCACCGGAGATGGCTTTACCCAGAATAACGATGTCGGGACGAATTCCCTCGTGGTCACAACACAAAAGCTTGCCTGTGCGGGCGATTCCGGTTTGCACTTCATCAGCGATGAACAGTATGTTGTGCTGTTCACAGAGGTGTTTACAAGCTTTCAGGTATCCGTCATCGGGAACGAAAACACCGGCTTCACCCTGAATGGGTTCAACGAGGAGTCCGGCTATCTTATCTCCTTTCACTTCAAAAATCTGTTGGAGAGCATCCACATCGTTGTAGGGGATGACCTCAATTCCCGGCGTGTACGGGCCGTATTCGGCACGGGCTTCCCCATCGGTGGAAAGGGAAACGATTGTAATGGTACGTCCGTGAAAATTTCCTTCGCAAGCGACAATAATGGCCTCATTTTCGGGGATTCCTTTTTTCAGGTAACCCCATTTTCGGGCGAGCTTCAATCCGGTTTCAACGGCTTCTGCTCCCGAATTCATGGGCAACATCTTGTCGTAACCGAAGTAACGGTGGACAAACTCTTCGTACGGGCCCAGGCAGTCGTTGTAAAATGCGCGCGAAGTAAGGCACAATGTTTCCGCTTGTTCGGTCAGTGCCCTCACGATCTTTGGGTGACAATGTCCCTGATTCACGGCAGAATAGGCGGAAAGGAAGTCGAAGTATTTTTTGCCATCAACATCCCAGACATATACACCTTTCCCCCTTGACAGTACCACGGGCAGCGGGTGATAATTGTGCGCCCCGAATCTGTCCTCCTGATCGATAAATTGTTGTGCTTTTTCTGTGATTAACATGTGATTAACATAAATAGTGATTTTGATTACTTCACATCTTGGTCAGGACCAGGTTCCGGAACAGAATCTCTTTTCCTTCACTCTGCAACCCGATGTTTCCTTCTTTAACCAGTCCGGTTCCCGTGTTTTGATGCACGTCGTTCACATAAACGTCTACCACTCCATCCTGAACGGTAATTTTTACTTTATTCCATTCGCCGGCGGGATTTTCGCTTGAAGGTTGTTTTTTCTGGATGACTGGGAATTTCGGACGTTCCGTCACACCTTCCGGGAGCGTATACTCCTTCATGTCGGATCCGGCGAGCAATACAAAGTCGCCGGCCTTGCCTGCTGCCAGTTGCACTTCAATGCCTGTGGCAAATGGATTTTTGGGATCCTCGATAAGCACAAAAATCCCACTGTTGCTGGCTTCTTCAGCCCAACGGTATTCCAGTTCCAGGGTGTAGTTGGCATATTTTTCTTTCGTGTACATATAACCCAATGGCTCCCCTTTAATAGCGATCTGTCCGTCTTTTACCGTGTACACCTGGTCTCCCGGAACAGCACCGTTCTCGACGACAAAGTTCCAGTTCGATAAATCTTTTCCGTTGAAAATTTTTCCGTTGTCTTGCGCACAGCTTGACGCAAGAACAATTAACACTGCAAATACAAGTAGATTTGTCTTTTTCATTCGTGTATAAATAGATGGTGGATATCTTGTTAACAAAGTTAAGTAAAATTGATGAGAATAAAGACAGGTTTGGGGAATAAAAGTCGGACGATACGGGATATAGTCCTAAAAAAGCAAAAAATGATTGTGAGATAGGCAATAAATGCATATTTTTGCTCAATTTTCTGCAGGTAAATCATTAAAGGAAAAATGAAAAAAGCGCACATCCTATGGGCGGACGACGAAATTGACCTACTCAGACCTTATGTCCTTTTTTTGGAAGAAAAGGGGTACGGGGTGGATACCGTGAATAGCGGTCGTGATGCCATTGAGATGTGCCGGAGCTCGGTTTACGATATCATTTTCCTGGATGAACACATGCCCGGATTGACGGGCTTGGAGACACTCTCCGAGATTGCTGCTTCTCATCCGGAACTGCCGGTAGTGATGATCACGAAAAGTGAGGATGAAGGTATTATGGACAAGGCCATCGGCAAGAAAATTGCTGATTACCTGATAAAGCCGGTCAATCCCAATCAGATCCTGATGACCATCAAAAAAAAACTGGAGAAAAACGAAATAATCAGTGAAACAAACACTATTCATTACCGGGAGGAGTTTGGCCGGCTAAGCAGTGAAATGAATAATTGCCGTTCGGCAGAAGGTTGGACCGCATTGTATAAAAAACTTGTTTCCTGGGAGGTTGAATTAGCTCTTTTGCAACATCCGCTGCAGGAACTGCTGACCGTGCAAAAAACGGAAGCAAACGCCGGATTTGGAAAGTTCGTGAAACGAAATTACGAAAACTGGCTGTTGAATGCCGGATCAGGCCCATTGCTAAGTAATGAAGTTTTTCAACAACGGGTTTTTCCGGTGTTGGATAAGGGTGAAAAACTCTTTTTTATCCTGATCGATAACTTCCGGTTCGATCAATGGCTGGTGATCAAAGACCTGGTGTCGGATTATTTTACATATACCGAAGATACTTATTTCAGTATTTTGCCCACCGCAACCCAATACGCCCGTAATGCCATTTTTTCGGGGTTAATGCCGTTGCAGCTGTCGAAAAAGTTTGCCGGACTGTGGGTGGATGAAGTTGAGGACGAGGGTAAGAATTTGTCGGAAGAACTGCTGGTTCGTTCACAACTGGAAAGATTCAGGCGAAAGGAGCGGTTTTCATACAACAAGATCAATTCAAATACTGAAGGGGAAAGGCTTGTGCAAAATTTTACCGGACTGGAACACAACGAACTGAATGTGGTAGTTTTTAATTTTATAGATATGCTTTCTCATGCACGGACCGAATCGAAAATGATCCGTGAGTTGGCACCCGACGAGCCGGCCTATCGGTCGCTAACGCGTTCGTGGTTTCGCCATTCGCCTTTGTTTGGGTTGTTGAGAAAGATATCGGAAAAAAAATACCGGGTAATGCTTACCACTGATCATGGGACTATCCGTGTGCGTCATGCGCAAAAAGTGGAAGGTGAAAAAAATACCAATACCAGTTTGCGTTACAAAGTGGGTCGGAACCTGTCATACGATCCCAAAAAAGTGTTTAGCGTTACCCATCCCGAAAAAGTAGGCTTACCCTCACGAAACATCAGTACAAGGTATATTTTTGCTCTTGGCGACGATTTTTTCGTGTATCCGAATCAATTCAACCACTATGTTTCGTATTACGAAAATACGTTTCAACACGGTGGAATTTCCATGGAAGAGATGATTGTTCCGCTGGTAACGTTGCAAGCCAAGTAAATAAAAAATAAAAGGAAAAGAGTATGCAATTGAAAATAAGTGATATATCCGAGATACATAAGGCAGCTGGACAATTTATTGCCGGAATGGGGAACGATAAGGTTTTTGCTTTCTATGGAGCAATGGGTGCCGGTAAAACCACTTTTATCAAAGCCGTTTGTGAAGGATTGGGCGTGCAGGAAACGATTACCAGTCCCACATTCGCCATTATCAATGAGTACAGGGATAACGAAGGAAATTCCATTTATCATTTCGATTTTTACCGCATCCATAAACTGGAAGAAGCTTTCGATTTCGGTTACGAAGATTATTTTTACAGCGGAAATCTTTGTTTTATCGAATGGCCGGAATTGGTAGAGCCGCTTCTCCCCGGCAATACCGTAAAAGTTTATATTACCGGAACTGATGCCGGCACGCGGACAATCGAAACAAAAAAGCCCGATTAAACGAATGGAGATTTAAATGATCCAATAGTCAGTTCAGTAAAAAGAATTACCATATACATGAGAAAAATAGCTATATCCGTTTGTATGTTTCTGTCCGCACTTTTTGTCTCTTCGCAGGTGAATACCGACCGGGTGATGACAATTGGGAAAAATGCCCTTTACTTCGAAGACTATGTGTTGGCTATACAGTATTTCAATCAGGTGATTGGCGCCAAGCCTTACCTGGCTGACCCATATTACTTCAGGGCTATGTCGAAGTTTATGCTCGACGATTTTAAAGGTGCCGAAGAAGATGCGAACCTCTGTATCGAACGGAACCCCTATTATACGTCGGCTTATCAGCTGCGCGGGGCGGCAAGGCAGAACCAGGAGAAATACGAACTGGCGGCTACCGATTACCAGAGGAGCCTGGAGTTTTTTCCCGAAGACCGTCTCACGTTGGTGAACATGGCCATTGTGAACGTTGAATTGGAGCATTACGACGTGGCGGAGAAGTTTTTCGAAGTGTTGCTGCGCCGTTTCCCAGATTACGTTCCCGGATACCTTACCCGCGGACAGATGCACCTGGAGAGGAAAGACACGCTGAAAGCACTGGCCGATTACGACAAGGCTATCGAGATTGATCCTTATACGGCACAGTCTTTTTCTGCACGTGGTCTGTTGCAATTTCAGCTGAAGGATTACAACAAGGCTTTGGCCGACCTGGATGAGGCTATCCGGCTGGATCCCTATTTTACCGGAAATTACATCAACCGGGGGTTGGTAAAATATAATCTGAACGACCTGCGTGGGGCGATGGCCGACTACGACCGGGTGATCGAGATGGATGACAACAACCTGATAGCACTGTTTAACCGGGGTCTGCTGCGTGCACAGGTTGCCGATAACAACCGGGCGATCAGGGATTTTGATAAAGTTATTGAAATTGAACCCGATAACACAATGGCGTACATCAACCGGGCTATGTTGCACGCAGAAATTGGAGACAATGCGAGTGCCATAGAGGATTTAAACGTCGTGCTCAACGACTATCCCGATTTTTTCACCGGATATTACATGCGGGCCGAAATGAAGCGCCAGTTGAACGATTTACGCGGAGCGGAGCGCGACTACCTGGCTGCCCGGGATGAGGAGGCCAAGGCCAAAAAACGTGCCACAACGGATGCGGAGGACGGCAGGAAGCTAGCTTCAGAATCGAAGGATACCCGCGAAGAAACGGATAAGGATATCGATAAATTTAACCTGCTGGTGGTTGCCGACAAGGAAGCATCGCAGAAAAACCAAAGCAAATACCAGCGTGAATCGCGCGGGCGTGTGCAGGACCTGAACACAAAGGTGGCGCTGGAGCCTAAGTTTGTGCTGACCTATTACGATAAAGGGTTTGAAGTGAGCCGGCCGGTCTATTTCTCCGAATCAATGGAAAGAGCCAACGATCTGCTGAATCTTAATTGGAAGCTCAAGGCGGTAAACAACGAAGCTGCACTGAACGAGTTACAGGTGCAAACGCATTTCCGCTCCATCGATAATTTTTCGCGGCTGTTGGTGCAACAGCCAAACGATGCCAGGCTCTACTTTGGCCGTGGGATGGATTTCATGTTGGTTCAGGATTACGAAAATGCATTAAAAGATATCAACCGGGCTATTGAGTTGCAGCCCGATTTCCTGCAGCCTTACTTTGTACGTGCAGTGATTATGACCAAGCAACTCGAGCTTGACCCGTTGCTTCCTCCCGAGACGGTTGCTCAGGAAGCTCCCGTGGGCGTAAACCCGGTGGACAGGTTGAAAGAGTTGCCTCAGATTGCCAGGCCGAAAGTGCCCGAAGTCTCCACGAAGTCGTTCCGGTATGATGCAATTTTAAAGGATTATGAAACGATCCTGCGACTTGATCCCAATTTTATTTTTGCCTACTACAACATGGCTGAAATATACAGCCTCGAGAAAGATTATCGTGCCGCGATAGACAGTTACACCAAAGCGTTAAAGATTGAACCGCAGTTTGCCGAAGCCTATTTCAACCGGGGGTTGTCACGGCTGTCGATCGGCGAAACTGCGGTCGGGTTGGACGATCTCCGCAAGGCTGGAGAGTTGGGTATCGTGGAATCGTACAGCATCATTAAACGGATGCAGTAAGCGCTATGGGATAAATTCCAGTTTAGCCTCTTGTCCTGCTTTCAACACTACCGATACATACCCGTTTTCGGCTGTTAATTCTTTTCCGTTCTGTTTTACCGTTGTCGCATAACCGGGAATTTTTACCTTGAATGTATTGTCGTTTAGCGCCTTAATGGTTGCAGACGACAATCGGTTGTCGCTCCAGCTTGCAGCCGCTTCGGCACCGCCACGGACACGTAGGCCTTTGAAACTTCCCGTTGGCCACTTGTCTGGCAGGGCAGGCAACAGTTGTATATAGCCGTCTTGACTTTGAATCAGCATTTCAGCAATTCCCGCTGTACCTCCCAGATTACCGTCGATCTGGAACGGCGGATGCGCGCAGAATAGGTTAGCGTACGTTCCAGACCCGCGGTGCATGTTTACTTCACTTCCGGAAGTGGGCTCCAGCAGGCTTTTAAGTAGCTTGAAAGCACGGTTCCCGTCGTACAAGCGTGCCCAGAAATTGATTTTCCATGCACGGGACCATCCGGTTCCGGCATCACCACGGCGTTCCAACGTTTCGCGAGCTGCTGCGGCCAGTTCGGGGGTAGTGTTAGGCGATATCTGGTTCGACGGATACAGCCCGTAGAGGTGTGATACATGGCGGTGCTTGGGATCAACCTCCTTATAGTCCTCGAGCCACTCTTGCAAATAACCTTCGGGGCTGATCTGCATGGGAGGAAGTTTCGGCAGTGTTTCGCGGATATTGGTGGTTGTCTCGTCTTCGATACCGAGAATTGCTGCCGCCGACAGTACGTTGGTAAACAGTTCGTTCACGATCTGAACGTCCATGGTCGGGCCCATGCATACAAAAATGCGATCGTCGCTCCCGGGCATGTAAAATGCATTCTCTGGCGATGATGACGGGGCGGTGACGAGCCATCCGTTCCTGGGTTCGGAAATCATGCTGCTGAGGAAGAACTGCGCTGCCCCGGCGAGCGTCGGGTAAACAGTGCGCAGGTATTCCTTATCCTGGGTAAAGGCATAATGCTCCCAAAGGTGTTCACAAAGCCACGCTCCTCCCGTGTTGGTCGCTCCCCACGAAGCATGTTCGCCGGGAGCCGTGAACTTCCACGGGTTGCTCATCATGTGAGCCAGCCAGCCGTTGGCCCCGTAAAACGTTTGGGCGGTAGCTTCTCCCGAAGGTACAATCGATTGGGTGAAATCGATCAGGGGTTTATGCAGTTCAGAAAGATTACATACTTCTACCGGCCAGTAGTTCATCTGTACATTGATATTCAGGTGGTAATCGCCGTTCCAGGGCGTCTGCACCTGGTTGGCCCACAAGCCCTGAAGGTTGAGGGGAAGCGAGTTCTCATCGGTTCCGCTGATCATCAGGTAACGGCCATACTGAAAATAGAGTGCGGCAAATGCGGGATCATCGTCTGTCTGGAAACCGGCAAGGCGCTCGTTGGTAGGTGTGGTGTTGTCTTGTTCGCCTAACCAGAGCTCTACACGGTCGAACTTTTCTTTGTAAGCTGCTATATGCGCCTGTTTCATTTTTTCGAACGAACGTTTTTTTGCTTGTTCGAGCAAGCTGTCTACCGTCGACGTGTACTCTTTGTCGAGCATGTCGGTGGAGGTGGAAATGAGGATGACGGCCTCATCGGCATTGGCGATAGCCAGGGTATTGGAGCCCGCGGTCAGTTCCCCGCCTTTGTTCACGATTTGTACCTTGGTAAGGTAGCGGACACCCTTATCGGTACCGTATCCATCGTTGAGCTGCCCTTCCATGATAAGGGTATTCTCTTGCACCGAAAGGGTTGCCCGTTCGGGACGGCTCAGGCTTACTTCAAATGAGACTGACCCTTTCTTATCGGCAGCCACGTGGACAGCCAGCACATCGTCGGCGTGAGAGGAGATATACTCGCGCGTAAAGGTGGTTTCACCTTTCATAAACACGGTGGATGCCACTGCGTCATTGAGCGAAAGTGTCCTCACGTAATTACCCGTATCTTCCGTTTGTGGGTAGGAGTAGTTTATGTGCAGGTCCCCCAGCATTTGAAAACAGCCGTAGGGCGCATCTTTGCTTTTTCCGCCGGAAGAACCGAGCCCGCCGCACTGGAAATGATCGTACATCATGCGTTGTGCTTCCCCGTTCTTTCCTGTAAGCAGTAACTCCCGGATTTTCGGCAGATAATTGAGTGCTTCGGGGTTCAGCGCTTCAGGATCTTCGCTGCCCGACCACATAGTAATGTCGTTGAGCACGATAAGTTCTTTGTCAATACCGCCATCCGGCATCATACCGATACGTCCGTTGCCGAGAGGCAGGGTCTCTTCCCACGCCGCGGCAGGCGTGTTAAACCGCAGGGCGAGTTCTTGGGCCGTTTCAGCAGGTGCCGTACAGGAAAGCAATGCCGCAGCTGCAAGGAGGGAGAATAAAATTTTCATCGAATTGTTCATTTAAGTGGTGGATTATTTTACGGTGACTGCATCTTCTGCCGAGTGTTCTGTTCGTATATCTTTCTCCGCATCCCATCCGTTTTCGAAGCGGTTGTTTTCGATAAGAACGTTGCTGACCCGTTCAAAGAAGAACGGATGTTTGTTCCAGTGGAACGGTTCAAACTCGGTATTGTATGTAACGGTGTTGTTTCGGAAAATCAGTCCGTCTGTCGATTTGGCATAAACGAGCGGACGGTCGAACGTTTCGAACGTATTGTTTTC
>ENA-UOOH01004099-UOOH01004099.1-fermentation-metagenome-genome-assembly--contig:-NODE-4099-length-10362-cov-4.383041_pt1 | contig 10362 bp, 6 predicted proteins | sample MGYA00245778_ERZ724025 | MGnify/ENA primary metagenome ERZ724025 (study PRJEB28704, sample SAMN03018313) | fermentation metagenome | biome: anthropogenic terrestrial biome; feature: soil; material... | reverse complement strand
AACCATCTTCTTGAAGGGTCAGCTCGATGCCGGATCCAGTGGATGGAGTCACATAGTCATCAGATACACTGATGATCTTGTTAATACTATTGTCGGATTTGGCCTGTGCTACGCCAACGCCTACAAACATGGTTGCCAGCATGGTCAGTACTAATAATAAGGCCAGATGTCTGCTCTGTCTTTTTAGCATTTGTTTACCTCCTTGTTCAAAATTAAGTGCGGGAAATAGGTGACAGAAACTCTACTCTGTCTTGAGGTGATCATCAATCTGAAAGCTCGCGCTTTACGATTCCCTCCTTTACAGGCCGATCATGGGTTACGGCATTTTTATAACCCGGCATTTTCCGACAAAATGTCGGGTTATCTGTTATATTTAGACAAGTAATCCAGAGAATTTGTTCCCAGCAAGAACAAATTTTTTCATAGTAGAACAGAACAGGCAAGAAGGCCTTATATAAGGTAATAGAGCAAATGGCTGATTCGCTTTCCAGCCTGAGGTTAATAAGGTAAACTGCTTCAAATTTTATTGAAAAGCGGATTTCTAGAACAGCTATTCTCCGCATGCTATAATGGGAAGTACTTAACCTACCGGTGGCGCTGTCAGGCAGAATACAGAATTTTTTATGTGAAATTTGTCAGGAGATCAGCTGTCGGGAATACCATTGAAAAAAAAGTGATTTCAGGGTTGACCCGGGGAACTTTTTTCTTATTGGCTATGTCTAATAAATTAACCAGGCCAGGGTCTGGTTGGACCGGGAGTGTAAATGAGTGTGATTCCGGTAAATGATCTGATCAGGGAAGCCAAAACGGGCAGCCTGGAATCCTTTGAGGAATTGGTCTTGCTCTATCAGGACAGGGTTTTCACCCACTGTGTCCACCTGGCTAATAATAATTACGATGCACAGGATCTAGCCCAGGATGTATTTGTGCAGGCCTTCAAAAATATTCGTTCTTTCAGGGAAGAGGCGGATTTTGGAACCTGGTTGCACCGCATTGCGGTTAACCTGTGGATCAATTGGTGCCGTAAGCAAAAGAAGGCTGTGGTCGTTTCCCTGGATGAGCCTTTGATGTTTGGAGATAATGAACTGAGCCGCGAGCTGGCAGCCAGTCAGGACTCGGCCCTGGAGATTCTGGAGCGCACCGAACTAAACGAGCAGGTGCGGCAGGCATTAAACCGTCTGCATCCGGAGTATAAGGCGGTTTTGGTATTACGTGAGATGGAAGGCTATAGTTACGAGGATATCGCCAGTCTGCTAAACTGCTCCTTGGGAACGGTGAAATCTCGTATAAATCGGGCCCGCAAAGCCTTGTTAAAAGAGATCAAAGCTGAGTAGAAGCGGATGTCAACGAAGAACTGCGATATATACTGTATAAAATATACTGTATAAAAGGCGTGAACACCATGAATTGCAGAGAAGCCAAACAATTGATATCGCCTTACCTGGACGGCATGCTGGAAAGTAAAGAGACTCTCCAGATGCAGTTGCATCTGGATGCATGCAAGCATTGCCGCGACGACTACCGGGCTCTGGCCCAGTTATCCCGTATGTTGCATTCTATGGGCAAGGATATACAACCGGCTCCAGCCGACTTGAAAAATGCGGTGATGCTGGCGGTACAACAAGAAGCCGCCGTCTCTGGGCGTCCCGGGCTCTGGCGGGGCTGGATGCAGAAAACCCGGAAAAAGGCTATACCCGCTGCAGCCGCAGCCGTATTGCTGTTGTTCACCGCCTTAAACGGGTTCATATCCGGTAATCCTGCCTTAGTTCCTATAGCAGTGCATGAAGGGGAACCGTCTGATTCCGTTCCGCCTAATCCTATTAATGACGCCGTAGAGATTCAACCGCCTCCGGCGGAAAACGTGCCGCCAACATCCGGTAAAAACCCGCCGGATGTCCCCAAAGAGATAGCAGAAAATGAAGATCCTCCCGGGAATACTTCAACACTGCCGGCTACCTCTGCACCGGTGTTATTGAGTGTGGAGAACCGCAACATCCTTTCCACTATGCTGATAATTCGCAGTTCAGGCGATCAGAGTACCATTTTTGAGCAGGTACAGTCCATTGCCTCCCCATTTGGGGCCTCTGCTGAGAAGCTGGGGCAGCAGGTCAAGGCAGGAGTCAGCTACAACCTGTTCAAGCTGGTGGTTGAACGGGGTCAGGATAAGGCCTTGATCAGCAGCCTTTCTTCGCTGGGAACGGTGGTCAGCCGCAGCGATGACAAGCAGGATATTTCTCAGGCCTATACACAGGCTCTGGAACAATTCCTCAGCCTGAGTACACAGCGCGGAGAAACCAGTGACCCAGCCAAGCTTAAACAGTTGGATCAGCAAATAGCGGTTTTACAGCAACAGCTGGGTGATTGGAAACAGAAGGCCGGGGCGGTAACCGTGGTATTGTGGATCCAGAATTAATTAAAATGCAATAATTACTTATATTGATAGTAAAGGCCATCTTGTTAGAGATGGCCTTATCTTTTTGACTTTGTCAACAAGCTGGGCAGAGCGAGCGACAGACGCGAAGAGCAAGGCGTTCAATAGGCCCGCAGTCTCCAACGGCATTGATCCCCATTACCGCCTACAGCCTGGATATCAGCAGAACCGCATCTTCACGTGTCGCATAATTCTGCGGCCTGAACACACTCTGCCAGGAACGCGGCCATATACCGCGCTGATAACCTTTAACGATGGCGGACTGAGCCCATTCCGGAGCCAGAAGAATATCCCCGGCGGTGGCGGATTGCGCGCCTCCGCTTGGTTTCTCCAAAAGGCGGTAAGCCCGGTCCATAATTATGGCAATCTCGCTGCGGGTAGCGGCATTATAGGGGCGAAATGAATTATCCTCATATCCTTTAATCAAACCTGCCTGGCGGGCTGCCTCTACCGACCCTTTACCCCACCAGGGAATTTCCGCATCATCGATAAAGCGGGTTTTTGCCCCCTCCGGATTAAGTTCCAGACACCGGGCTATCATCCCTACCAGTTCCAGACGGGTAATGCTGTCATACGGCCTGAAAGCCCCATCATCATCGCCCTGTATGATGCCCCGTTCAGCTAGCTTCACCACCTGCTCCCGCAAGGCACTGTCCTGAATATCCCTGAATCGGGTCGCAGGCGAGTTATAGGGAATGATAAATGCCTCCTGGCGCAATACCGTGCCATTTGCGGTGTTGATAGCCACTGCCTCCACACTGCTCTCCCCTGGATTATGGAGCAGAAGCAAGTTGAAGCGGCCGTCTGCTTCAGGTTTAACCGGAACCCTGCTCTGATCCTGGCGGTATATCACAATTCGATCAGCATCGGTTTCTCCTTGTATAACCAGGGCGCCGTTCAACACTTCAATTTTAACGTTTAATTTCGGCGCAGCGGATCCGGGATTTTTATCTCCCTCAATAGCTGCCAGATAGGACTTGCCGGAATCCCCGATCAGGGTGGTCACCCGCACCCTGCGGTTCTCGATCATGTCCTCAGGGTTCAGCGCATAGCCTCCGCTGCTCACCAGGGTTGACGGAAGCCACTGGTAAAGGCTTCCATCATCCATAACGAACATCTGGTTTACGGCATCATACCTGACCAGGGTCTTTTCAGCAATTTCAGATGCAGCCGCTTCATCCAGCCTCAATGCTTTGCGGCCGTCTGGTTCCAGGAGTACTCTGACCCAGGCTCCGGGTTCAAAAGCAGGTCTGGACATCATGCTTCCCCAGCGGAAAGATCTGGTTTGCCCGCTTAGCTGACAATTCTGAATCTGGTTGTCTTTATTGAAGAAATAAAGCGTCTGGGTATTTTCATTGAAATAGATCACCCGGCCATAAACTACCCGGCTATAAGCCTGCAGTTGCAGCCACTGCGGAGAACCGGGCAGATGCAGTCCAATAACATAGTCGCCCGCTTGAATTTCCTCGAGGCTCGCCTCAACGCCGTCCCGGTATAACCGGGTGCCGGGAAACAGGCTGTAGGTGACTCCGTTGTTGAGGTCCACAGTTTCGTTCTCCGGGGATATTCGTAGTACTCTGCCGATCACCAGATTGCGCTGCACGGTGAGGTAATTAACCCATCGCGTCTGCGGGGTGATCAGCATCTTGACTTTCATGCCGGGCAGAAGTCCCTCCATGTCGACACTGTCCGCAAATCCGTAGGGAATCGCTTCAGCCATGCTGTCATCCAGGCTGTTGCTGACATTGATGGCTGCACCCGGATACAGCCTGTAGGGCTGGTCATCATTAATCAGCCAGATCTGGCGGGTACTGTGATCGACCTTTTTGATATAACCTTCCGCCGGAGCAGCGGCGGCGTTTGCTTGCCACAGCACTTGATGGAGGGGATTTACCGTTGCATTAATATGGGCTCCGGTTGGAAAGTCATTAGCCTGGTCGATAGCTTTTCCATTTACCAGCACCTGCTGGTATTCCTGCCACTGGCTGTCCAAATAATAGCCGCCTTCTCTGGCCCGGGGGTTGGCCTCCATTATGAGGCTGCCCGATGTTGTGGTCAGCATCTGCACCCCGCTGCTTTCCCATGTCTGCAGGAAAAGATAAGAGCTTTTGTCATTCCAGTATAATTCTCCGCCGGTTCTTGTTTTTGGCTGGCTCGCGGAGGGTATTATTTTGGTCTGATCATAATCCAAAGGCCCCGTATAGGCCTCGCCACCGCTGAAGCTCAGCTTTCCCCCGGCATCGACAGCAACTGTTTCATGCTGCATGGCCTGGCCGTATACCAGAGCATAGGACTGCTGCGGATAATTCTCATCCAGGCGGGCAGCATTAACATATATGGTGTATTCTCCTGCCTTGGCATCGGTTATCATAACCTGTTCGACATTATTCGCCTCGTCAACCCGCCCGCTGTGGAAAAAATCGTTGCCGCGGTAAAGTCTTCCTTCAGGGTCTTTCACCAAAAGGTCGAGATTGTTGACCAGTACACTGGTAGTACCGGGTGCAGGGGCAGGGTCGGTCCAGGCCAGGGTGGCTTTGAATAGTCCTCCCGGTTTTTCAAGGCTGATCCGGTATTCGCGGGTCTGATGCGCTGTCAGGCCAGCCTGGTTTACATATTCTACGGTGCGGTCCCGTATAGGCAGAATGGCGCCAGCCAAATCCAAAATTCCAAAGCCCTGTTCGGATGCGGTATTCGGGTTGAACCGGGCCCCGTTTATCATTATTGCTTTTATTAACGCTGCGCTGGGATTTTCAAGATGGCGATGGGTCTGGAGGTATTCCCGCAATAAAGCCACTGCTCCTGCGGCCACGGCGCTGGCCATGCTGGTGCCGCTCATGGTGGTGTAGGCCGGATTGCTTTCTAAATTACTCTCTGTCAGCCTGGAGCATACTCCTATGATATTGGCGCCCGGGGCCAGCAATTCAGGTTTGATGCGGCCGTCAGCGGTGGGCCCGCGGCTGGAAGACGACAGTATTTGGCTGGCATCAGCGCTATCCATGTCCAGTCCAGGTCTGGGCACCTGACTGGCGCCAACCACCAAAGCATTCTTACTGTTGGCCTCGGCGCTGAGTGATCCCGAGGCCGGGCCATTGTTGCCTGCGCCGAATAGAGCCAGGAAGTCGGGATGCTCGGCGATAAAGGAGTCTATCTGGCGGCTCTGGCTCCGGTAGCTGTTGCCGGGATTGCCCCACCCATTTATATATACCCGCACTCCGGCTTGATAAGCAGGATCGTAGAGCTCAGCCAGGTTAGAGGGAATTTTCAATTCGCCTTGCTGATCCAGGAGGGCTTGAAAATAAAGGGAACTGCCCGGCGCGATACCCCGATATTTACCCTGTGAAGATTCTCCGCTCCCTACCAGAATTCCAGCCATATGTGTGCCATGGCCGGAGGGATCGTCCGGAATGTTTCGGCCGGAGGCGGATTTAAGCGCACTGATGCGTGGAGCCCTGTCTGCATCATTGCTCAAGTCAGGATGGAGATCACTGAGGCTGCCCCGGTCCAAACCATTGTCAGCAATGCCGATCAGCTCACCTTTTCCGCTTAATCCGCCCGGAATAATAAAATTCTCCAGGGCAAAAGGGGCGGCATTTACAATAGCGGCAACCCGGTCGCTTAACAAGCCGGGTTGTGCACTTACTACAGCTTGTACCGGTGAAAAATAAAACGAGCAAAACAGCAAGATTAGTAAGACCCAGGTGAACACGCCTCTGCGGCCTTTACCAAATAAATCTATTATCGACATTATATATCTCCGCTCATAAATTGCAGTTGTGCCTGGCCCGGCTGTCTCCATAGAAGCCGGAGCTGTAACAACCGCATTTGTTAATAGTTATATAAATAATTGAATAATCATAAATAATGACATTTATTATCGTATTACGAATAATTCGTTGATCACCTTGCGCTTTCCTGCCGTCAAAATTTGTTAAGCTGCCAATGTCTATCCATTTCTGCCCAGTTTCCCCAGCCCGATGTGAATCAGGTCCAATGATCCCGCCAAAAGCCGGGCGGCTTCCAACAGCAATTTCTCGCCGCTGGGGTTTTGGCCCGAACTTTGCTGCAAAAAATCAAAAAGCTGCCGCCCCATGTGCAGTTGCTGAATCAGCTGGTTGCTGCTGCTCAATGAATAAAGGCCCCGGTTGCTGCGCATTTTGATCAAAGTGCCTCCGGTGTCCTGTTTGACTATATCCTCCACATAACGCCAGTCGATGTAACCGTAACAAGAGTCATTTTTAATCAAAGCTTTCCTGACCTTCACCGGTATAAAAACCCTTTCATTGCTCAGATAGAAAGGCAATAGTTTGCGCCTTTTGAAAAATTCCTGAAGTCTGCGGGTTTGTTCCTTGAGGTCGATCAAATGGCATCTGGCCAGAGTCTTTTTAACGCTCAAGACACTGCGCCTCTCCCAATGAGGATCGCCTTCCTCCACTAAAACCCTGGTGGCATCGCCGGTTTCCTCATAAAAGGGAACAATGCCGATAACCCGTTCCTTGATGGTTTCAATAGATGCACAATGCACTGGTAGTCCCCCCTTATGGCCAAAAAGAATTGATCAACACGGCCTGACTCACGCCGTGATATGATATGATATTCGTCCTAATAAGGCCCGGTTCCACATTATTCCTCTTTTGAAGACCCATTGACGAGGGTTATCGGAATCATGCCTCAGTTGTTGGGGGAATCTACCAGTTTTCGCTTTGATGCCACTTCCAGGCGGAATCTACTATGTCTTGCAGATGAGGAAACCGGGGATTCCAGCCGAGTTCATCCTTGGCTCTCTGCGCGCTGGCCAGAAGTATGCTGGGATCACCGGGTCGGCGTGGGCCTATACTGTATTCCAGGGACTTGCCGGAGATATTTTCCACTGCGGCGATGACTTCGCGAACCGAATGAGGCTGACCATTCCCCAAATTGAAAACCCGCTCGGCCACTGTCCCTGCCAGCAAGGCTCGCAAGGCCAACAGATGGGCCCGGGCCAGGTCGCTGACATGAATGTAATCCCGCAGGCAAGTGCCGTCGGGGGTATCATAATCATCGCCGTAAATGGTAAACTGAGACCTTTTATTTATAGCCCGCAATATGACCAGGGGAATCAGGTGCGACTCCTGACGGTGTTTCTCGCCGATTAAGCCGCTGCTATCAGCCCCGGCCGCATTAAAATAACGCAGTGATATGTAATTAAGTCCGTAGTTGGTCCTATAGCGGGGCAGCATGGCTTCTATCATCATCTTGCTCAATCCATAAACATTGGCGGGCTTTAAAGGATGATCCTCCAGGATCGGACTGTGCAGCGGCTGGCCGTAAACCGCCGCTGTCGAAGAAAACACCAGGTTTTGCACCTGGTTGCGCCGCAGGCTGTTCAGCAAGTATATAGTCTGAGCAGTGTTGTTGGTAAAATACTTGGCCGCATCCTGCATTGATTCCCCTACTTCGCTGAACGCGGCTAGATGAACCGCCGCTTCGATGCGATGCTGCTGACAGATGCGGTCCACTAAGGACTCATCACCGCAATCTCCCACTATCAATCTTACCTGACCGGCCCCGGGGGCGGCGCTCAACAGCGTATGCAACGCTTCAACAGCGGCGTGGTTTCCAGTAGAGAGGTTATCCAGGATTATCACGCCGTATCCGGCCTGGGCAATCTCTTTAACTACATGGGAACCGATATATCCAGCTCCTCCGGTTATCAAAATCATCTGTTTTTCCTCCTTATTGGCGGGGACCCCGCCCGTCCTCATAGGATTGAGGGGAACTCCCTTTTATTTCCCTGTCCTGACCAGAGCGCCGCTGGATGATAAACTCTTCTCCCGCCCGGTATAGTATATAAAAGGGCTGCCACCACCGCCATGCAGGTATGGGCTCCTCACTGCGCCAGTGCGAAACCGCCCCGGGGTTAAACAGGTAGTAGCCCAACACCCTGCTCTTGTCGCGCAGCTTTAACGGCAGCATGATGTAAGCCAGGTATTGTCCTTTCTTGCTGGCCCGGCTTAACAGCCGCCGCCGGTAGAAGGAATATTCACCAGGCAGTCCCTTGCCGTCCCAAAAAGTCTGCCAGGGGGGTACTCCCTGGGGTAGAAGCGTTAACTCGTCGGCCATCAGACGCAGGATAACGGCAATGGTTTTGCGGCTATCGGCGCTGCCGGCCATCCGGTAAATGAAATCCCAGTCTAACTCAGCGCCGACCTTATCAAGTAAAAGGCATAGATCCAGAAACCACTTTATCCCCTGGTACTGATGGTGCAAAGCGAAATGGCCGGCTATTTGCAGGAACTGCATCTCCCAGCTCAAGGCATTGAAAGCCCAATCATCCATTTGAACGCGGCGCGTATATTGCATCCAGGGACATTCTTCTACCGGAAACAAGGCTTTTAAAGGCGAGCCTTCCCACAGGCCGTCCATGCCCCAGTGAATGTCCAGGTTTATGCTCATCTTCCCCAGCGTTTTGGCATACTGCATTTCACTGCAATAGGCTTCGGCAATCGCCTGGTATTCTTCCAGGGAACCGCGAAAATCAGCTGTCATCCCGGCTTGATAGCCGGACCTTGCTAAAATCTCTCCCACCCTGGCATAATCTGACCGGGAAATATAGATGTCAAGATCGCTGACCGGCCTTATGCCGCTGTTGTCATAGAGGCGTTCCGTCAGAGAAAAACCCTTTAAGATCAGGTAGGGAATACCGTGATGTTCCAGGGCGGCGGTGATTTTCATCCCTTCTCTTTCATAGACTGCATTTTGCAGGGCGATTACCTGAGCTGCGGTTTTTAAGCCCTGTTCTAATTCGGCAGGCAAACCCCACTCCGGGTGGGTACGAAGTTTATGGTGGAAAAACCCGGCCAGGCCATTGGAAATAATACCGTTTACAACATCTTTTTGATCCGCGGCATGCCATTGTTGGATAAGATCAGCCGGATCCGAACTCTGAAAACATAGGCGTAAAAATGTGATGATAAATTTATCCGCAGCTTTGCTCAATAGCTTGCTCCTCAACTCATCCTCTGATGGAAATTTTATGTTTGGCCTTCATTTTCAAGAAATCCCATAAGCGTTCAGGACTATTGGACCGCAGCAGGTTAAGCCGCCTGCGTTTCTGAATGTAAGGATTATAGTGCCTGGACATCCATGCCTCCCGATCGAGGGAAGAAATCCGGGAGAGCTGCTGTTTATGGTAGTAATCATGTACCGCCTCTTGGCTCCAGGGCATGTGCTCGAAGACCCCGGGCCTGAGGCGCTGATACAACCTGGTTCCAGGGTGGATATCCAACTGCGACCAGCTGAATGAAAAGGGCTGCAGCCTTTTAAGCCATTTCAAGCGCCGCTCCAAATCAGACAAGGTTTCACCCTCTAAACCGGTCAGCATATAGACATGCAATTTCATGCCCTCATCCTGGCAGATCCTTATGGCACGTTCATTAGTTTCGACTGTACTGTCCTTGTGCATTGCGTCAAGGACAGCCTGCGAATCGGATTCAATCCCCACCTCGATGATAACGCAGCCTGCTTGCTTCAGCCTTCTTACAATCCCGGGCTCAATATGCTCGGCCCGGGCTTGTATCCCCCAAATCAGCCGGTGCTGCAGACCACGCTTGATCATAAGGCCGCATATGGCTTCTGCCCGGGAGCGGTTGATCAGAAAATCGTTGTCATGAAAATAAATGCCTTCAATTCCGTAATCTTTATAAACCTTGGCAACCAGCTCCACTACATATTCAGGACTGTGAAAGCGCACCCCTTTGCCATAGGTCAATGATTCTGAACAGAATTCGCATTTCTTGACACAGCCACGGGAGGCCAGCAAGGAAATGGAGGAAACATAATGATGCCTGATGGTATCTAATCCCCGCTTCATATAATACGATAGATCCAGGACAGAAAAATCAGGAAAAGGCAGCTTATCCAGGTCAGCGATCTGCGCGGCAGGGCTGCCTGTG
>ENA-UOOH01004097-UOOH01004097.1-fermentation-metagenome-genome-assembly--contig:-NODE-4097-length-10363-cov-3.250679_pt1 | contig 10363 bp, 7 predicted proteins | sample MGYA00245778_ERZ724025 | MGnify/ENA primary metagenome ERZ724025 (study PRJEB28704, sample SAMN03018313) | fermentation metagenome | biome: anthropogenic terrestrial biome; feature: soil; material... | reverse complement strand
ATTTCAATGTATACTATTTTCTGTTTAGAAAAATCCTCCATATATGCACAGTTACGTAGATTATAAGGAGTATCACCTTTGTCCTGCCTTTTTTCTAACTGATTATAATATTTATTCAAATGTTCTTTTAAAGCTGGGTAATCATCTATATTTATGGGCTTTACACCTTTTTCTTTTACACCATTGTGTGTATTAATTAACCACAAATCCGCAAAATCATAATCGAACCTTTTTATATCCCTGCCTCTTAAAATCGGTCGTATAATTTCAGCACTTTTAGGGTCTTGCTCAATTAATTCTTTTCGCTTTTCTCCATTAATAATAAAAGCTTCATTAAACCCAGTTTTTATACCATAATTAATTTGAATGTCCAATTCTTTTAGGGGAGTGCCAATTTGTTCAATTTTTTCTTTTATCTGTTTCTCAATTGGTGTAAGTATAACCCAACTTTTATTTTCTTTAAAAGTTAAATATTTATTAAATAATGGTTTATTTCCCATTTTAGCTATTTTTTGAATATTAATATGTTCTTCAATAACTTCTAATGCTAATTTACCAAATAAATCATATCTTATTTCTATTTCTGGAGTTCCTCCTCTTTTTTCTAATTTTACTTTAGGAATAGATAATATATCATTAATACCTGTTTCTTTCTGCACATAAGAACTTACTTCATTAAATATATCCATATCATAAACTTTATTAAATAATATTCCTTTAACATCAATCCCTATTTTATTAAGCATTTTGGTGTGTGAAATTAAGTTAACCGCAGCAGATTCTATCCCTTCTTTATTAACACCAGATATTAATAACATTGGAATGTTAGAAGATGCACAAATTTCAGCTGCAGAATATGGAGTTTTTTTATTTAAAAATCCAGTAAATACGCTCATAACTCCTTCAATTAGGACAATATCGTATTGGGATTCTTTTAATTTGTTTAGTGTTTCTTTAATATCTACCCAACCTAAATGTCCTATTTTAATAGAAGCATAATCTTCCATCTTTCCTTTTGTTAAATATAATGAAGTTACAGTATCTCTCACATCTGGCCCTACTTTTAATATACCAACGTTCAATCCTTGATGTCTTAAAGCTCCTGCTAATCCTGTTGTTATAAATGTTTTCCCTGAATCAGACCCTATACTCCCAATACAAATACATAAAGGCATATCTCCTTTTATTTTTTTAAATTCGTTAAAGGGATTATTAATATCATTATTAGGTAATTGTTTAATTGTTATACCGGATTCAATACCTATTTCTTTATTTAGTTTAACTTTTAATTCCTTGTTTTTAGAGTAAATGTTTTTAATATCATTCTCATTTGCTCCTATAAATTTTAAAAAATTTTTTACAAGTTCTGGATTTTCATCTAATAAATTATGAAGCATAGTTCCAATCACATTTCCATCATCATTTAATGATCCAGAAATTATTTTATTTTCTACATCTCCATAATTCATCCGTTTAATTGGTGAATAAAATAAGGTTTTTGCATTACCTTTTACTAAACCATATGTATGGCAATGAAAACCTGTTATATCTTCTTCAATATTGTCTGTGAGATAAGATTTTGATACAACTTCAGCTGTTACTCTATCATTACTGATTAAAGGTGAAAATTCCACATCTATTAATCCTAATCCTTTTTTTATTATGGGACTTGGTGAATTCCGACCGATATCAATTTGATTACCTAAAATTTGATATCCTGCACAAATTCCAATAATTGGTTTTCCTTCTTTTGCCATTAATTTAATTTCTTTAAATATATTATCATTTAATGAATTTGATTCAATTAATGTTCCTCCAGGTATAATTAAAGCATCTAATTCTTTATGTATAGGTAACCCATTTATTAAACCATTTGATTTTATTAAATTTGTAGGTAAATTACCAAAATCTTCAAATCCAGGTACAGTTCCTTTTAAATATGTTAATCCAATTTTCAACTTTATCAAATCCTAATAAGAATTAAAGAAATAATATTTTGTAATATATTATAAGTGTTTAAAATAGTTTATGTAAATAAAAATAGTTTTTTATTATATGGAATATTTGATTAAAAATGTGTTTTTAATAATAAAATTCATTTAATTTATAATCTAAGCATCCTTTTTTTTTGATTATAAATTCAATTTTATCAAATTCTAATAAAAATTAAAAAAAAGAGATATATTAAATATTTAATTATTTTCTAAAGCAGCCATTACTTTAATAATTTTACCATCATCTAATGGTTTGGCTTGTAATTGTAAACCTACAGGAATACCTTCAACTTCCCCAGCTTTAATACTTCCTGCAGGAATACCTGCTAAATTAGCTATTACAGTTAAAGTATCATAAGCATACATTTCCATTGGTGTTAATTTTTCTCCAATCTTATGTGGTAATTTAGGAACAGTAGGACCAACTATTAAATCAACATCTTCTAATATTTCGTTAATATTATTTCTAATAAGTGATCTTGATTGTAATGCTTTTTTATAATATTTTCCACTAAATTCTTTTTGTGATATGTAAGATCCCATTTTAATTCTTCTTAAAACTTCGTCTCCACATACTTCTTCTATCCTATGTCCATATTTTCTACCATCATATTTTCTAGTTGCAGAGAAAAATTCCACATAATTAATTAGGTAATATGTAGGTAAACATAAATCTATATAATTAAAGTTAATTTCTATAATTTCAGCACCTAATTCTTCTAATTTACCTATTGATTCATCTATTATTTTATTAATTTCAGCATCTGTAATGTCACTAAATTGTTTACATTTAGCTATTTTCATACCTTCTAATGGTTTGTTTCCTTTTTGATTTGTAGCTATTTCAGTAAAATTTGGTGAATCCCACTTTAAAGTTGTACATTCAGAGGGGTCATATGAAATTATTGTATCTAATGCTAAAGCTATACCAGTTATATCGTTAGACATAGGACCTATTTGATCTAAACTCATAGCTAAATCTAATAATCCTTGTCTAGAAACAGCTCCATAAGTTGGTTTAAAACCAATGACTCCACAATGTGATGCAGGATTTCTTATAGAACCTCCAGTGTCTGAACCAATTGATATATCACACATATTCGCTGAAACTGCTGCTGCACTTCCCCCACTTGATCCTCCTGGAATTCTACCTAGTGCTGCAGGGTTATTTGTTGTTCCATACATAGATGTTTCAGTTGAACTACCAGCAGCAAATTCGTCCATATTTGTTATTCCAATAATTATCCCATCAGCTTCTTTAATTTTTTTAATAACAGTCGCATCATAGCTTCCTATATAATTATCCAGTGTTTTTGATGCTGCAGATATAATTTTGTCTTCAACATTAATATTTGCTTTTATACCGAATACTAAACCAGCTAAAGAACCTACTTTTTTACCATTATCTATTTTTTCATCTATTTCTTTAGCTTTATTTAAAGCATCTTCTTTGTTTATATATATGAAAGCGTTTATTTCATTATTTTTTTCATCTATAATTTTTAAATAATTTTCTAAGTTTTCTTGTGCAGTTAACTCTTGCTTTTTGATGGAATTTAATTTTTCAATAATATTCATTAAAACACCTAATTTAATAATTTTGATAATTAATGTTAAATTTTTATAATATTTTTTTTATACTTAATTAATAATAATTAGATTTGTTTTTTTTGTTTAAATAATTTAAGTAAAATATTTTATAATAAAAAGTTTTTTTAATATTTAAGATAATATATTAAATATATTATTTTTATTGTGATTTTATGAGTGATAAAGCAGTTGTTTTTGATAATTCTGGGACTTTACTTGAAAGGTATAGAGCAATTAAAAATTTGTCTACTGGAGAAATCTTTACTAATGTTAATTCTCTTCAATTAATAGATAATATTGGTGACGCAGCTTTGGTAATTCTTCAATTTGATTCTTCATGTTTAACAAAAATGGATTCAAATATTAAAATTTATGATTTGATTAAAAAATATGATATTGAATTCGATGTTAGTTATTCAAATTATTATGTTAGTAAAGAAGATGTTTTGAGTATATTAAAAAATGATTCTTCTATAATACGGGATATATCTGATGCATTTGATGTTTTGAGAGGTAAAGTTAAGAATATGCATTTATGTAATGGCTCAGCTATTATATTGGATCTTAATAGTCAAAAAGTTGCTTATACTATTACTTCTGCAGGAAAACTATTTCCTAAAGTTCTTTTTACAGTAAATGAACTTAAAAAAAATGGGGTTAATGTTTATATAGCATCTGGTGACCGTTCTGGAGCTATTAAAAAGTTAGCAAACATAATTCAAATTGATGAGAGTAATGCTTTTCCTACAGCTGATTCTAAAAATAAATGTGAAATTGTGTCTAATTTACAAAATCAAGGTTTTAAAGTTATGATGGTGGGGGATGGACCAAATGATATTTTAGCTTTTAATAAAGCTAATATTTCTGTTTTAACTTTAGAACAAAAAGAAGAAGTTTCTCCTAAAATGTTTGATCATGCCGATCATGTTATTCATAATATTTCTGAAGTTTTAAACATTGATTTTTAATTTATTATTTTTTCTAATACTTTTTTACTTTCTAAAACTTTTTGATAATTATTTAGTTCTAATATACCATTTTGTACTTGTTTTAATAGGTTTAAATCTAATGTGCCTTTTCCTAATATGGTATGTTGATCTTTAATCCCATTATTATCACTTAAGTGGCAGTATGCTCTGTTAGGTATTTCTAAAAATTCTGGGGTGTTTTCACATGTATTAGCATGTCCTAAATCTATTGTAACTGAGCAATTTGTTTCTTCTACTATTTTTGTTAATTCTTCAGGTTTTGTGCATAAAAATTTTGGTTTTCCTGGCATATTTTCAACCGATACTTTTGTTTCCATCCCTTCTGCATACTCTACACATTCTTTTATAGAGGCTGTTGTTAATTTTAAAGCCATTTTTCTAATTCTGTCTTCTATTCTTCCTATTTGCCCTGGATGAATTGTTATGGCTTTTGCTCCTATTTCGTTTGCCAAATCCAAAGTTCTTAATGTTTGTCTTATGGATTCTTTTCTTATTCCTCGATTGATACTAGCTAAGTTTAAATCTACTGTAGGTGCATGTAAGTAATAATCAAAATCATATGATTTAAATGGTTCTAACATTTTTTTGTTTTTTAATAAGTATTCTGGACTATATAATCCTTCTGTTAATACTTCAACCATGTTAAATTTGTCTTTTTTAGCTATATTTAACATTTCATCTATAGGTTTCATAAATAGTGCTAAAGTTGAAAATCCTATATTCATTTTTTCATTTCTCCTGTATTAATTTAATAAAAATATTTTATCTTCCCATACATTTATATATATTAAATTTATATATAAAACTTTAATATATCAAAAATTAACATATAACTTTTTATTTTTAAAATATAAATTATCATGAAATTGGATGAAAAAATGGATGAGAAAAAATATAGTGATATAGATATTGAAGAAAACTTAAAAATAAAGAAAAACATTATTAAGCAGATTCATAATGGTTTTTATAGAATTATTATCTTATGGGAAGTTAATAAATCCCCTATTCATGGTTATGGTATCATGAAAAAAATTGACTTATTTTTTCAAAAACAAATTGATGAAAATATTTTAAAAAAATCTAACCCTAGTAAAATATATCCAATTTTAAAAAAAATGGAACAAAGTGGAGTTATAAAAGGGTACTGCGATATTAATGATAATCATAAGAAAGTTAAATTTTATGAAATAACTGATAAGGGAAAAATAATTTTAAATTCTGTTAAATATCGATTTCATGAGGTAGGTTCTAATCCTATTTGGTCAGAATTTATGCAAGACATGATTTTAAACCCGATAATTGATGAAGAATTAAGTAATTATCAATCTTTTTATTATAAAAATTGTGAGGTGAATAAATGAAATATGCAATAGAAACTTTTGATTTAACAAAAAAATATAAAAATTTCACTGCTGTTAATTCAATTAATTTTAAAATACCTAAAGGAACTATTTTTGGAATGTTGGGGCCTAATGGTGCAGGAAAGACTACTACAATTAAGATGTTAAATTGTTTAACTCAACCAACTTCTGGAACTGCATCTGTCGCGGAATTTGATGTAAAAGAAAATCCAAATGAAGTTCGAGAAAAAATTGGAATTGTTCCTCAAGCAGTTAGTTTATATAAGGATTTGACTGTTCGAGAAAATGCAGAGTTATGTTCTGATTATTATGGAATTCCAGATGAAGAAAAAAATGATAGAATATCTAATTTAATGGATTTAGTGGATATTTCATATGCAAAGGATAAATTGATTTCTCAATTGTCTGGGGGACAAAAACAAAAAGCTTCTTTAGTTGCTAGTTTAGTTCATCGTCCAGATATTTTATTTTTAGATGAACCAACTATTGGTTTAGATCCTACTACTAAAAGAGTCTTATGGAATCTTATTAGAGATTTAAATAATAGTGGACATACAATTATTTTATGTTCACATGATATGCACGAAGTAGATATGCTCTGTGACAATGTAGGTATTATAAACACAGGGAAACTAGTTGCTTATGATACTCCTCAAGGTTTAAAAGATTCTTTATTAAAAGATGAAAAAATGGAATATGAAAAAAATATTTCTCATACTTTAAATGAAGTACACAATGAAAATGGTGGTAATTTACCTATTAATCTTTCTCAAAATCAGGATAATATTTGTTTGAAAAAAATGTCCTTTATTATTGAAAATCAAAATGAAGAAATTATAAATTCAATTAAAGCTTTAAAACCTGTTAATGAAGTTAAATTAGGTGAAAATAATCGAATTAATTTAAAAATTAATAGTTTTGATGATGATGTTGTAAATGATGTTATTAAAACTATAATTTCTAAAAATGGAAAAATTAGTGCTGTCTCTACTGAAGAACCATCATTAGAGGATGTTTTCATGAAAGTTACATCAGAGGTTGATAAAGATGCAAGAGCATAGAAATATTTTACTTGATTTGGTGATGTTATGCTAGAATTAAAAAAACTTAGTTGGATGGTTAAAAAAGAGTGGTTAAGTTTAAGAAGACATCCCGGTAGATTAGTTTCTATTATTGCATTTCCTATAATTATGATTTTATTATTTGGATATGGGATGGGTGGAGATTTATCTAATTTACCTGTTGTTGTTGTTTCTCAAGACCATGGTGATTTAACTGATTTAACATTAGATACTATTAAGTCTGAGGATATTTATCATGTGGTAAATATTACTTCAGATACGAATGCTGCTAAGGAAATGGTGGATTCTGGGCAGGTTAAAGCTGCAATTATTTTACCTACTAATTATGATAGTTCAGATGGTCAACAAAAAACGGCTACATTGTACTTAGATTCTTCAGATCAAATGGGTTCTCAAACACTAGTTCCTGCTACTCAAAGTATTTTTAGTCAGCTTTCTATTAAACAGGCAACAGCACAACAAACTTCTACTATGGGTTCTAATGGCACTAATGTTGTAAATGAAGATGCTGATACTAGTGGTTCTTTGTCTGCAAGTTTGGACAGTGCTAAATCTACAATTAATCTTCAAATTAATAGAATTTATGGTAATGTTAAATATATGGATTTCTTAGTACCTGCAATTTTAGGAATGACTGTTATGATGTCTTGTATGATGGGTATGGGTGCATCTATTGCTGGTGAACGAGAAACAGGTGAATTAGCTAGATTATTCATGACACCAACTAGTGTGGCGACAGTTATTGGGGGAAAAATTTTAGGAAAGCTATCTGTTGAAATGTTTAGATCAGTAGTTTTACTGATTTCCGCGATTATACTATTCAGTATTACAATTAAAGGAGGAATAATTCCTACATTAATATTATTATTCTTAGGAGCATTATGTTTTGTTGGTTTTGGTATTATGTTGTCAGCAAGAACTGCTACTCAAGAAGATTATACTCAATTAGTAATGCCTTTTGCAATGCCAATGATGTTTGTATCTGGAGTTTTTTATCCTATAGAAACTATGCCTTGGATTTTACAGAAATTGGCTTATGTATTTCCTTTAACATATTTAAATGATGCTATGAGAGCTGTAATGATTAAAGGACAAACCCTAGGAGATGTTTGGTTAGATATTGCTGTTTTATTAGGATTTACATTATTGTTCTTCTTAATTGGTGTTAAAAGATTTAATAGGGATGTTTAAAAGTGATAAGTTATGTCAAGAAATAAATCAATATTAATTTTATTTATGATTTTAATCATATGTATTAGTCCTATTTATGGAGCATCTGCCGATTGGGCAATGTTTCAACAGGATGCGAGTCATGAAGGTTTTTTAGAAGAAGCTTCTGATTTTGTTACAAATTTATGGTCTTTTAATATGGGAAGTTCAATTTATTCTACTCCTGTAATTCATGGAGACAATATTTATGTTGTATCAAATGATGGAATTTTAAAGTCTATTGATATGGAAGATGGAAGTCAAGATTGGTCATATAATCTAGGTACTAAAGTTACTGCTTCACCTGTCATTGCAAATAATACTTTATTTGTAGGAGGTGAAGATGGTTCTATGTATGCTTATGATATTCAAAATAAAAATTTGAAATGGCAATATGATACATCTAAACCTATTGAATCTACTGCTTCAGTAAATAATGGTACAGTTTATTTTGGTTCTAATAATGGTCATGTTTATGGGCTTAATTCCGAAGATGGTTCTAATGTTTATGATGTAGCTGTTGGTGGGAAAATTATTTCTTCTCCTACTGTTGTTAATCAAACAATTTATGTTGGGTCAACTAATAATGAAATACTTGCTTTAGATATTAATTCTAAAAATCAAACATGGTCTTACACTACTGGTGATGAAGTAAGATCTTCTCCAGCTGTTTCTAATGGTACTGTATTTATAGGTTCTTCTGATGGAACATTATATGCATTAAATCAAACTGATGGTTCAGTTAATTGGAAATATGATTCAAGCAACAAGATTTTATCATCTCCAACTGTAGATGAATATAATAATAATGTTTATGTTGGTTCTGATTCTGGTAATGTGTCTTGTTTAGATACACGGGATGGAACATTTAAATGGGCTTATTCTACTGGAGATAAAGTACAATCTACTCCTGCTTTATATAATGGTGGTTTAGTAGTTGGTTCAAATGATGGTAGTGCATATATATTGAATAAATTTACAGGAGAATGTAATTTTAGTTTTAATCCAGGATATTTCTTTTTCAATAGTCCAATATCCGCTTCACCTGTTATTTATGGTGATAGTTTATTTATTAGTGGTCATGATGGTTATTTATATTCTTTAAATGATCAAAAAAATGAAGCTCCTGCATCTATATTTTTATATTATGCTATTGTTATCATAATAGTCTTTATAGCGGTTATTTAATTACTTATTAGATTTTTAAAAAATATAAAGAATAAAAATAAAATAAAAAATAAATCCCATAATCAGAAAGTTTCTGATGAGGAAGAAGAAAAAGAAATAATCGACAAGGAAAATCAGGAAAAATTATAAAAATTTAATAATTTTTAGCTAAAATATCATTAAATATTTTTAACTATTTTAGCTAAAATCTTTTTTAATTTTAATTTAATCAATACTTTTTTTAATTAATATTATCTTATTTATGGAGTTTATTACAGCTAATACACTAGCCATTATAACATCGTCATTTGTTGCTCTTCCTGTAGCTTTATTTTTATTATTATCTGATGTTATAGCAAAAACTTCTGCTAATGCATCTGTACCGCCAGTTATTGCATCTAAATGATATGCTTCTAAATTAATATTTATTTTCTCTTCCACTAATGATTTTATTGCATTGAAAGCTGCATCTATAGGTCCTACACCTATTTCAGATGTTTCTTTAATTTTATCATCTATTAATAATTTTACTGTTGCTGTTGCAGAAACTGATTCACCACTCACAACTGTTAATCCTAATAATTTTATTGCTTCTTCTTGTGCAGTACTGATTTCTGTTATGGCGATTGATTTAACATCTGCATCTGTTAAAATTTTTCCTTTATCTCCTAACTCTTTAATTTGTCTATAAACAGAATAAAATTCATTTTCAGTTAAATCTAAATTAAACTCTGAAATTTTAGCTTTCAATGCATTTACTCCAGTATGTTTACCTAATGCTATTTTTCTTGATTGTCCCACTAATTCTGGAGGTATAGGTTCATATGTAGAACTATTTTTAAGAATTCCTTGGACATGAATACCAGCTTCATGTGCAAATGCATTTTTCCCTACAATTGGTTTATTTGGAGATAAATTAAATCCAGTTATTTTGCTAACAAAATCAGATAAATTATATAATTTTGTGGTAT
>ENA-UOOH01004096-UOOH01004096.1-fermentation-metagenome-genome-assembly--contig:-NODE-4096-length-10369-cov-2.696044_pt1 | contig 10369 bp, 4 predicted proteins | sample MGYA00245778_ERZ724025 | MGnify/ENA primary metagenome ERZ724025 (study PRJEB28704, sample SAMN03018313) | fermentation metagenome | biome: anthropogenic terrestrial biome; feature: soil; material... | reverse complement strand
AAGCTGTTCCATCTCCATACCCACCGTAAATCCACAATTCATAATCTCCATAAGCAACGTCAACCGGAATATCAACACTGATGGAATAGTTTGATTGCACAGCTGAAACATTAATCTGACGTTCTATGCCACCGCCAATAATAAATACCTTCAATTTTGACGAATCGAGATTGTGAGCCAGATTTTTACCGACTACGCGCATTGTACCACCCGGTGCGGTAATTCCTCCGTCGGTACCAACGGTATAATCAACGCTGGGAGCATTGATATAGATTATCTCATAGCTGCTGTCTCTGCTACTGTACAGCTTTACGGCATAAATTCCGTTCGGGAACGGGTCGCCTTCACTATTTTTAGTGGGAACAACAAATTTCAGTGAATTATCTGTCCACTGGACGATATCAACGGCTTGTGCCGCGTCACCGTTCCAGTATGGAGTGGTAGGAGCTTTGCTGAATTCATCATTGTGTACACCATCATAATCAAACCATGTGCGGTTAATATAACCCTTGCTTGCATCGGGATTATTAGGCAAAGGTAATATCTCTAATCTTGCAACGTTGTTTTTCAGGTTTTCACCGCTTATCAACGCAACATCGCCGGGCTTTACCCATGTATTGGCGGTATAGTATACATTAATACCTGTACTTTCTACATCAACATCATAATTACCTTTGCGGTATGTAACCGAAACATCGTCAATATAAACCGTCATATCATTGCTGGCCAGCGTAAATAAGCTGTATAGCTTTGCAGATTGCGTTATGCTCAGTATTGCGCCGTTCGCATCACTAATTTGCATGGCGCAGCTTCCTCTATCCGTAAAGGAAAGACTTACATTCCAAACGGTTCCGAGAACCAAATCCGTGGATGTATTGTAACTGGTCGCATCGGGCGGTGTATATCTTACATAGGAACATTTCAAATTCGACTCACTCTGGATGAAATTGATTCCATTAAAGGTGTTGATGTTGTGATAATCGGGATATATAATCAAGCCCTTTTTATTGCTGCCGGATGGCGTACTGCCCTCCATGTAAATCTTGTATTGCACCTTAGCAACCTGAGGACGGTCAGGGAGCAACAACTCCTTCAAGGTTATAACGGACCGCCCGTCCATGCGTAGCGCCTTGCTGCCGAACACTTCATTATCTACAACTTCAACAACACCTGTATTAATCGCCTGCTTAGCCGGCTGGAACAGGCTCAAATCGCCGTTTACAAAATCTTCGGTAACAGTGTAGTTATCATAATTGCCCGATACTGCGTTTTTAGCGGCCAATCGTGCTTCATCTCGTGCCTTTCTTTCCTCAAAGTTTGGAGCATTCTGATACGCCTCGCGTGCAGATTCAAGGTTGACAATTCTGGAATCCACAAAGGGTATATATTTCTTGGCATCTGCACTAAGCGATGAATATGCCGTTTTAACAGCATCTACATAGTCAAAATCATTATAGGATAGATATGTATGTGCAGGTACAAGACTTAGAATATAATTATGATCATCCATAAAATTTTTGGCATCTGAATATGCCTGACCGCTTTGGAAATTGACAAATATATCATCAAAATATCCAACGCTTGAGCTATCTCCAGCAACCGCAAATCCAACCAGTGTTTCACAAGTATCGGTTAAAGCAAACTCACGGTCATATCCGCCCAAATAGGTATTGCTTTCCTCATCATAAAAACGAATGCTAATCTTGCATTTTAACAGCGAATATTCAATATTAAAATCTGCCCAAACATTTTCAAATGTATTTGGTCCGCCGGTATTTTCCAAAGCAAAACTAGTTTCATATGTCTGGGGATTATTTACATTTTTTCCTGCACCACGTTTATGATATGGGCGGAATACAACATTGTTATTATTGTTTAGATATATCCGGAATCCCTGCCATTCATCCGGACTCTTGTAATCATATACAACAATTGGGGTGCCGCCTTTTTCCATATACACTTTGCCGGAAAAGTTGTTTAAAAGCTTTGTTCCCGGTACAACACCATTTTTTAGTTTATAAATTGCGTAGTTGCTGGTATCATCGCCTACCGGAGCATAGTTTGGTGAAAGTCTTAACACCCTATCACTGGTGTTTCCTACACCGGGAAACGGGTTGTTTTCTACGCCCCAACCACTGACCGCATTGGCTCTTATCGCCTCAAAGTACACTTTGCCCGGCTCTCCATCCTCAAAGGTGATGGTAACATCGCTCGAGAGGTTATTGTCTCTTGCCTCAATTGCCGCAGCCAAAGCAATCAAAATGTTATCCATTCTGGTTTTTGTTGCAGCAGAAATCTTTTCGAATTCCTCCGACGGAATACGACTCTCAATAATTTGCTGTACCACTGTAATGTCATCTTCATGATCAACAGTGACATTTTCCGGATCGGGCAATGAATTAATCAGGGCTTCTGCATAGTTGCTGTCCAGTAGTCCGACCGAAATATCTTTGAAAATTTCTGATAACAATCCTGTTCGGACCACAAGCCGTGCATTGTCAAAAAGTGTAGTTGCTCCCGGATTTTTATACACAACTTTAGCAGAATTCCCGTCGTTATCCACACCGCTGACCTTGTATACATAACATCCGAGCTCAAAATCAAATTCAAATATAAAGTCTACCCAGGTTTCCTGCTTAAACGTAACAGAGGCATCTCCTTCGATATAATTCTCGGCAACCGGCGCTTTATTTGGTTGGGTTATATCAAGATATTGTCCATTACGTCCACCTGTATATAGCTCAGCAGGATTTTTTCCGTTGATGCCTATCCAAAAAAATAAGTCTTCTTTATCAAATTTAAAAATTGGACCGGTAAGGTTGCTCGTAAAGTCCGAATTAATAAACATTTTACCAGATATCGAAACCATCTGGCCATTATCCGGCAACATTCCATTTGTCTCATAATAAGAGTAACCGGATCGCGTTCCTTTTTCCGCCCAGTAGTCGGCAGTGTTTACAGTATCGTAAAAATATTTGCCGGAACGGATTGCAGTAATTGCATTCAGCAGTGTCTCGCTGTTGGTAACCTTTACCTGCTGTTCCGGAGTAAGTCCCTGATACTGTGCGTACAGTCCTTCCAAATCAGCAAGTAAATCAGGGTTTTCCTTAAGCGAATAGGGTACAAGCGTATCAATCGCATCTACAATTGCTTTTGTGTTGCCCATATGATACTCGCTCGCATCATACTGCACAGTGAAATCCGCATAATAATCCGGGTACCGACGGGCGTGCGTCTGATCTGAATAGCGGCAGCCGAAAGCGAGGTTGATTTTGAATGCGCTATCAGAGGGAGTCAGCAATGGAAAGCGGAAGGTGTACGTTTTAATTTCGCTGTCGATGTTCAAATTCAGAGTAAGATCCACATAAGATTTGTTATCTATATAAAACATGCGGTAATCGATCCATTGTTCTGCTTCTGTAAGCCCGTCAGTCTTAGCCCCAAAGTCAGCCGCGGCTGAAGCTAATACTTCTGTGTCGGTGATTTTATTGCCGTTTTCGTCAACCAAGAAGCTTTGAAGCTTTGTGCTCGAAACAGTAGAGAGTGGATATTCGGAAATTCCCCCGCCGTACGAAGCGGAAATTACCTCTCCCTCGCTATTGCGTGTAAGTGTTAGTGTCAGAGCGCCTGATGCATTACTGGTTCTATATAACAATAAACCTGCGCTATTGTTATACCCTAATGCGAAGTTGGTACCAAAATAGGTATCAATGACACTACCGTCTGGTTGCAATTCGCTTTTTTTATGTGAGAAAAATGTAGTAGCTGCTCTCATGTTGTTTGTTGCGCTTCCGCTCCCCATACTGCTCATATAGGTCAGTGTTCGTTTTCCGGAAACCTCCGTCACCGGATAGAACAGAGACTCATCCGCATCCATATACGGCAAAGGTTCAATTATCGTTTCGCGGGCGCCAGATGATTTGTCTGGCTGTCCGTCGCGCAGAACCTGACCGGTATATCCATGTGCGTCAGTTTCAAGATAAAAGTATTTTTTGTTCTTTGCCTGGCTCGTCCATGAGAACAGGTTTGGTACATTTGAAATACTCTGGGCATTCGCACCTACATTTTCTGCGGTAAATTCACTGATCTTATATGTGTATGCGTCACCTGTCGGCGGTGCCGCCGAAACATGGACCAGAACACCCGACGCCAAAATTGTCAGCGCCAACAAAATCGGCAGCATGCGCTTTTCAACACGCAGCAGAATGCGCTTTTTGACACTCATATGTTTCCTCCTAATCTCGTTGTAAACACAACGTGTTCACATAGCGCGTCAGCCATACCACTTATATAAAAACAAGAATTAATATTTCCATTCATTTATATAATCAGGTATCGGCTGGTTCCAGTTTCCTTCAATTTCATTGTCAAAATCTCCGCCGAAATCATCAGTCAGCTTGATAACCGTGAGATTATCAATATATACCGAGGTCTCAAGCGTAGCTATACCTACACTGCCTTTTGCAAAAATTTGTTGACCGATTGATTTATCGCTCTCTCCAGTATCGGTAACCTCAAGAACCTTTTCACCGTCCCAATATGCAGTCAGTACGTTGTCAAAAACGCGCAGTGCCATGTTATGGGTTTTACCATCCCCGAGGCACAAATATTCGGGATCTTCGAACAATTCACGTAAATCAACTGTAGCAAGTGTAAGGCCCAAAGCCTTATAATCATTACCCAAATAGCTACGCTTGTTTATTGCCATCTTATATCCTGCATAAATTGATACGAAATAATCTCTGTTTCCGTAAACCGGAATATCCATATGCCGTGCATACAGTTTGACCATATTTTTTGCATTAAGCTCATCAGGATTGCAGTCCTCTGAAAATTCAAGGTCAACACTAACTATATAATCCGTCCATTTCTGATCCCCTACAAAATCCTCTGAGTCATTAAAGTTTTTAAACCACTTACGGTTTCCGTTTATGTTCACTATTTCATAGTTTTGGGGCTTAGACCAGATGGGATTGGTAACAGTAGCGGGTGTGTTTCTAAAATCTCCATCCGAAAATGTTTCGCGCAAAAGTGTGTCTGGGAGCACTGGAGGATCTTCCTCAACATATTCCTCCTCAGGCTCTTCCTCATCTTCGCCGTCCTGCCCTTCCTGGTACGTGCCAATTCCTTTTACTGTAAGTTCTGAAAAATCACCGCAAACGAAAGCCGACTGGGACGATGAGTTGGCAGCAATACCTACATACAGCGGGCCGCTTGCGCGAAGCCCCACGCCATATTGGAAGTTAATCCATGTTTCATCATTTCCACAGCGATAGGACAAACGAACCGTATTTCCCTTTTTATTCATACGCATGTGTACCGGATAACTAATCTCATTGGAATACTGTACATAGGTGGTATCGCCGGATTGCGTACGGTATACAGCCATAATCCTTTTCCCGCGCACCTGAATAAAAACATGAGAATCATCAGTCTCAAGACCGGAGCGAAACATCATTCCGATCGACGCCTTTGCGTGAGACTCTGAACCGGGGCGGGAATAGGGAGCACTGTCTACAGTTAAAACAGTTTCAATATAGTCATCGCCGGTGTCCTTGACGTTATACTTTTTATAGGCAAATGCTACATCGTCGTTGCTCATCCATGGTACATACGCATTGGTTTCAATATGATATCCCCCGTTAGCTTCGGCTCCCTGCAAAAGCACTGATTCGGGATCATACAATGGCTGTTTGTCAACCACCTGTTCTGCATCGGAGTTTAGGGTAATCAGCGTAAGCTCAGGGTTTTTCTCGTCTATTTCTCCATTGGCTGATGCAAATATTTGTGACATAAGTACAACTAGCAGTAAAATCATAGATATAAGAGACACGATTTTTACGGGTTTTGTAATCCCCGACATGAATCTTTTCATACGGCTAACTCCTTTCTCCGTTATTTCATAATAATCTTCTTTTTGTAGTACAGGTGGTAATAAGCCTGCAGTCCTTCAAATAGTACTAATGAAACAACAAATATCATGGTAACAATTGGTACAGCAATGCTACCTTTGCCTTTAATTGATCCGGATGCGGATTTGTTATCATCATCTCTGTCAACACCAGTAGGTATGGTAGTTTCACTATGATTCGTTGACTCTGTTGTGCTATCCGTATTGTCGGTATCACTTGCCGTTGTTTCGGACGTATCTGATTCAGTAGGATCTGGATCTGGCTCAGTCACATCTGCATTCTGCGACGCAAGGTATGTGGCTCGTGTCAACAGCTTATTCAACAAATCGTATTCCTTGCTCAACATAGTCTGCACATCGGGTTCTAATATTCCGTACACTTCCATCGCGACTAGTATATCTACCTTATCATCAGCTGTAATACTCTTTTCTGTTTGAGATAAAAGCCAACTGTTTGCTGTTCGATATTTATCAGCAGCAAGCTCTGATGGCGTGGGACCTTCGCCCTGCTCCTCAATAAGAGCCTCAACCTTTTCCATCAAATTTTCAAGAATTATACGCTCAGCCGACAAAAAATCACCGACATAAGGGTTCAGCCCGGACAGCATATTCAAGGAGCTCAACGCTTGATTTAATCCCGCATAATGATCAGGTAGCATATCGCTCTCTTTAAGCTTTAGAAATGCTGTATACGTTTTTTTGAAACCGTCTGCATAATCCTGGGCTTCTTCGCGTTGCAGACGCTCCTCTTCCTCGGCCTTTTTTCGATCCTCTTCCGCTTTTTTTAAAGCGGTAATTCGTGTTTTCATATTTTTGAGCTTTATATTATAAGAGAATATCTCATTTTTTGCTGCAGCGCTAAGTTTTTGAAAGTCATCGTAAGCTGTATTGATGTCGGTCTCATCTGTCAGCGAAACATTTTCAACAGCAAGAGATAAGACACGGCTATGCTTATTAATATAATTACTGATTTCTTCATCTACCGGCTTTTTTGAAGCTTCATGTTTCAGCTCATCATATTTAACCTGGGCATTAAACAGCTTTTGATAGTTGCTTACCAAAGCTTTCTGAACATTTGTTAAAAGCGAATAGCGATATGCCGCATAGTTGATTTTCTGCAAGCACTCCCCAGTATATGTAACAGTACCTATTGCCTCAATTGCGTCATAGGCAGCCTTGACCATCGGATCATTATTCTCTGATATATTTATTGCTTTTACTGCAGGGTTTGCACCGCTTATTGATATATCATCGTATGAGATATTTGAACCGGAACCTGACGCATCGTATAATTCATTAACCTTCACATTAATATTCGTACTACCGGTAACGCCACCAAGTACGCGAAATGTCATGGTGTACAGCGTAGCCTTAGCGGCTATTTGAACTGATGACGAACCGGACCACGCCAAATTGATTAAAGCGGAGGCTTCATTGTGGTATAAAGTTGTAGAGCTCAGTTCCAGTATACTTGACACTACCGGCGAGTCAATATATGTCAATTTAGTTTTATCATAGCTTACTGACAAGGATATTCCTGCGATGCGGGTAATATCTGCACCTACAGCTTCCAGGCCTATTGGCATCGAAATAGTAGAACCACCCGTTGCTGAGATCGGAGTATTCCCCACGGTGATTTTTGCCGTTTGTGCTGCAGCTGATACCGTCAGACTCGGAACTGCCGTCAAAACAAGCAGTAATATCACCGCGCACAATGGTCGAAAGGCTTTGTTCATATGAATGCCCCTTTCTGCTTCATACGATCGTATTTTTTCATACGATTTTATTACATTTCCTATTATTCTGTAGGTGGAGTATATGCATCTGTCTGTTTTTTGACCTCAGCCATAACTTTTTCAATTATATGTATTCATATAATTCTTTCCATCCACTCCACATATAAGTCTGTCATGAAATTCCATCCTGACACTTTTGATATTACCAATTTCAGATTGAATCTTGCTGGAGTCAACTCTAAAGCGGTACAATGGGGTTTTGTAAAAGCTCTTTTTCTTTTCCTTGTAGACGTTCTTCACGTAGTCTGCCTGACCTTCAGCAATATTGGGCGTACGGTAGGTCAGAAACACATTGCCCATAACCCAGTGAGGTTTTCCGTATGGGAGGGTGTTTGCAGGCTGAACTGTATATCCATTACCGATAGCAAGATCACCCTCAAGGGTATAATGCTCACCCTCAATACCGTATACCAACATGTTCAACACCTCATTACCGGGGGTACCTATGGGTGAGCGAAGCAATTCTAAAAGCTGTACTGCTTTATCAGGATGCTTGGATGAAAATGGAACACATAAATAGGCATTCTGTCCACCGAATGAAGTTGTTCCACGGGCGTTGTGACTTCCGTCCTTGGGCTCAACATTTATATAATATTGCTCCAAATATCCGTCAGCATCATTAACCTCAAGAATTCCACGATCTTTATCATTCAGATTAAACCAGTTTCCATTTGTATGCATTGTGATGGGGGGAAGACGTGAACCGGTAGCGCCACCTGTTATTAAAACATCCTTTGTAATATATCCGTCCTGATACCATTTTGATGCATACTCTAAAAACAACTTGAATTCATCTGTAAATGCCATATGAGTTAATTCAATTTTACCGTCATTGAATAATTTATAGGAAATCGGTGTATTTGAGCTTATAGAGCCATATCCACGTGGAACCAGATAATTATATAAATTCTGAATATCAATGCATTTCGTAACGGTATCGGTATCAACCATACCCTCGCTGAAAATTTTCTGGAAGTACTTATCTAAAACCTTATATACTTCCTTGGTGGTTGTGGGGCTTTTTGCACAGGCTGCTCGAAAAGCATCAACATCGAAATATTCCATAAGGCTTTCTGGGATTTTAACAATACTGGATTCCGAGGCAAACGGCTGCAGGTTAGGTATTGCATACAGCTTACCGTCGTCCGCCATGCCGGAATCGTATTCATCCTGGAAGTCTTCTTTCCACTCTTTCCACAGGTTCGGCGTGTCCTCTTTCGTAATATAATCATTCAACGGTGTATAAGATCTGTTCTTGAGCTCTGCCTCCATATTCACAAGATAGCCTGTAAATGCAATGTCAATTTCTTCCTTTGCGGCCATCTTCTGCGTCCATGTATCGGCGTTAAACTCAACCAATTCAACTTTTACACCCGGCAGCAAGGTTTCAAGCTTTTTATTAACCTGCTCAAGCACTTTTGCTTCATCTTTTTGTCCATACCATGCGGTTGCCCACTTCAGAGTAACCGGTCCGTTGTTGTCCTCCGGCTTGTTGCATCCGGATAGCACCAACGATACAATTGCACATACTACCGCCAGTAACGCAGCCAGCTTTGATAAACCTATCTTTTTCATACAGGTCTCACCTTTCCGATTAATTCACGATCATAAAATTTATAAAGCTTATCTTAGGCGTGTATAAAGACTTACCCCTTAACGGAGCCAACCGCCATTCCCTTTGAAAAATGTTTCTGAACAAATGGAAACAGCGCCATAATCGGCAGTATTGAAATAAGGCAGATTGCGTAGCGCATAGCCATAATCGGAATATCAATATCCATTTCAAATCCAAAGGTCTCATACGCTTTTTTCAGTACATCTGCGCTATTTAGTATTCGCTGCAAAACCAACTGAATTGTATGCAGCCGCTGGTCAGACATATATAAAAGAGCCGTCTGAAAATTGTTCCATTGGGCTGTCATACCCATAAAATACTGAATTGCAAAAATTGCTTTTGCCATTGGGAAAACAATTCTTATTAAAATCTGTATTTCGTTTGCACCATCTATATAAGCAGATTCAAACAAGGATGTAGAAATATTCTTAAAAAATGTTCGATACAGTATTACGCCCCACGCACTTCCCAGAGTAGGCAGAATATAGACAAGTATATTATTACCAAAATGATATAACTGTGTATATACGATATAAGTGGGAACCGTTCCCCCCGAAAAAAGCATCGAGGCTACCAGAATGTATGTAATCGGTTTACGTAAGCGAAACTGGTCCTTGGAGAGTGCATATCCCATCAACGAGTTTACCACGCAGATGCATGCCGGAGTTATAATAGCTATACACGCAGTCAGAACGATAGCACGCCCGATTATAGTAAAATCTTTGAATATTATTTCATAAGCCGTAAAATCTATTTTTCTTGGTATCAATGAAAACCCATGCTGTAGAATATCATTTTCATTAGATATTGACACAGAAATGACAATTATTAGAGGTACAATAAACATGAGCGTTGCTATAACAAAAAATACATTTACAGCTATATTAAAAGATCTGTATTTCTTCAAGTGTATCCTCTTTTCTTAAAACAATGCGTTTTTAGGGCTTACTCTGCGGATAATACCGTTTGTAATTAAGATAAGCACCAAACCCACCACGCCTTGGAACAGGCCAACAGCAGCCGTTGTACTGATGTTGCCGGCCTGAA
>ENA-UOOH01004094-UOOH01004094.1-fermentation-metagenome-genome-assembly--contig:-NODE-4094-length-10372-cov-3.597364_pt1 | contig 10372 bp, 10 predicted proteins | sample MGYA00245778_ERZ724025 | MGnify/ENA primary metagenome ERZ724025 (study PRJEB28704, sample SAMN03018313) | fermentation metagenome | biome: anthropogenic terrestrial biome; feature: soil; material... | reverse complement strand
TCCTATATTGAGCTTGGCCAGTTCACTGCGGAGGTATTGCTGGTCAGCCCCTGCATCCAACAAAGCCCCCAGAGTCATATCCCCCGATATCCCCGCAAAACAGTCAAAATACAATACTTTGCTCATACTCATTCCCGCCTCGATTTTTGTTCTGAGGAAGCTTCTATCTGCCGGTTTAAGCGGCTGGCAAAGTAGCCGGCCCCGAAGCCGTTGTCTATATTGAATACCGCCACCCCGCTGGAACAGCTGTTGAGCATGGATAAGAGCGCACTCAATCCCTGAAAGCTGGCCCCATAGCCAACACTGGTAGGGACCGCCAGCACCGGTTTATCGGTCAAACCGGCGATTATGCTGGGCAAAGCGCCTTCCATTCCTGCCACGGCAATTATAACATTGGCCTGTTCCAACTTTGCCTGATGGGCCAGAAGCCGATGGATGCCGGCCACACCCACATCATACAGGCGATCTACTGAATTACCGAGTATTTCGGCTGTAAGAGCCGCCTCTTCGGCCACCCCGATATCGGATGTACCTGCGGTAGCCACCAGGATTACCCCCCGGCTTGGCTTGACCTCGTTTTGGCGAATGATCAGAACCTTTGCCAGAGGGTTATATTCCATTCCCGGCCATCGTTCGGCCAGGGCCTGATATTTATCGGCGCTGAGGCGGGTGGCCAAAATGTTGCTGCCCTTCTGCCGCAGCGCATCGATTATGCCTTCCAGCTGCAAGGCCGATTTGCCTTCGGCAAAGATTATTTCAGGATGACCCTGGCGCAGAACCCGGTGATGATCTATCTTGGCATAACCCAGGTCTTCAAAAGGCAGGTGGCGCAGCTTATCCAGGGCGTGATCCAATCCGATCCGGCCCTGTCTGTATTCCTCCAGCACCTGTGCAATATGGTTATGATCCATGCTAGTTCCCCTTCCAGCCTTGTTTGCAGGGTTAGATCGGTCGTTCTCAGATGTTGTTTATGGTATCATTGTCCAGCAGTGACGCGCCGCCAGCGACAGAGTGTTGTCAACCCCGCCTGAAAACGCCGCCAAGACGCGCCGATGCTGCCGGATAATGTCTTGCAAGCGATCAAGCTTTTCGATCAGGGCTGCTTTCGAATCCATAACCCGCTAACCTGTACCTGTATTGTTGAAAATATTACTTTTTTCACCTGTTTGTCCTTCATATTATCACATAACAGGTCAGGCAAAAGCCAGATGCAATCGTGAATAATACTGCGGCGCATTTTGGGGAAAAACCACAATTTAGCAGTTCTGCCTGACAGGATGCATCCATACAATATAATATATTGTTGGAATAAAACACTTCTCTGCGGCCTCTTTCGGCGGAATACCCGATATTTCTCTAATCCTGTTACCCAAAGTCGAGTTTCTGAGCACAAATAAGTTTCATTGACGGGGCCGCCTGCAAACGATCGGGGAGGCATATTATGAATGTACTGGTCTTCTCTCCGCATCCCGATGATGACGTTATAGGATGCGGCGGCAGCATTTTAAAACACTCCGAAGTGGGCCACATGGTAGCGGTGGCTTACTTGACTTCGGGAGAAGCCGGTAACATCCGTTATTCCAAAACCGAATTGGCCCGGGTCAGGGAGACCGAGGCCCGGCAGGCGTCTGCCCTCTTGGGAACCAATGAAGTGATATTTCTGCACAATGAAGACGGCTATTTGGGCTATAACAAAGATACCTTGATTCCGGTAGTCAACCTGATTCGGGAAAAGCAGCCGGACATAATTTATGTGCCGCATAAAAATGACGGTCATAAGGATCATATCGCCACCAACGAGATTGTTTTAGAAGCCATCGAAAGGGCCCGGAGTCCGTTCTTCCATGATTTAACCGGCAAACCCTGGCTGGTAAAAGATGTATTCTGCTATGAGGTGTGGACTCCATTGCAGAACATCACCTATGTTGAAGATATAACCGTACAGATGCAGCGAAAATTAGTAGCCCTGGCAATGCACCAGTCTCAGATTGAGAACCGTGACTACCATGAAGCTATTCAGGGACTAAACCGCTATCGCGGGGTTATGACCCGTAAAGGGATGTACTGCGAGTGTTTCGAAATCCTCAGAAAAGGCAGATAATTGCCGGCACGGGCGTATAGATCTTCCCCAATTCCATATTTAATCTTTTGGTGCGGAGCCTTCTGTGAACGGCATGTTTCTTCCTGCAACTGGACAGTGGCGCCTCCAATCTGCAGCCGGGATCAGGAAGACTTATTCCCGGATTTCCACTGCTCTCTAGCCGCCATTTCAAAAAGTGTGCCCTTATTAATAAATGACTGCCCCAACCCGGCAATTCATCATCGCCCCGGCTGGCGGATCATCAGGGTGAAAATATAGCATAAAGCAGCCAGAAGCACTATAGTGGCCCCGGTGGCGGTATCCCAGTAATAAGAGAGGATAAGGCCGCTAACCCCGCATACGGCGGTGATTAAAAAGGCCCAGAGATGATAAGATCTCATTCCGGCTGCAATATTGCGTGCCGCCGCGGCCGGCAGCACTAAAAGGGCGTTGATAATCAAAATGCCTATCCACTGAATGGTAAAGGTGACCACCAGGGCCAGGGAGATGGCGAAGCAGGCTTCCACCAGCTTGACCTTGAAACCTCGGCTGCCTGCCAGAGAGGGGTTGATGCTGAGCAACAACAATTGATTGAAAATTATGTACCACAACACCAGGACAGCCAAGAGCACCAGGCCTAAAGCCGACACTTCCTGGGGAGTGATGCTGAGCAGGTCGCCCACCAGGTAGCGGCTGTAGCGGGCAAAACCGCCCCCTTTGGAAAGAATAACGATTCCCAGAGCCACTGCTGTGGCCGACACCGCTCCGATTATGGTGTCAGCGGAAGAGCCGGTTCGTTCTTTGATGAAAGTGACCACCATGGCTATGAAAACCGCGAAAATCAACATGGACCAGGTGGGGTTCTGCACCCCGGCTATAACCCCGATGGCGATGCCGGTGAGGGCTGAATGCCCCAGAGTATCCGAAAAAAAAGCCATCTGGTTATTGACCACCATGGCCCCCAGCAAGGAGAACAAAGGCACCACTGCCAGGACTGCCAGGAGGGCGTTTTGCATAAAGGCATATTGGGCCCAGGAAAAAGGCAGTAAACTGATTAAGGCGCTGATATTTTCGTACATCCCACTGTCCTTTCGTTCTATACGCCGCAACTTACATAAAATGTTCCAGTCTGCCCAGAGTTGCTTCGAAAAGAGGATGCTTCATCACTTCCTGCGGAGTGCCGTCACAGAGAATGACCCGGTTTAATAAGACCACCCGGTCTGCATAGTCAGCCACCGCATTTAAATCATGGGAGACCAGGATTACCGACAGATCATATTGCTGCCGTAATTCTGAGACGATGCGGTAGAAACGCTGCATACCTTTGAAATCCACCCCGGAAATGGGCTCATCCAGGAGCAGCAGATCGGGAACCGGTTCCAGGGCCAGGGCCAAAAGGATGCGCTGCAGTTCGCCCCCTGATAATGCCCCCAGGCGCCGGTTTATGAGGTGCTCAGCTTCGACCCTGGATAAAGCCAGCCGGGCATTATGAAGGGTGCGGCGACTTCCGCCTAAAAAAACCGGCACCTGTCCCAAAGCTGCTGTAAAAAGATCGCCTACGGTTATGGGTGAATTGACATCAAAATTGAGCCGCTGGGGGACATAGCCGATCCTGGGCTTGGCGCTGCGGTTTCCCTCGCTGTCGAGAAATTGTAGTTTGCCCTCATGGGGGATTTCTCCCAGGATAGCTTTAAAAAGGGTCGACTTGCCGGCTCCATTGGGCCCTATCAGAGCGGTCAGCTGCCCGCAGTGGATCTGCAGATTAATGTCGTCAAGAATGCATTTACCGCGAATATTGACGCTGAAATGGCTGATCTGGGTCACGCATAGCCCGCATGCTGAGCCGCATGGCTGCAGTGGTTCGACTGTCTTCATCAGTATAAAGCCTCCCTCAAGACCTCCAGGTTTTGCTGCATGATGTCAAGATAGGCATTCTTATCATCAGGGCCGCTGACCGCAGGATCGAGGGCATAGACTGCAACCCCGCTTTCACGGGCGATGGCTTCGGCGACAGTGGTGGGATACTGTGGTTCGGTAAAAACAGCCGCAACTTTTTTATTCTTGATCTCTTCGATGATGTCAGCCAGTTCCCCGGCGCTGGGTTCGGATCCCGGTTCTCTTTCCACCACCGCCGCCACCTGCAGGTCGAACTCACTGGCAAAATAAGCGAAGGCTTCGTGGAAAGTGGCGATCTGGCGTTGGGGAGCCGGGTCGATAACCCGGTGCATTTCGGACTGCAGCTGGTTGATTTTTTCAATATAGGTTGAACTGTTTCTGGCATATGCTTCCTGATTGGAGGGATCCAGAGATGCCAGCTGCCGGCTGATATTATCCACCTCTTTTTTGGCCCCATTGAGGCTCACCCACAGATGGGGGTTGGGGTGTCCGTCATGCATGATGAATTCCAGGCCCTGGCTGGCTTCCACTATAGGTATTTGCGGATACTGCCGCATCACTTTATCCATAAAGGATTCCATCCCGGCCCCATTGATAACCAGAATATCAGCCCCCTGCAGTTTCTGCATATCGCCGGGGCTTAATTGATAGTCGTGCAGGCAGCCGGTCTCTTTGCGAGTTAGATTGCTGACCGTAACCCCTTCGACGTCTGCTGTGATATTGAGCAGCATGATATAGAGCGGGTAAAAAGAGGTGACGATATGAACCCCTGCTTTTTGCGGAGGCTGTCCGGAGGTCTTCTCCGAGGCCAAGGGGATGACCCCGCAGCCGGCCAGAGATAATAACAGGCCCAATATCAACAGGCCGATCACCAGCTTTTTCAATCTGAAACCCTCCCTCTGATCTGGCTGCATTTCTGGCAATAACCATACATCTCCATGCGATGATCCAGGACCACAAAATTTTCGCGCAAACCGATTTCAACCGCATAGGATTCCAGGGGGCATCCGGTAATAGCCACTATTTTCCGGCAGTCTATACACACCAGAGTGTGCTCGTGGGTGTCCCTTTTCAAGCTGTAGCGGGCTTTTTCACCTGGAAACCCCTGCTTGTTGATCAGCCCCTGTGAAAAGAGCAGTTCCAGGTTGCGGTAGACCGTGGAAAGACTGGTCTTTTGATGCTCCCTGACCTCAATGAAGATTTCGTCGACTGTGGCCGGCTTGTCTTGCTGCGACAGTGCGGTCAGAATGGCCTTTCTTTGCGGAGTCGCCTTTTTGCCCAGTTTTCTAATGGCTTGATCCCAATTGCGTGCGTCCAAATGATTTGCCCCCATTTAGTAATAGGAATGATTTGCATTTATTATATCCTATTTGGGGACAGGTCTATACCTTAAAAAATTCTAAAGGCGGGGCTAGCCGTAAATAAAGCGCAGGCCATTGAGGATTTGTTCCAGGAGCAGCATGGCGCCGGAAGCGCCCAGGAAGGATTTTTCGACCACATCGAGATAGCCCAGTGAGGGCAAAGCTATTTCTATGCCGGCACAAGGCTTGCCTTTAAGCAGCTGGGCTTGAGCCAGGGTGTTGCCGTCGGCCAGGACCACATCAGCGCCGCTTTTCACAACAGAGGCCCCTAAAGTACTGTCAAGTCCGTTCTCCCGCAGGTATTTTTCCAGGAAGACGGCATCGTCGCCTAAATGAGCCGGTATTATTTCAACCGCTGCGGGAACCATCCCCAGATAGCTGTGCAGCCACACGGTCAGAGCGGCGGCCAGGGCAGGTTCGGCCTTCACCGCGAAAGTAGCGCCGCGGGGCAGTCCGGTTACCGAGTTATAGCGGGACAGGTGCAGAAATGCATGGGCCTGGCAGGCTTCTATATCCAGCACAGCCGGGACGGGATCAACCTCCAGGGCGGCACAGACTTCCCTGATCCAGTTTTTGCTGGCCTCAAACCCCAGCGGTAAACCGCTTCGGGGAGACAGAAATGGCATGTTATGATGTTTATGCATCCACTGGCATAATTGCAGGCCGTATTCAGGATGGAGCAGGATATTTAAAGACGCTTTGTTATACTGCCGCAGCCGGGTCAGGTCGCTGCCGGCGCAAAAAGTGGCCTGTATGGAAATGCCGCACAGTGACAGCAAGCGCTGCAGTTCCTTAATCGAACCGCTGTAATGCTTGTGATATATGGATATGCCCACCAGATTGACAGTTAGCGGGCAGGTCTTGGCCGGAACCGGGTCCAGATTCTGCAATAATTGCAGCACGGCGGTCTGAAAGCCTTCGGTAAACAGACCCGAAAAGCCGGTATTTTCGATGCACAAATATGGCGTATCCACAACTCGCCCTTTAACCAAACCTTCCAGGTCATCGCCGATTAAAGCCGCGCCGGGGGAATTGACTACCGCTACCAGCTTGTATTCCGGCTTTACGGCCACCTTTTGCAGGATTTTTTCCAGTTTGGCAGTAGCCCCGTAGACATAATCATATCCGTCCAGAAAGGTAGCGGGTACGCGCGGCTGGCCGAAATAATAGATCTCCGGATAATTTAAGGGATCAAAGGAGAGGTCCCGGGGATATTGGTAATCGGAGATGGCGCTGTGATAGAACTTGCATCCGGTGGGACCATTTAAAATCACCACTGCGTCTTTAATGCCTTCCAGGGCGAAAATAGCCCCGCTGAAAGCATCAGGCCATATATTTTCTGAACAAGGCTGCATCCTTTTTCCACCCCTCGTTGAGATTATTACGAAAGATCTGGGTCCATCTCCGGGCTATTTCTATACCGCTGAAAAAGCCCACTGCCGGGCATAAAGGAATCACATCGCTAAAAACACCGCCGTCAAAATGGGCCAGGGCGTGGTTGGACAGGTAGATGTCGGGTTTCTGGGATTGGATGTCCTCCAGACGCCTTTCGTCAGGGTATGGCTCAATCAAGGGAAACTGCCCCTTAAATCGGGAACGGAAATTATTGTCCTGAGAATAATTGAGAATGCCCACCAGCGCGATTTCCATGCCCAGATCCAAGGCCGGCTCCAGTATCCAATCGATATCGTGATTGTAGGTGACCACCATCAAGCGTTTACCGGCTAAGGCCGGTCGAAGTGATGCTATCTCAGCCTGGTACAGCTGGCGGTAAGAGGTGATTATTTCGTCAACCAGCTCCTGCCTGGAGAAGAACTCCGCAATCCCCGTAAGCCAGCTGGCGGTCTCTTCAAATCCCCTGGGAAAAGGTTGGTCGAAGAAATGAGCCTCAAAATTCTTCCCCAAATAATCACGCATCATGCGGCCCATATAGTCATCATAAGCCAGAAGGTTTAAGGGGGCTTTTTTAAAAGAGGCGATTTCCTGCACCGAAGTCTGGCATATGAAGCGGCAGTTGACCGACACCCCTACATGCTTCAGCAATTCTTTGACGATCTGCAAATTGGGCTCGGTAACACTGGCGATGGTTTTTTCTCCGATTATGTTGACCAGATCGGGCTCAGGCTTGGTTTCGGGCCGGATCAAGGCCCGGGCTATTTCCGCATAGGCTGAAATCATACCCTGCAGGTAGTCGCCGCTGATGTTGCCGTCGACCGGCAGTGCCACTAATCGTGTTCCCCCAGGGTCGTCCAAGTCCATGACATGCTCCAAACTGTCTCCGATAATGCCTGCCGGGCAGGTAGTAGCGATAAAAACAGCCTTGGCTCCGGTTCCTTTAATAGCCAGGACCTGCTGGCGCAGCTCTTCTATGCCGCCAAAAATCATTCTGCCTTCATTCATATCAGAACTGAGCAGAGGCGGAATAATGTGCGCAGGCATTGACACTCCCCTTTCAAACAACGCTTTGCGCGCCGCCGAGGTTATGGTCTGGTAAGAGGCGTGGGCACAGCTCCTGGGGCCGTGGGCTATGGTAACGGCATCCCCAACCTGTATAGCCGCGTTAACCGCACCGTTAAAAGCGCAACCGTGCAGAGGCTCCCGCCGGCGCACATTTAAGGAGAGCAACGAAGAGCTTGTTTGGCCGGCGCCGGATGGCAGGTTCTCCGGTTTTTTGTTTGTAGAAGGCCTATTCAAGGTGCGCCTGGGGAAAGAGCGCCGCAGGACCAGTTCTTCTAAATGCTCAGGTTCTAAAGCCCGGGCCGGGTACAAGGCGTGTTCCCCTATTATCTTCCCGGCCAGACCGTCGAAAAGCTCATATAAATTGCGGTGACCACTTTCAAAAAGCGTGCACGCCATGGCTTCGCTTGCGGCAAAATCGTCGCTGCGGGGAATAATCGCACATACAGGCAGGCTTACTGCCGCCGCGAAACGTGCCACCCGCTGTTCTTCTTCCGCCAATCCTTTGTGATTGAAAATCAAGCCCCCCAGACGGGGATTAACATCATAATTCTGCAAGCCCTTAAGGATATTGTTGGCGGCATACAATGACATGAACTCACCGGAGGTGACGATATAGACCTGGTCAGCATATTCCCGGCGCAGGGGTACCGCGAAACCTCCGCATACAACGTCTCCAAGCACGTCGTATATCACCACATCCCGGTCGCTGTTCATAATCCCGAGCTTTTGAAGCAGGTCAAAGGTGGTGAGTATCCCCCGCCCCGCGCATCCTACCCCGGGTTCGGGTCCGCCTGCCTCCACGCACCAAATCCCGCCATAACCCGAAGCTACAATATCTTCGCATCTCCAACTGTCCGGCGGGGTATTTTTTATATAGTCCAAAACCGTCAGGGCTTGACGGCCTCCAGTCAAGAGGCGGGTCGAGTCATGCTTAGGATCGCAGCCAACCTGCATCACCTTAAGACCTCTTAAAGTCAGGGCCGCTGAAATATGGGCGGCCACGGTTGATTTACCGATGCCGCCCTTTCCATAAATGGCGATCTGTTTCATCAAACTTCCCCTTCACCTGCATGCCGGGCCAATCGCAGAGAGCGGTCAAGCTCGGAGCCATCTACCTCTTATTGTACCGTAATTTGGGTTATAATCCCGTTGGTTATGGTTAGTTCTACGTAATCATTATCCTGAATATCGTTTAAAGTCGCATTTTCGATACCAGGTATCGATATTCTGGCGGCTGTGGACACCAGGTAGGCCAGAGGCGGGCCGTCGGTAGATAACACTATAAGGCGCTTTTTAGCCGAGACCAGGTAGACCAGACCACTCTTATGAAAGGTCTCTGTACCGCCTTGCTCAAACACTGGCTGGGGTTGAGGGGTTATTGTTGCGGCAGGCGGCTCGGAAATGGCCAGATATTCGATTTTGGCGCCATCTATCACCAGATTTGCGTAGTCGCCTAGTTTTAAGGCATCCCAGGTGCAAGCCTTGTCATTGAGGTCAAACAGATAGCTGTCATCGGTTAAGGTGTATCCCATGACGGCCTGCCCCACCTGTAAACCTATAGTGTCCGGCGAAAGGGCGGTAATCGGACCCTCAACCTGATTTGCCGAGGGGGTGAGATAGGGCTCGGCCCGGGTCAGAAGGGTAGCGGTTTGGGCGCGGGTTACCAATTGCTCAGGCTTGAAGCTGCCATCGGGAAATTTTGAAATCAAATCGTACTTTAAAGCCGCATTTATGTAACCTATCGACCAGGAAGGCATCTCGTCCGCATCGATGAAATCCGGTGTGGTGCTGTTCATTGTGAATGCTTCCGACTGTTTGCCGATCAGGCGCACCATCAGCTGGCTTATCCAGGCGCGGCTGGCGAAGTCTGAGGCGATGAAGTCTTTTTGGGAGGGAACCAGGAGTCCCTGTTCCACGGCGAACAACAACTCTTTCTTGAAAACCCCCTTGTTGGCCCAGGAAGGGACCTCGAAGGGCAGATCCGCATCGGCATTTACTTCAGAAATGGCATTGTCCTGCCCCATACAGCGCACCGCCAAAAGCACTGCTTCCAGCTGTGAGATGGGCTGGTCGGGACGGAAATTGCCGTTGTTATCCCCCGACATTATATCCCGGGCGGACAGATTGACAATGTATTTCAAAGCCCAGTGGTCAGGCGCAACGTCATTAAATGGAGTGGCCTGCTGGGCTGCAGATAAAACAACCGGAAACATCAGTCCCTGCGCCAGAAAAAACAGCCCGGCAAGCAATGATGCCATTAATCGTCTATTTGTTTTATAAAACAACTTCAAAATTAACCCTCCTCATGAATGATTTTCCTCTTTTTATAGCATTACATTCGCGATGGAGAAGCTCTTTCCTGCTGAATGGCAGGGAAAGGTCGCTGTCGATTTTAAGGATATGTCGAAATAAAAAGGGACTGTTGGCACGCAACTGCATATAAAAGCAGTCGAAAAAAAGGCTGCCCCTGAGTCCATTTTGGACTTATAGGGCAGCCGTTCTCTTTGGTGACTTTATTTAACCGGGATTCTCATTCCATAGAAGGAGCGCCATACGAAATACAGTGCCACCAGGA
>ENA-UOOH01004093-UOOH01004093.1-fermentation-metagenome-genome-assembly--contig:-NODE-4093-length-10372-cov-3.911021_pt1 | contig 10372 bp, 7 predicted proteins | sample MGYA00245778_ERZ724025 | MGnify/ENA primary metagenome ERZ724025 (study PRJEB28704, sample SAMN03018313) | fermentation metagenome | biome: anthropogenic terrestrial biome; feature: soil; material... | reverse complement strand
CGCCGTTTGACAAGGCCAGGGGAGGATGGATGAATGTGAATCCGGGTATTGTCTCTTCATATATCTTCAATCTGAAGCCCGGCGATAAGGTAATGATGTCAGGTCCTTACGGCGATTTCCATCCCGTACTCGACAGCAAGCGTGAGATGCTCTGGATAGGGGGAGGCGCCGGGATGGCACCGCTGCGCTCACAAATCATGCATATGACCAAGACACTGAAGACCACCGACCGGAAGATGACCTACTTTTACGGTGCAAGAGCATTGGTGGAGGCTTTCTATCTGGAAGATTTCTATGAACTGGAACGGGAGTTCCCCAATTTTACCTTCCGTCTGGCGCTCGACCGTCCCGATCCGGCTGCCGATGCCGCCGGCGTGAAATATACACCGGGTTTTGTGCATCAGGTGATTTATGATACCTATCTGAAAGATCATGAGGCACCCGAGGATATTGAATACTACATGTGCGGCCCCGGCCCCATGGCCAATGCGGCACAGCGTATGCTCGACAGCCTGGGCGTGCCGCCGGAAATGATCATGTTCGATGATTTCGGGTAAATAGGTGGCAGCTTCGGTAGTTGAAGGTTGTTGAAGACAGCGTTTGGCAAGAATATTTTAACGGTTCTCCCTGTAGGGAGGGCCGTTTTTTAGTGAAAAATGGAGCTGACGGGAACAGGTATCGTGTCTTCGATGTCGAGCATGGCGTTGATCAGGGAAACCGAATCGTATTCATGTAACGTCTCACGGGTGATTCTTTTTTCGATGATCCTGCCTTCCCGGAGCAGTTTTTGCCGTTTGGTGCCGTTGAGCAGCCAGCTATCCGGGGTGAAATAGTGCTCTCCCTGGCGGAAGACCACGTTGCTGAAGGTGGTATCCGTGATGAGACCTTTGCAGGTGACAAGGATCTCGTCGGCTTCTCCTTTCCGTGTCAACAGCCGGGTGAGTTCTTCTCTATCGGCATATTTATAGCCATAGCGGGGCGTGGCCTCCACCAGCTTTAGCGACTGTATCCTTTTGGGCTGGTATTTTTCGAAGGTGATGTCCTGCACGGACTCCCTGTAAAGGATGCGGCATTTCACTTTTATATAGCGCAGCGTTGGGGAAGCATGCTGGCCAGGGCCGGCAGCGTGGAGATCTGAAATCCGAAATGAATTGCAGTACGTTGCATCCGGTCGATATGTGCCGCTGCGTTCAGCACTCTGCCCCGATCTATACAAATGGTTTCCAGAAACATATTTTGATCTGATTAAAAAGGTAAATAGACTTTTTGTAGCGCCTCATTGTATTCTTTGCGACAGTCGCTCTGCGCAGTAATACCCCCGCCACTGCGGAAATATTGATGCATGCCCTGTTGCTCAATGTACCTTATCAGTACACATACATCGAGATTGATACCGTCGAAATAACCGGCTACACCTGTATAATAGCCGCGTGGTTCCTTCTCGGCCTTTTCGATGAGCGCGAGCGTGGCTGCCTTGGGAGCTCCGGAAAGGGAAGCAGTTCGAAAAAAAGAGTACCGAGCTGCTTCCTGTAATCTTCCGGCAAGAGGCCTTCTATCTCCGAACTTACCTGCAATATAGGACCATTGTGGGTGAGCAGCTCCTCGGTATAGCGGAAGCGGTTTACCTTTACCCACGTGGCAATACGGCTCAGATCGTTGCGCATCAGATCTACAATGGTGTTGTGTTCTGCGGTTTCCTTTCTATTGCGTAAAATAACCTGTGCCGCGTCGGGCAGGAGGGCATCAATGGTGCCCTTCATGGGGAAGGTGAGAATTTTTCCTTTTTCCATCCGAACGAAACATTCGGGAGAAAAACAAACAAACCTGCGGGGGAGGAAGAGCCTGTAGGGTGCGCGTGCAAGCAGAAAGATCTCGCGCATTGAGAGAGATGTGCTGACGGGCGTCCTGATGGTGAGATTGGCAAGATAGGAATCGCCCCGCTTCAATCCATCCATTACGGTGTCGAAACGTGACCGATAGGTGGTGTAAGCTTCAGGGAAGGATTCAAAGTGATATGGAGCTACCTTGTGAGGCGAGCAGGATGCATTGCCCCTGCCCCGGAAGTTGAAAAGAATTTCCTGTTGTTCCATCGGATTGGCCAGAAAAAAACTTTCTTCCATTTCAAAATCGATGCCAAACAGGAAAGGTTTTCCATCCTGCCCTGCCTTATTCATTCTCTCTGTTAATTTGTCGCTGTACAGAAACATATCGCAAAAATAATACCTCCCGAACAATTTTATGCTATGTTTGTTGATCATATTTGTTGGGACTCGTAAATCCCTGCGGGAGGGATTTATCGTGACAGATGAAAGCAACGGGTTGTCAAATAATTTCGAATTGGCGATATTTTGTCGAAAAATGAAGTAAAATGAAATTTTTTTGAAGATTTTCCTGAAAATATTTTGCCGGTAAAATATTTTGCTATTACTTTGCACACATTAAACAAATTTTTATTGATTGTCATGCATCATCAAAAGGATATTCTAGTCATTTCTATTCTACTTCTGGAGAACTTCAGAGGGTGAGACTGGCATATCCGTTATAGACTGATGTAAAAAATATAGATAACCTTTCTCACCCACGTGAGGAGGGTTTTTTTCTTTTATGTTGAAACGAAGATAATTTAGGTTGATCATGGAGCGGATTTATGTTTTTGATACCACTTTGAGAGATGGCGAGCAGGTGCCCGGCTGCCAGCTGAATACGATTGAGAAGATTCAGATTGCCCAGGCGCTGGAACTACTGGGAGTGGATGTGATTGAGGCCGGTTTCCCCATATCGAGTCCGGGCGATTTCAATTCGGTTGTGGAAATTTCCAAAGCCGTAACATGGCCTACCATCTGTGCGCTGACACGTGCAGTGGAGAAGGATATTGAAGTAGCTGCCGAAGCGCTGAAGCATGCCAGGCGTAAACGCATTCATACCGGTATAGGGACATCGGATTTCCACATCAGGCATAAGTTCAACTCCAACCGCGAAGAGATCATTGAGCGGGCGGTGAAGGCAGTGAAATATGCGCGCCGTTTTGTGGACGATGTGGAATTTTATGCCGAAGATGCGGGGCGCACCGACAACGAATATCTTGCCCGTGTAGTGCAGGCTGTGGTCAATGCCGGCGCCACGGTGGTCAACATCCCCGACACCACGGGTTACTGCTTTCCCGATGATTTTGGAGCAAAAATAAAGTTCCTGGTCGACAACGTGGATATGAAGAATGCAATCCTCTCCACACATTGCCACCAGGATCTGGGCATGGCCACGGCCAATACCATTGCAGGTGTCATCAACGGCGCCCGTCAGGTGGAGGTGACCATCAATGGCATTGGTGAACGTGCCGGCAACACTTCCCTTGAGGAGGTGGTGATGGCGCTCAAGAGCCATAAGGACCGGGGCTTCGATACCAATATCAATACGCAGCATATCTACCAGACCAGCCGTATGGTGTCAAGCCTGATGAACATGCCGGTGCAGCCTAACAAGGCAATCGTAGGGCGTAACGCATTTGCCCACTCCTCCGGCATTCACCAGGATGGTGTGCTCAAAAATGTGGAAACCTACGAGATCATAGATCCGAAAGATGTGGGCATTGACGACAATGCGATCGTTCTGACAGCCCGCAGCGGTCGCGCGGCACTGAAGAACCGCCTCTCACTGCTGGGTGTGAAGCTGGAAGCGGAAGAACTGGACAAGGTGTATCAGCAGTTTCTGGAGTTGGCCGACAAGAAGAAAAATGTGAATGACGACGATATTCTGATGCTCGTGGGCAAGGAAGCACGCCTCCACCGGATCAAGGTGGATTACCTGCAGGTGGTGTGCGGCATTGGTGTGCGCGACGTAGCCAGCATTGGCCTGAACATCGCGGGGGAACATTTCGAAGCGACTGCTACTGGGAACGGCCCCGTGGATGCCGCCATCAGGGCAGTAAAAAATATTATCCGCCGAAAGGTGAGGATACAGGAATTCCTGATCCAGGCCATTGACCATGGCAGCGACGACATAGGGAAAGTACATATGCAGGTGGAACACAACGATATGTTGTATTACGGTTTCTCTGCGAATACCGATATTGTGGCAGCTTCGGTGGAGGCTTTCATTGATGCAGTAAATAAGTTTGTGGAATAAATAGCGGTCAGTGGCCAGCTTCGGAGGTGAAAGATTGTTGAAGGCAGCGGCTGCAGGAAAGCAACCAGAAAAATATGAGATTAAAAATATATAGAAATAAATAGTCAATAAAAAAATATGAAGACGCTTTTCGATAAAATCTGGGACGCCCATGTGGTTACCACCGTGCAGGACGGTCCCACCCAGTTATATATAGACCGTCATTTGTGTCACGAGGTGACCAGTCCGCAGGCCTTTGCCGGACTACGTGCCCGGGGGCTGAAAGTATTCCGCCCCGAACGGACCACGCTCACGGCGGATCATAACATTCCTACCATGGGGCAGGATAAACCCATTCGCGATCAGGTATCCCGCTTTCAGGTGGATACACTGGCGAAAAATGCGGAGGAGTTTGGACTTACTTATTACGGGTTGAATAACCCGAAGAATGGGATCGTTCATGTGATAGGGCCGGAGAATGGTTATACCCAGCCGGGTATGACTATCGTCTGCGGCGACAGCCATACCTCTACCCATGGTGCGTTTGGCGCCATTGCCTTTGGCATTGGTACCAGCGAGGTGGAGATGGTGCTTGCATCGCAATGCATCCTGCAGACAAGACCAAGGACCATGCGTATCAACTTTGAAGGGAGGCTGAACGAGCATGTGAGCGCCAAGGATATGGCGTTGTACATGATCTCGAAACTGACCACCGGCGGCGCCACCGGCTATTTTGTGGAGTATGCCGGAGAAGCGGTGCGTAATCTCACCATGGAGCAGCGAATGACGCTCTGCAACCTGAGTATCGAGATGGGCGCCCGCGGCGGACTGGTTGCACCAGATGAAACTACATTCAGTTATATCGAGGGACGCGAGTTTGCACCCAAAGGGGAGCAGTGGGACAAGGCTCTGGCTTATTGGAAGACATTGAAGACCGACGATGGGGCTGTCTTCGACAAGGAGGTGACCTTTGATGTGTCGCAGATCAAGCCGATGATTACCTACGGCACCAATCCCGGTATGGGTATGCCGATAGACGGCACCATCCCGCAACTGGAAGATATAGATGAAGCGGGTAAGATATCGTTCGAAAAGTCACTAAATTATATGGGCTTTGCACCGGGTGAGAAACTTGAAGGAAAACAAATCGATTACGTTTTTCTGGGAAGCTGTACCAATGGCCGTATTGAGGATTTCCGTCTTTTTACGGAATATGTGAAGGGAAAGAAGAAGGCCGACAACGTGACTGCCTGGCTGGTGCCTGGTAGCTGGAAGGTGCGCAAGCAGATTGAGGAAGAGGGATTGGACAAGATACTGGAAGAAGCCGGATTCGTCCTGCGCCAGCCGGGTTGTTCTGCCTGCCTGGCAATGAACGACGACAAGGTTCCTGCAGGGAAATATGCGGTCTCTACTTCGAACCGGAACTTTGAAGGGCGTCAGGGACCGGGTGCACGCACAATCCTGGCAGGTCCGCTTGTAGCGGCTGCGGCTGCGGTAAATGGTAAGATAACCCAGCCGTGAGTCTTCAATCTTCAGCAATCATCTTTTTAGGAAAAGATTGGGCTGGTAATGGTTTTATTTTCATAATATAGTAATCAGTAATCAGAAAAAGAGATATAGTAATATGGAAAAGTTTCAGACAATCACATCAACATATGTTCCGCTTCCGATAGAGAATGTGGATACCGACCAGATCATCCCGGCCCGCTTTCTGAAAGCGACCACACGGGAAGGGTTTGGGGACAACCTTTTTTCCGACTGGCGTTACGACAAGGAGGGTAACCCAAAAGCGGATTTTGTACTGAATAATCCGGCTTATAGCGGTCAGGTACTGGTGGCAGGAAAGAACTTCGGCAGCGGCAGCAGCCGCGAACACGCTGCATGGGCAATCGGCGGTTATGGTTTTAAAGTGGTGGTGTCGAGCTTCTTTGCCGACATCTTCCGCAACAATGCCCTCAATAACGGCATCCTGCCGGTGGTGGTGAGCGATGCGTTCCTGAGCGAACTGTTCGCATCATCCGAAAAAAATCGGCAGGCAACGGTCACGGTAAACCTGGAGCGACAGACCATCGTAAACAACGAAACGGGCAAGAGCGAATCGTTCGAGATAAATGCCTATAAGAAAGCCTGTCTCCTCGAAGGACTGGATGATATAGACTTTCTGTTGTCGAACAGGGATAAAATTGAAGCATTCGAACAGCAACGGGCATATGCCTACTGATTTTATTATTCAATGCCGATTCCTTAATAACGTGAACGCAGTGAGAAAATAACGCACACGGTGCGAATAACGTGAATGCAGTGAGCAAAAACCATATTAATTGAGAATCATTTTGGGAGAAGATAGAAAAATAGAGATCATGGATACCACGCTGCGCGATGGTGAACAGACTTCGGGTGTATCTTTTGCTGCCCAGGAGAAAGTGAGCGTGGTACGTCTGCTGCTGGAGGAGCTGAAGGTGGACAGGGTGGAGATCGCCTCGGCCCGTGTGTCGGAAGGCGAATACCAGTCGGTACAGAAGATTGTCCAATGGGCAGAGACGCATGGCTATATCGACCGGCTGGAGGTACTGGGGTTTGTGGATGGAACGACCTCCCTCGAATGGATCGCCAAAACGGGATGTAAAGTGGTGAACCTGCTTAGCAAGGGGTCGCTGAAGCATTGTACCTATCAGCTGCGCAAATCGGCCGACGAACATCTGGAGGATATAAAAAAATGTATTGCCTCTGCACGTGCCATGGGATTGTCGGTGAACCTCTATCTGGAGGACTGGTCCAACGGCATGCGAGACTCGAAAGATTATGTGTTCCACATGATGGACGGACTGAAAGAGGAGCCTGTGAAGCGGTTTATGCTTCCAGATACGCTGGGTGTGCTGAATCCCGATGAAACAAGACAGTTCTGTGGAGAGATGATCGCACGTTATCCTTCGCTGCATTTCGATTTTCATGCCCACAATGATTACGACCTGGCCGTAGCCAACGTCTTTGAAGCCATCAAGGCCGGGGTGAAGGGCGTACACGTGACTGTGAACGGACTGGGCGAACGTGCCGGCAACGCTCCGCTGACAAGCGTAATTGCACTCATACATGACCATATGGGTCTGCAGACCCACGTGGACGAGACCAAACTTTATAATGTAAGCAAGGTTGTAGAGAGTTATTCCGGTGTGCGTATCCCGAATAATAAACCGATTATCGGCGACAATGTATTTACCCAGGTAGCCGGTATTCATGCCGATGGCGATAAAAAGAAAAATCTCTATTTCAACAACCTGATGCCCGAGCGCTTCGGCCGCTTCCGTGCATATGCACTCGGAAAGAACGCAGGCCGCTCCAACATTGTAAAAAATCTGGAAGCACTGGGCATAGAGCTGGATGAAGAATCCACCCGCAAGGTTACTGCCCGCATCATTGAACTGGGCGACAAGAAGGAGATCGTGAACCTCGACGAACTACCGTACATCGTGTCGGATGTGTTGAAAAATGGCATCGAAAACAAGGATATAGAGATGTTGAACTATTCCCTTACCGTCAGTCACGGATTACGTCCGACAGCAACGGTAAAATTATCGATAAAAGGAGAAGTTTACCAGGAAACGGCAGCCGGTGAAGGACAGTATCACGCCTTCTCGAAGGCGATGTACAAGATTTACAGGAGCCTCAACAAACCGGTGCCGGAGCTGATCGACTATGAGGTGGTGATTCCGCCGGGCGGAAAAACCAATGCCTACGTGCAGACCATCATCACATGGAAGTTCGAGGGGAAAGTGTTCAAGACACGGGCACTTGATATCGACCAGACAGTGGCAGCCATCAAGGCGACCATGAAGATGCTGAATATGCTGGAGAAAGGAAATATTCCCAATATGAGTTATTTGCCGTTGCCGTAGAAATCAACGTCAGCTGAGGAAGTGAGATGTTGTGAGGGACATCGTTTTGGAAAAAGCCGTTAACGGTCAGCAATCAGTTTCCAGCTTGGACAGTGGAATATTTTCAGGGAAAGCGGTCAAGAAAAAAGCTTTTAGCTCGCAGCTTTGGATATGAAAGATTGGTGAGGAAGGCTGATATGAGAATTTTGAATTTAGAACATAGAATACAGAAAAAATTTACAGATGAAGTTAAATATTGCAGTACTGGCGGGAGACGGAATAGGCCCGGAAATTATGAAGCAGGCTTTGCAGGTGACGCAGGCCGTTTGCAGGAGGTTTGGTCACGAATTTTCATACAAAGAAGGTGTTACCGGTGCAGCAGCCATCGATGCCACGGGCGATCCCTATCCGGCTGAGACGCATGAACTGTGCATGCAGAGCGACGCAGTGTTGTTTGGCGCCATCGGCGATCCCAAATATGACAATGACCCTAATGCAAAGGTGCGTCCCGAGCAGGGATTGCTGCGCATGCGCAAACAGCTGGGACTGTATGGAAACATTCGTCCTGTGATGACCTTTCCCTCGCTCATCCACAAGTCGCCTCTGCGTGCCGACCTGGTAGAGGGAGCCGACTTCGTGTGTATCCGGGAGCTTACGGGAGGGCTTTATTTCGGGCGTCCGCAAGGCAGGAGTGAGGATGGCGACACGGCTTACGACACCTGTATTTATACCCGTGAGGAGGTGGAGCGGGTGCTTCATCTGGCCTACAGGTTCGCCGGCCAGCGACGCAAAAAACTGACGGTGGTCGACAAGGCCAACGTATTGGCGACCTCTCGTCTCTGGCGCCAGGTGGCCCAGGAGATCGCACCCCGGTATCCCGACATAGAAACCGACTACCTTTTCGTGGATAACGCTGCCATGCGTATCATACAGTGGCCCAGAAGCTTCGATGTACTGGTGACCGAGAACCTGTTCGGTGATATCCTCACCGACGAGGCATCGGTGATCACCGGCTCACTGGGATTGCTTCCTTCGGCCTCCATGGGCCTGCATACGTCGCTGTTTGAGCCGATACACGGATCCTATCCCCAGGCTGCAGGAAAAGATATTGCCAACCCCGTGGCCATGATCCTCTCCGCCGCACTGATGTTCGAATATGGATTCAATCTGCACGAAGAGGGGGCCCTGATCCGCCAGGCGGTGAACGAGAGCCTTGAAGCGGGTATCGTCACGGAAGATATTGCCAGTGGCGGCAGAAGTTATCGTACGAGCGAGGTGGGAAGCTGGATTACGGAATATATCAGTAAATAGCTGTCAGGATGAATAATCAAAATAACTCCGAAGCGATGCGGGAACAGAAGAAAGAGAACCTGCGTAGTGCAACAAGTACACAGGGTCGACTGATGGCCGGTGCACGGGCTTTGTGGCATGCCAACGGGATGACCCGTGAGCAGATGGGCAAACCCATCATTGCCATTGCCAACTCATTCACGCAGTTTGTGCCGGGTCATGTGCATCTGCATGACATCGGACAACTTGTAAAAAAGGAGGTGGAGAAGCTGGGATGCTTTGCCGCGGAGTTCAACACCATTGCCGTGGACGACGGCATTGCGATGGGGCACGATGGAATGTTGTATTCGCTGCCTTCGCGTGATATGATTGCCGACTCCATAGAATATATGGTCAATGCACACAAGGCCGATGCGCTCGTCTGCATCAGCAATTGCGACAAGATCACGCCGGGAATGCTGATGGCGGCCATGCGACTGAATATTCCTGCCATTTTTGTCTCTGGCGGACCCATGGAGGCCGGAAAGATAGGTGAGGAGCAGATCGACCTGATTGATGCCATGATTGAGTCGGCCGATGAAAATGTATCAGACGAACGTGTGGCCCAACTGGAGATCTCGGCCTGTCCCACTTGTGGCTCCTGCTCCGGCATGTTCACTGCCAACTCGATGAACTGTCTGAATGAGGCAATAGGACTTGCCTTGCCCGGCAACGGAACCATCCTGGCCACCCATGTCAATCGCAAAGAACTGTTTGTAAAGGCGGCAAGGCAGATCGTAAAAAATGCGGAGCGCTACTATTTCGATGGCGATGAGTCGGTGCTTCCACGCAACATAGCCACACGACAGGCTTTCCTGAACGCCATGACACTCGATATCGCCATGGGCGGATCCACAAATACCATCCTTCACACATTGGCCATTGCCAGGGAGGGAGAGATCGACTTCAAGCTGGAGGACATCGATGAATTGTCAAGGAGGGTACCCTGCATCTGCAAGGTGGCACCAAACTCAAAGAAATATCATATCCAGGACGTAAACCGTGCAGGCGGTATCATGGGTATCCTGGGAGAACTGGCCCGGGCAGGGCTGGTAGACACTTCCGCAGGC
>ENA-UOOH01004091-UOOH01004091.1-fermentation-metagenome-genome-assembly--contig:-NODE-4091-length-10374-cov-4.302743_pt1 | contig 10374 bp, 8 predicted proteins | sample MGYA00245778_ERZ724025 | MGnify/ENA primary metagenome ERZ724025 (study PRJEB28704, sample SAMN03018313) | fermentation metagenome | biome: anthropogenic terrestrial biome; feature: soil; material... | reverse complement strand
GGGTTTGGGGGGGGGCAACGAACCACGCCGAGGCCCCGCCGCTCGCCACGGGCGTCTGTGCCTCCTTACCCCGGCGGCACGACCCGGAAAGCCTTGCCATCCCGCGCGCACAGCATCTGGGCCAACGCCCGGCCGTGCAGCGCGCACGGCGGCAGCCCTCCGCCCGGCTCAACCCACTGCCCGACCATGTGGAAGCTCTTCAAGCCTGGCGCCTCGCGTGCGATCCTCGGCAGCGTGAGCATGTTGCCCAGCGGCATCCAACCTTCGTAGCTGCCCTTCCAGTTGCTCGTGTAGCGATGGAAGGTCGCGGGCGTAGCCACGTCGACGACCTCCACCGCCTCGCGCACTCCGCCAACCCGCTGCTCCAGCAGGTCGATGACCTTCTCCGCCACCTCTTTCTTGGCCTCGGCGTAGCGCGCGGGGTTTCCGGCGCGCAGCCCGCGCCAGTATTCGAATTCCCCGCTCTCGAGCATGACGGTAACCGCGGTGCTGTTCGCCGGCGCGAGGCTCGGGTCGTAATCGTAGGCGTGAATCGGCACCTGGGTGATGCGCGTGCCGTCCGGCAGCACCCATGGCTCGGGAAGCCAATAGCGCGTCATGTGGCACGCCAGCCCCAGCCGCTTGCGAATTCCCAGCGAGACGTAGACCAGAGACGGGTAGGGAGGCATCGTTTTCTCGGCGTAGAGCGCCTCCACCTCGGGCCTGAGAAAGCGTCCCCCCAGCGCCGAATAGTGCGTCCAATACCCGTCGGCGGCGGACACCACCACGTCGGCGCGCTCCTCACTGCCGTCGGCCAGGCGGACGCCGACCGCCACGTCGTTCTCCACCAGGACGGATTCGACCCGGGCTCGATACCGAATGCTCCCGCCCAATGCGCGGAATCGTTCCTCGAATCGACGGGCGAAAGCGAGCGACCCGCCCAGCGGAAACCCGCTGCATCGCAAGTGGTACCAGGCCTGCTGGAACAACAGAATGAGTAGCGTTGCGTTCCGGTCCCCGTACATCTTCTCGAGCGCGCGGCGCAAGAACGGGCTCTTGAGCCGCGCTCCGTACTGTTGAGGCGTCAGGGCGCCCCAGCGCAGCAGCAGGGGAAGCCTGGGCAGCAGCTTGACGATCGCGAAAGCGTCACGCCAGGTTCTACCTTCGGGAGGCGGGAGCACCGGAGGCAGGTTCGCTGGGAGGAGCTTGCGCGCGGTGCCGATCCAGCGTCGGATTTCGCGGGCGTCTTCGGGCGCGGCCTCGAGCAGGTAGCGCTCCTGCCTTTCGAGGTCGGCATAGAGGTGGAAGAAGGTGTCTCCCCGGGCGTCGGGGATGCCGACCTCCAGATCCTGCACGTGGTCGTGATGGACGAACTGCACCGCATTCAGGTCGATGAGCTCTTGCCAGATTTCGTACATGGAGGTGCCCGGCCCCGAGCCGAGCAGCCAGTGGATGCAGCCGTCGAAGGTGTAGCCCTTGCGGCTCCAGGCGGTGCACAGGCCTCCGGGCGAATCCTGGGCTTCGAGGATCTGCACGGCGTAGCCGTTCATGCGCAGGTAGATTCCCGAGCACAGACCGGCCAGGCCGCCGCCGATGATGACCACGCGCTTCTCGTGCTCCATGGCGTCCTCCGATTCGCTCGCCGCGCGCCGTCGGCGAGGCGGCGGCGTAGAACGTGAGCGTGGGCGGCATCCTCCCACCTGCGACGGCGCAAGAGAAGCGCGTCGGCTCTCCGAGCAAGGGCCTTGAGCCGAGGAACCGAAACCGCGATTCCCCGAAGACCAAGGTCCGCCCGTCTCGGCGGCCGCGCACGGGCACATCGGATTTGAACGCGAAGGCCGCTTCTCCCGCAGGGGCGAGTAGGGGCCTTGTCGCCGCCCTCGACGCGATTGCTCCAAGGTCACCACGAGCCGGTAGGCGCTGCCCTCGAGGCCGCCGATGTAGTCGACGAAGACGTGCCAGATGCCCGCGGGCAAGGCCTCGATGGTGAGCGTCGCCAGCCCGTCATTGCAACACACTCCCGCTCGTTGTCCGGCTCGGTGCCGCCGCAGCTCTTGCGCGGGGAGCCATCCCGGCTCGACCGCCAGGCGCTCATCGCCTCCTACGGCAGCAACTTCGTGCGCTCGGTACCCGAGCGGCTCTGTGCCGGGAAGGGCAAGGGCGTCTCGGCAGACGAGCGGGCGGTGCCGCTCGGCGGCTTCACCAGCAGCCGTCAGCCGGCCGCCTTAGCCGAAGGACCGCGGGAGGAGCCCTCGGCGCGCCGAACCCACAGCCGCCGCGAACTGTGCAGAAGCCTGCATTGCCGAAAAGAAGCCCTACCGTGATGGATAGGGCCCATGGTGTGGGGGCCGAGGGAGGAAGACAAGTGGCACGCAAGACCAAGGGCGACATGACCGTGAAGGAGGCCGGGCAGCTAGGTGGCCGCAAAGTCGCCGACGAGAGGGGCCGGGAGTTCTACGAGGAGATCGGCCACAAGGGCGGCCAGCGGGTTCGGGAGCTGATCAACGAGGGCAAGGAGGCCGAGAGGAAGTAGTCCCGACTCCTGCGGGCAAACGCGAGGCGGGCCGGGCGCGCTCCAGAACGCGCCCGGCCCGCCTTTCGTCACCCTGGCATCCGGGCGCTGGCAGGGCGGGCAGGACGGCTTCCCTTTGCGGCCCAAGACCCGATTGGCATGTTTGCCCTGCGGCAATTTGGAGGGCCGAACATGCCCTCTGGAACTGGAGAGGAAGGGTTGCCCGGTCGGAAGCTCAGCCAGAGGTCGAGGGCCTCACGGGCGGCTCGAGGGTGGGAACGGCGAGCATGGAACGGCCTCCTCTTTCCGCTGCTGTGCAAGCCCGTCGGCTCGAGAGGCAGCGCCTCCCGAAGCCGCGCGGCCGCTGGCCAAGGACGGCGCGTCGCGATCGCCTGGCCCACCGTCGACCTCAGGCACAGGGCCTTTCACCGGGCGCCCGTACTCTCTAAGTTCCGAATGTGGCAAAGGCCGCTATGTCAGACCTGCAGCAAGGGATCGGGCGCGCAGCGGCGTGAGCCCGAGAGGAGGAGAGAGATGAGGCGACTGATTGCAGCGACGACGCTCGCGCTGTCGCTGGGGCTCGTTCCGAGCCTGGCGAATGCGCAGCAACAGCAGCAGCAGCAGGACCAGGCCTCCCAGCAGGACCAGCAGCAGATGGGCCAGCAGCAGATGGGCGGGCAGATGGAGATCCGCGACCAGCGGCCGACCTCCATCGTCGCGGTGGCCAAGGGCACGGTGACCGGCCTGAACCTGTCGCGCGGGCTGATCACCATCAGCACCGGCCGCGGCAACCTGACCCTGAACGCCCTTCCAAGCCAGATCGCCGACCTGAACCCCGGTGACCTGGTGGCGCTCAGCTACAACAACTACAACGGCGTGCGCTGGCTGGCGCTCAACCAGTCGGCTGGCGGAGGCATCGGCGGCGCGGGCGCGACCTCGCTCGACCCGCAGGCGTTCGGTCAGTACGGCGTGGTGACCGGCTACGTGACGCAACTGAACAAGAACAACGGCACCATCACCGTCCGCAACGTGCCGTTCCGCACGCACCCGCAGTTCCTCGAGAACCTGCTGCCGGGCCAGTTCGTGAACGTCACGTTCGCGCAGGTCGGCAACATCAACTGGGCACAGCAGATCAACCCGGTCGGCGCGCAGGCCCCGAGCCTGCCTGGTCAGCAGCAGCAGGGTGGCCAGCAGTAGTAGCGCCAGCCTAGCTCGATGAAGCGGCAAGGCGAGGAGGGGCTTCGGCTCCTCCTCGCCGCGCGCTGGGTGACCCCAACCCTCACCGTTTGCGCTCTTGGCGCCGGCAAGCGCTCAAGCGGCTGGGCAGAGCGAGCGGAGCCAGCGCCGGCCCTCGATCCGAACGAAGTCGACATCAAGCACCTGGCCCGGCAGCACACCCCGTAGCATGCTCGGGTGGCAGTGATGGACGCGCCCGGCAAGCACGATGAGGCCTCGGGCCTTGTCAATCGAGGTGACGACGCCGCTTGCTCTGCCAGAGCGACCGAAGCCCTGGAGGCTGTCTGAGCAGCTCGCGCCGTCGAGCAGGAGCCAGCGCTGGTCACCAAATTCGCCAAACCAAAGCTGGGCGATCTCTCCCGGGACGAGATCGGCAAGCTGGCCCGGGGTCGCCCGAAGGCGGTAGGGGCGGCCGTTCACCTCGAGCGTGAGCCTGCCGGCTCCGAAGTCGAGCGCGAGGACCTCGCCGCGCAAGTGGACGACCAGGCCCAGGTCGGACTTGGCGGGCTGGGCCCCGCGGTCGAGGTGCGAGACGAAGTCGCGCACGAGGGGGCAGGCGATTGAGAGTTCCGGCTGCTCGAGTGCGCGGCCTGAAGCAGCAGCGAGCAGCACCGCGAGCGCGACCAGGATTGCTGGTGCGAGTCGGCCGGTTCGCCTTGCGCGGGTGTGAGTGCGAACGCCTTTGGTTGCCATGCGAGCCCGTGCTTCGCCGCCGCCGAGTGTCTCTTCTGCCTCTCAATGTTTCTATTCGCACAGCGTGGGCGCCAGCGTCGGGCGGGTGCCGGGTCGCGGCGGCTAGGAGTCGGCCGGAAGGGCGATCGTCAGCGTGTGGCCAACCGTATCGAGGATGAGCGTGGCCTGGGGCCACAAGCCGTTGCCGAGCAAGCCCGCAAGTCCGAGCGCGCGGCCGCCTGTCATCGAGCTGCGAAGGGCCTCAGCGTGCGGCTCGAAAGTTCTGCCGCCGAGCTCCACCGGCATGCCGACGAGCAGCTTGCCCACGGCGCCTCCGCCCGCGCCGCTCAGCGCGATCTCCCGAGCAGCCTTCGCGGCGCCCGGGTACGCGGGCCCAAGCGAATAGGCCGAAGGCATGCCCGTGTCGATGCCGAACAGCGCGGGAGGGCCCGCGCCGACCCGAGCAACGACCGCAAGGTCGAGGCCCGCCAGCACATAGGGAACAGTGACCGCCTGAGCCCCCGCGGGAGCCGGGGGTGGCCGCTTGCTGACGGACATGAGCGAGTCGCGCAGAGCCAGGGTCACCGCAAGACCGGCCAGCGCCTGCTGCGGCGAGAGGATGACGTGGATGTTCGCGCGTTCGAGAGCAGGCAGGTCGATGACGAGGACCGGAAGGTTGCGGACCGCCAGTGCACCGAGGGTAACCTCGCCAGCGACGGCCAGCCGCGCATCGGCTCGCCCGGCGCCGGCGGCGACGCCGACCGGGAAGCTCGCCTCTGTCAGCGCGAGGCCCAGCTTGCGAGCGAGGCTCGCCGAGACGACCGATTCGCTCGCCCCGGTGTCGATGATGACTCCGACCTCCTGCCCACCGATGCGGCCGAGGGTGAGCGGAATCGGAGCTCCACGCGCCAGGCCAATCTCGACCCGGGCGCCCTTCATCTCGACCTGCCGCGCAGCCGGCCTGCGCGCCCGGAGCTGCGCCTCGGCGCAGGCGCGGCCCGTCACATCGCCGAGCGCGCAAAGGGCGGAGGCGGCCCGCTCGAGCCGCTCGTTGCCTTCGGCCCGGTGCGCGAGGTGCCATTCGAGCTCTGCGGCGCGCCGGCTGCCCGCGGGCAACGTCGACTTGAGCCGCTCGGCCCTGTCGTTGTCGAAACGGGCGAGCGCCACCCAGGCCTCGAGATAGCGAGCCTCTTCGGGGCCGCTGCTCCTCAACGAGAGAGCACGATCGATCTCTCCGCGTGCGAGCGCCTGTGCGGCCGGCGAGCCGGCAGAAGCCAGAACCGCGGCACCGCAGAGGGCCGCCCAGAGCGAAAGCATGTTCCTCCATCCCCGCCCGCCCGGTCTAGTGGCAATCGCACGTGGCGAGCGCCCCTGGCAACAAAGGCAGGGAGGAGGGCCTGGAGGCTCCGCTGGCGGATGAAAAGGCTCGCTAGCGCTCGGCCAACAGCGCCTTGAGCTGGCGCAGCCGCTGATTGACCTCAGCGCGATCGAGCTTGCGGAAGGAGTCCGGGAGCAGCGCTCGGCTCGTGCACTCCTGGACGGCGGCGAGGTTCTGCAGCTCGATCTCCAGCGGATAGCTCGGAGGGATGAAGTTGGCGAGGACCGCGGTCAGATCCTCGGTGGCCACCGAGGTGCGGCCGTCGGCCAGGGCGCGAAACTTCGCGCGCACGAGCGCGGCTTCGATGTCCGCTCCGGAGCAGTCCTTGAGCTCGGGCGGGACGACCTTCGAGTACGATTCGACGCTGGCGATCTCGACCTCGCACTTCTTGGCGACGACGCGGAACAGCTCGTCGCGCTCGGCGTCGGTCTGCGGGTAGAACAGCGCCACGTGCTCCTCGGCCCGGCCCTGTCGCTTCAGGTCGATGGGCAGCAGATCGGGCCGGCAGGTGAGCAGGAACCAGATGATCTTGCCGCGATATTCGGTGTTTCCCATGAAGGAGGCGATGGCCGCGAAGACGCGGCTCGAGGTGCCCGAATCGCCGCCCGCGTCGCGATCGCCGAGAAAGGCGTCCGCCTCGTCGATGATTACCGCGACGGGCCACATCGCTTTGAGCAGGTTGAAGATTTTCTCGAGATTGCCCTCGGTCACCCCCTGCCACTGGCTGCGGAAGTTGAGGAACTTGACGCACGGCACGCCGATGTCGCCGGCAAAGCAGGTCGCGAGGAAGGTCTTTCCCGTGCCCACGGGGCCACTGAACAGATAGCCCATGGGCAGCACGTCGGTGCGTCCCTTCTTGAGGGCGTTGGCCGCGCCGCGAAGCAGCGACTTGGCTCCCTCGTGTCCGGCGACAGCCTCCAGGTTCCACCTCGGCTCGATGAACTCGAGCAGCCCGTGGCATTCGGCCTGGATGATCTCCTTTTTTCGCTCCTTGAGGCTCTCGGTCGTGATGCGTAGGTCGCGCTCGAAGGCCTCGGTAAAGATTCGATCGAGGTGGATTCGCGAGAGGCCCGCGGTCATCTTCGCCAGGCCTTCGAGCGGGACCTCGGAGACCGACTTGATGCGTCGGCCGTCGAGCTTGCTGCGGATGAAGTCCTTGCGCTCGGTCTCGTCGGGCAGCGCGATCTCGATGGCCGCCGCGTAGGGGTTGCGCGCCAGGCGCGGCGAGAGCTCGGCGAGGTTCTCGACAATCAGGCAGACCGAGACGTCGGCCGACAGGAACTGAGGGTCGTGGGCCCACTTGGTGAGGGTCACCAAGCTGAAGCGATCCTCCCCGCCCATGTGGGAAATGTCGCCCGCCGGCGCGAGCGTTTCGGCGAAGTCGATGACCAGAGCGATCGACCGGCCGTCGGCGACCCGCAGGCGCATGTAGTTTTCGAGGATTTGCAGGGCGCGGGCCGGGTCCTTCGGCATCGCCTTGGCGAAGTCGCTGCCGTACATCGCGTCATAGCCTTCGACCGCGCGCAGCAGGTCGCGCTGCATCTCGGGAGTCGACGCGCGGATGCCACTGGAGCGGTCGTAGAACAAGACGAGGTCGCGGCTGCCGAACAGCTCCTCGGCAAGATACGTCTTGAGGGGAACGAACCGCTGGCCACCCTCCGCACCGTCCATCGGCTGCAGATCGCGCACTGCGCCGTGCAGCAGGAAGGTGGCGACCGAGCGGGTGTAGTAGCGCTCGGCGAGCCTCTGCGCCCAGCGGGGAAAACCTTCGAGAGGATTGGCGGGCCTGCGGCGGATTTTGGGCATCGCGGCGTTCCTCGGGCGGAAATAGGAAGAGAGGGCCGTTGCGGCCCTCTCTTGGAAACGAACGAAGGAGCAGAGAATAGACTGCGGTCAGTTGCAGGAAGTTTTCTTTTCTAGCTTCTTGTCGATGGTGGGATTGCCACCGCCCGGCATGATCGTGTGGGTGGCGTCCTCGTAGCAGCGCTTGCGCAGCAGCACCGCATGGGTCGCCGAGGGATCGAGTGATTCGACGGTCAGGGGCGTCGCTCCGAGGTTCTTGCCGTTGACGATGATATCGGCGCCGGTCGGAGTGGAGGTGAACTTGACCACGAGCTTCATGCGCCGGAGCGGGCCGGCGAACTCGTTGACCTGTTTGTCGGAGGGGAGGGGCTGGAGCGTCCTCTTCCACGGCTCAAAGCCCGGCTTGGAGACGACGACCTCGTAGGTCTCGCCGACCGTCAGCTCGTCAGAGTAGAGGCCGGAGCGTCCAAGCTCCTTGACGACCTTGCCGTTGATCTTGATCTCCGCGTCGGCCGGGTCACAGGCGATGACCGCGCTGATGTTGACGACGAGGGGCTTGAGCTTTACGTCCGGCGCCCTGCGGTAGATGTCGCCGGCCGGCACCAGGACATCCTCGACATGGGTGACGAAGTTCTCCTTGCGGATCTCGAGGCGATGAATTCCCGGCGGAATCTTGCTGGAGATGCAGGCTGAGCTCGCGCAAACCTGGACCCCGTCGATGAAAGTCTTGGCGTCGGGCGGATCGTAGGCGACGAACACCGCCCCGTCTCGCCCCAACAGCATCATCACGAGCGCGAGCGCGGCGACAACGACCGCGGCGGCGCCGGCTGCGACGAGGACCAGCTTCTTGCGGCCGTCGCCGCTGACGATCTTCGCCTCCTGCATGCGCGGCTTGTAGGTCGATGGAGGCGGCGAGGGTTGAGGTCGCTGCGCACTGGCCAAGACCGGGCGGGCGCCCGGCGGCGGAGGCGGACGAGCCGGAGCGAGCGCAGGAACCGCGCCTGCGGTCGGGCGCCGCGACATCGGCGCGGCGGGGGCCGCCTGTGGGGCAAGTGAGGGCGCCTCGGTGCGCCCGGCGCCGTTGCCAGGAGGCAGCGTCTTCTCGTCCTCGAAGAGCGCGCTCAATCCGCCGCCGGAGGGGATCGGCGGCGGCGGCGGGGCGTCGCCGAAAAGATCGTTGCCGTGGACCACCGCGGTGCTCTCGACAGCGTTGGGCCCGGCGACCGGAGGGGCTGGCCGCGCAGGGGGAGCCGCGCGAAGGGGCGGCGGGGGGGGGCGCGGCGCAGGCGCGGCGGGGGCGACCGGCGGGGGCGGAGGGGCAGGCGTCGCAAGCCGGGGCGCGGCGGCGGCCGCGGGTTGGCCGCCGGCAGCCGCGGCGAGTGCAGCCATTCCTGGCGGCAGCTTGATTTCTGCGTAGTCGGCCTGGCGGACCTTCTCGCGCTCGACATCCTCGGCGAAGGCCGCTTTCATGTATTGCATCAGGTCTTTGCGCGAGAAGACCGAGTCGGAGGTGATGAGGAAGCGCTGCAGGTCGTCGGCGAGGTCCGAGGCAAACTGATAGCGCTCCTCCGGATCCTTGGTGAGCGCCTTCAGGACGATCTTCTCGAGACCCTCGGGGATGCGCCGGTTGTATTTGGTAGGCGGCAGGATATCGACCTGGCGCACCTTCTCGAGGACACTAAAGTCGCTCTCGCCGACAAACAGGCGCTCGCCGGTGAGCATCTCGTAGAGCACGACGCCGCACGCGAAGACGTCCGAGCGCTGATCGAGCGGCAGCCCCCGAACCTGCTCGGGGCTCATGTAGCCGAACTTGCCCTTGAGGATGCCGGCCTGGGTTTTGGTCGCTTTGTTTGCCGCCTTGGCGATGCCGAAGTCGATGACCTTGACCTCGCCCTCGAAGCTGACGAGGCAGTTTTGCGGGCTTACGTCGCGGTGGACGATGTTGAGCTCGCGCCCGGCGGTGTCCTTCTTGCGGTGCGCATAGTCGAGCCCCTCGCACATCTTCCCGACCATGTAGCAAACCATCGGGATGGGGGCGGGCTCGTTGCGCTTGCGGCCGCGGTCGAAGATCGCGCGAAGGTCCTTGCCGGCGACGTATTCCATCGCGATGAAGTAGCTGTCCCCGATTTTCCCGAGATCGAAAACCTGCGCGATGTTGGCGTGCGTGAGCTGGACGGTGATCTTCGCCTCATCGATGAACATCGTGATGAACTCGTCGTCCTCAGCGATGTTCGGAAGGATGCGCTTGATGGCGACAATCTTTTCGAACCCCTGCTCACCGAAGGTCTTGGCGCGCCAAACCTCGGCCATTCCGCCGATGTTGATCCGGTCGAGCAGGAAGTACTTCCCAAAGGGAATCGGCTGCTTCTTGACGGCCACGTTGGTGCCCGTTTCGTGCGAGCGCCGCCGACGGTCCGCGGGTGCCGGGGATTCGGCGCCCCGTGACCGCCAAGCAGGCGGAAACTGGAAGTAATTGGTGGCGCAACTTTAGCCCAGTGCTCAGAGGAGCGTCAACCACGCCGGGCGGTCGGGCAAGCGCCAAAACTCGGGTCCGACGGTGGCGCGCGCTCAAGGCCCCTGCAGGTCTGGATCGACGAACTGCCCGTCTGCATCCAACCGGCCTCCGAGCCGGCGGGCTGCCTCCTGTTCGCGTGCCAGGCGCTCTGCTTCTGCTCGTTCGGCCGCTCGCGCCTCGGCTCGACGGGCCGCCGGGGACTCGGGCAGCGCTTGTTCGGGCGGCGAAGCCTGCTCGGCCCCCGCCGGGCAGGCTTCGCCGCCCGAACAAGCGCTGCCC
>ENA-UOOH01004087-UOOH01004087.1-fermentation-metagenome-genome-assembly--contig:-NODE-4087-length-10382-cov-9.026726_pt1 | contig 10382 bp, 11 predicted proteins | sample MGYA00245778_ERZ724025 | MGnify/ENA primary metagenome ERZ724025 (study PRJEB28704, sample SAMN03018313) | fermentation metagenome | biome: anthropogenic terrestrial biome; feature: soil; material... | reverse complement strand
GTGAGATAAGGGAGATCTTTTGAAACATATTAAAGTTCTATGTAGTATTAAATAATGCAATAATATTTAGCATACTCGTTGTTTATCTAGTAATAATCAGAGTAGTCGATTTTTGATCCTGGTTTTCTACTTCGTGGTTTCCGTACTATCGAACTGTTCGGGAATTCCGAATAATTGCCTATAATAGCTTACAATAACAGTATCAAGAGATATTTCGTTTCCCTCTTTTCTTTGGCTTCTTAACCGTATTATTGATGACATCGGGAACCATAGCTATTAACCCCAGCTCTTATGTTCTTTATCATGCCAGCATTTCACCCCTGCATCGCAATTCGCAACTCCTAATCTTCCAATTGACTCCGACAATTTATATGGCTTATCCTGTGATTTATTTACATTAATTTTCTCTATATCACTTGGCCCGCAACAAGTTATTTTCAATACAGAGCTTTATCAGGAAATTCCGCTCCGTACCGTTTTCAAAACGTATAGTCAGGAAATCTTCTTGTTCCGCGCTAATCACACCCTCACCAAACTTCTTGTGAATAACCACCAGCCCGACTCCAAAATCATCCGCCGAAGTCAGTTTGTTTACTGTTGGATCCGTATCACCCAGCAATCGTTGTACCTCACGGACAAAACTGGATACAGCAGCGTACTGCCTATGATAGTATTTTGGAACACAAAGGGTTAAATCGTGTTTAGCCCGGGTCATTCCAACATAAAAGAGACGCCGCTCTTCTTCCAGAGTAGACAGGTTAATATCTGAAAACTCCATTGCCTGCCGATCCGGGATGATCCCTTCAACCAGGTCCACCAGATATACTTGCTCCCATTCCAGTCCTTTGGCAGAATGGATTGTGGAAAGAGTTACGGCATTGGCATTTTTGTTTTTAGAAGAACGCTTGATTAGGTCTTCCAGGTAGACCAGGCGGTGGGCAAAGTCCGGCAGGGTCTTTTTCCGTGCTGCAATGTTCTCCAGAATTCCCATAATACTCTCCGGATATTCTCGGGCAAACCCCAATTGCTCACAGATTCTGCCTACAACTTGATCATAATTCATCGTGGAACGGATATACTGAATAGCTTTGAACGGAGCTAGCGTATTCAACTGACGGAATTGTTCCTTTAACTCCAGATATTGCTTTCGTCGCTGATCAGGAAGATCTGGCAGTTCCGCCAATATCTCCATGATAGAGCGCTCGATCCGAATCCCTTGCAGGTATTCCAGTTGAGTCTTGCTTACGTACACGTTCAGCTTTGTCCGGATTTTTTCAAATACCGGCAGGTTTTTGTCATTATAAGAGAAGCGCATATAATTAAGAACATCGTTTACGGTCCAATGCTGAAAAAACCGATCTTGGCCGGATTCACGCAGGTAAAAAAGTATCCCGCCGAGGTCCAGCTCCTGAGCCAAACTTATGGCGGATAGGTTGTTGCGGAAAAGTACGGCCACACCGGCAAAATTCCTGGTCCTTTCCAGTTCTTCCCGAATAAATCCGTTCTGCTCCCTAACATTTTTAAATTGCCTGATGCTCAGAGCCTCCCCGTCAGAGTTTCTGGTAATCATTTCTTTATCAAAGCGTACTTTATTTTGCCGGATAAAACGGCAGGCCGCATCAACAATTTGCGGAGTGGAACGAAAATTTTCTTCCATCCGGTAAACCTGCGCCTGGTCGTAGACCGTTGGGAAATCCAAAAGATACTGTGGCTCGGCTGCCCGGAAGCCGAAAATGCTTTGATCGTCGTCACCCACGACAAAGATATTTCCTTGCGGTTGAGCGATCAGCTCAATGAGCTTGTGCTGCAATAATGATGTATCCTGGCTTTCATCGGTAAGGATGTAATCCGTCTGCTGCCGGTATGTTTTAAGCAACGACGCATTTTCCAGAAGTCCGTGGTAAGCCAGCAACAGCATATCATCATAGTCAATGAGCCGGGGATGCTGCTGGAGTTTATATTCTTCATAGGCCTTATAAATCATTGCAAAATTGGCTGCGGGAGGGTTCTTCAGATCATCCGGTCCACAGAGACTGTTTTTAACATAGCAGATCGCGTTTTGCAGTTCATCCAATTGCTCCTCGTTAGGAAATGCCTGGTTTACTTGTTTGAATAAACGTCGCAGCACCCCGTTCTTGCTCTCAGCTCCTGTTTGCTCTTCCATTAACAGATAACGGACACCCTGCTGTTTAAATAGCTCACGTACCACTTTATAAGCAAAACTATGTATTGTGGAAAAATGCACCTGGCCTTTGATTCGTTCCCTAAAGTTTTGGGCAAAACGTTCCCGCATCTCTTTGGCTGCCGCCCGGCTAAAGGTCAAGCAGAGGATATGTTCCGGCACCGCTCCCCTGACCAGGATTAAATAGGCAATGCGCACAGTGAGCACCGTTGTTTTCCCTGCTCCCGGGACAGCCAAAAGCAGAAGCGGCCCACGATCATGAAGCACCGCCCTTTTCTGGTCCTCGGTCAGGTCAAGATTCATTCCTTTTATCCAAGCAAAAAACTGCTGATCATTCACTGATGTACTCCTTGTGATTTTTGGTGATAAGCTATAGTTTCTTACGATAGCTTTTTCGAATTATCATTTCTCTATAAATACAAAATGCGTTATCTACATACAAGCATAAATCGAGCCTATAGTTTTTGTCAAAAAACCATAGGCTCTTGCAAGTTAATTTCATATGGTAATGATTAATTGATTTGATATAATGTAATTACTAAGTAATTACGCAATCATGGAGGAATACGTATGAAAACTGATGTAATTAGAATTGGTAATTCTAAGGGAGTGCGACTCCCCTCCACGATCCTGAAACAGTGTGGAATTGGCTCAAAGGTTGAAATTGAAGTTCGAGACAACGAGATTATTCTTAAACCGGTTAAAAGCCCCCGTGAAGGGTGGCAAGACGCTTTTCAACAGATGCATGAATGTGGGGATGACGGATTAATTATCCCAGAAGAAATCGATGCGGAACTGCTGTAAAGGCCATTCTTCAGGAAATGCTTGTTGATTAATTTGCCCCTTATTTTACCTACACTTTTTTTCTCGTCCTCTTGCCTTGGTTTTTTTGCTTTTTATCAGTAACATTTGTGGCATCGGGAACCATCGCTTCCACTTCCACTCCGAACATGGCGGCTATATCTGCATTATCCAGGATACGACGGCTTTTAGCTCCGGATTTACTAAGCATGGTTTGGGTTTTACTCTGAATGGCTTTACTGATGAGATCATGGATATCAACCGCTCTCAGGGTGAAAAACAAGGTCGGGTCTTTATCCAGCCTGGCTCCGATACCGTATAAGACTGCAGCTACATGTTTGCACATCACCGCCCAATCCGGGCAGGAACATTTAAAGGTAATTTCTTTGGGTGCCGGGAAGAGCCCACTACCCTGGGCAGTAAACAATTCTGATAATCCGGGCGGAAATTTTCCGTCGATTAATTCCTGCAGGGACTCTATTTTGCCCTCGCCAGCCATGCGTATTTTTTCCCACACCTCGGGCAGCAGTGGACGGATGGCAACTTCAACCTCATAGGGTTTTCTGACACTCCCCTGCACTAACCCTTTTATAATGCCTTGTTCAATCTTTAGATCCAGCACCGCCCCGTTGCGCACATAGCTGCTTCCCCGGCCAATGCGACTGGAGTAGTCCGAATAGCGCTTCAGATTGTCGTTCCAGGCTTTTCCCCACCAGGTTAGAGCTAACTGGCGACCGGTTATAATAACCGGGGTAAGCTCTGCTTTTCCTTTTTTCTTAAGCTTTTTGATGGTATTTTGGGCCATCTTTGCTCTTTCAGCTTTGGTTACATATTCAAGGTAATAGTCGTCGTACGACATAGTATTTTTCCTCCTGGCTAAATTGTAAGCCTGAAAAGATCGAGCAGCTGTTGGTTGTTCAGTTCGGTTATCCAGGATTCGTTCAAATCAGGGATGATTTCCTGAGTTAGTTTGATTTTCTCCTCGATCATCAGGTCAATTTTCTCTTCAATTGTACCCCTGGTTATGAACTTATGCACCAATACATTCTTCTTCTGACCGATCCGGAAGGCTCTATCAGTAGCCTGGTTTTCTACAGCTGGATTCCACCAGCGGTCAAAGTGGATGACATGGTTGGCGGCGGTAAGGTTTAATCCTACTCCGCCGGCTTTGATGGACAATATCATGAAGGGCACATATTCCGGGCCCTGAAATTTGGCTACAATATCTTTGCGTTTGGCTACCGGGGTTTGACCGTGCAAGACCAGTGCTCCCACCCCCTTCATCTATATATGTCCAAAAGTTTTCTCAAAGGTATTGTAAATCATTATAACTCTTGCATTTTTCCTGCATTACATTTCAAATAAACAGGCAAGTCATGAACCGTCCCCACTTGCGTCCTTTCGGCTGATGCACCAATATAATTTACGTAAATTAAGTAAGCAAACCATTGTAGTTACGTAATTTACGCAATATAATATAACTATAGAAAGGGGGTACATAAAATATGAAACGCAGGGACTTGATAAAACAGCTCGAATCCAACGGCTATCAAAAAGTAAGGGACAATGGAGATCACACAATCTACAAAGCCTCGGATAAACGGTCAGTGCAAGTCCCAAGACATCGGGAACTAAACGAAAACACAGCAAAACAAATTCTAAAAGACGCGGGGTTGAAATAAACCTCGGCGTCTTAGGATATAAAATAAAAGAATAATATAAAAGTTAAGTTAGAAAGGGGATGCTATTTATGGAATATATTTATCCTGCGATCTTTAATCAGAATGATGATGGCAGTTTTACGATTACCTTCCCAGACTTACCTGGTTGTATCAGTGAAGGTAAATCTCTAGCTAATGCTATAGATATGGCCCAAAATGCTTTAACGCAATGGCTGGAATATCTATTAGATGAAAAAGAAACTATTCCATCTTCAAGTCAAATTAAAAAAATAAATACTTTAGAAAATCAGTTTGTAAATCTTGTTCGTGCCGAAATACGTGATAATCGTGCCGTTCGACGTACGGTCAGTATTCCGAATTGGTTGGACGTTAAAGCAGCCGACGCTGGTATTAGCTTATCAAAAATACTACAGGAAGCACTAAAGGCAAGGTTGGGTGTATAGAAAAAAGAGAGGTTGAATATTCTGGTGCGGCAGAGCCGCCCGTTCCGGAAAATGGAGGGGCTAGTCTCCTACCACATGTGTAAAAAGATTAGTTCAGTTTCGTTGATTAAGTATCCTTTTATCGTTTAGGTTAAATTTATTTTCGGATCAGGTCAAATGATAGTGTATTTAGGTGTTCGTTAGAGGTAAAAACGAGGTTTTTAATTGTTGGTTAAAGGTTCAGCTCTTTCCGCCACCTGATTTATAAAAAGTTTTAGACCCTTCTAGTAATACTGGAAGGGTCTTTTCTTGTGCTTATTTTGAATGAAACGTCCCCGTAGGTTCCGCCTACGACCCCAATTAACTCCCCGTTTGAACCGCCACTAAACTTATGGCACCATATTTTTCCCTTAAACGCGGTTTTTCAATTTTGCCGGTGGGATTACGCGGAACTTTATCAAACATAATTTCCCGCGGACGTTTGTAACGCGGCAAGGGAGCGCAGAATGTCCTTATGTCCTCTTCAGTGCACGTGTGGCCCGGTTTTAGTTCTATGATAGCAGCCGCTATTTCACCCAGACGCTTATCAGGCAATCCAATGACTGCTACATCCTTGATGGCATGGTGCGCACGCAGAAATTCTTCAATCTGTACCGGATATAAATTCTCACCGCCACTGATAATTACATCTTTTTTCCGGTCCACCAAATAAATAAAACCATCTTCATCCATCCGGGCCATATCTCCGGTACATAACCAGCCACCCCTGAGTACTGCCGCAGTCGCTTCCGGGTCGTTGTAGTAGCATTTCATCAGTCCCGGTCCTTTGACCGCCAATTCCCCAACCTGTCCCTGGATTACAGAGCATCCATTCTCGCCCGTAATCTTGACTTCCCAGTTATGGCCAGGTATGCCGATAGCGCCGACTTTATGAATATTCTCAGTACCTAAATGGACGCATCCGGGACCGATGGATTCGCTCAGGCCGTAGTTCGTATCATAAAGATGGTCGGGAAAATACTTCTTCCAGCGTTTTATTAAGCTGGGTGGAACTGGCTGCGCACCGATATGCATCAGCCTCCACTGGGAAAGATCATAATCTTCCAGCTTAACATCTCCTCTTTCAATTGCATCCAGAATATCCTGCGCCCAGGGAACCAAAAGCCAGACAATAGTAATTTTTTCCTCAGAAACCGTTTTAATTATCCATTCAGGCTTTACTCCGCGAAGCAATACAGCTTTACTGCCCGACAGCAAACTACCAAACCAGTGCATCTTGGCGCCGGTATGATAAAGTGGCGGAATACATAAAAAATTATCTTCACGCGTTTGCCCGTGGTGATTATTTTCCGTATAACATGCTGACATCAGGCTCTGGTGGGTATGTAAAATTGCTTTTGGAAATCCCGTCGTCCCAGAGGAGAAATATATTACCGCGTCATCTTGGTCCGTCAGTTTAATTGGCGGGGCTTCAGAGGAACAATTGGCAGTAAGGCGGTCATAGTTTTCAGCAAAAGTAGGGCGGTTTTCCCCTGCAAAAAAAAGTGTCTTCACTTTCGGTATCTGATTATAAATTGTTTCTATCCGGCCGATAAATTCAGGCCCGAAAATCAAAGTATTGGTTTCCGATAACTCCAAACAATATTTTATTTCCTCAGCCGTGTAGCGAAAGTTTAACGGTACGGCGATAGCTCCAGTTTTTAATATTCCAAAATAAATCGGCAGCCACTCCAGGCAATTCATTAAAAGAATCGCTACCTTATCCCCTTTTTTTATCCCTCTCTTCAGCAGCAGATTGGCCAATCGATTAGCTTTCTCGTCAAAAACACGCCAAGTCATTGCCCGTCGGTATTCACCGGCCGGGTTGTTTTCAATCAGTTCATACTCAAGCCAGGTGACATGATGACTTTCCTGCAGATCCATATTTATCTCGGTCAGGCATATTTCCTGCCCATACTTTTCAGCATTCCTCGCTAACATTTCCGTGATAGGCATTTTATCCTTCCTCCCGTTCTACCAATACAACAAAGATATTGTGTTTGTGAAATAACAGAACCGTACTTCAGTAAAAACACTACCCAAAATTATAAAGCAAGGCTAAACAGTTAAGCAACAACTTTGAACCTGCTGCTGTCTGGAACCCGCATCTTATCTGAAAATGGCCCCTCCAATAGGTACACTGTTGCCTCCATCCATTCTTTCAAGTCCTTTTACTAGGCTTAGACTGGAGACTTGCAATCCCATTCCCCATAAGGGTCAGTAAACGAATAGCCCCCATAAATAACAATTCTCTCAAACCATCAAAGCTGCCTGTCCAGCTTGCTTGCCAATCCCAATTGTAAGGGCTGGTTCATTTATAACCTAACTTTCACAAAATCTCTGGCCGCAATATAATCAGCTGCGACCTCACAATCAAGTGCAATAATTTTCACCCCTTGCTTTTCTGCGTTTATTAAAGCCTTACCAAATGCCTGATGAGTTTCATTGTTAGGTGCAAAATATAGGACATCTTTCATTTGGATTATAAAAACCAGGTAAGCCTCAAACCCCTCATCTATGGCATAGCAAAGGTCGGTTATGTGCTTTATCCCACGTTCAGTTGGTGCATCAGGGAATAGCGCCGCCCCGTTTATTTCTAAAGTTACACCCTTAACTTCCACAAATATTTTTCTTAAATCGGTTTCGATGTAAAAATCAAGACGGGAGTTTTTGTATTTGCATTCAGGTCTTATCAAATTGATGTTTTTAAAGAAATTATTTCCCATCACCCATTCATGGAAAACTTTATTAGGCACCTGACTGTCAATATTAATAAGCCTTTCCCCTTTATAAACCCCAATTAAGTCATACTTTGTCTTGCGGTTATCGCCGTTAATCTCCTGAACAAAAACTCTTGCATCAGGAATTAGCAGTTCTTTGCATCGGCCTGTGTTTTTTACATGACAGATTTCCTGCTTACCATCAATTTCTATATGGGCAATAAATCTATTGGGTCGGGAGAGGAATTTCGCTTTCTTAATGTCTTTATACTTTATAGCTATCCGTCACCCTTCTATAGGAATAGCCTAAGCACTGGCGCTCTATACACCCTTCCAGCGCTTAGCAATGAATTTTCGTCTGCATTGATGATATCACCTACCTTAAGCCGGGTAAATATCAGTCTTTAGTTTCAATGTTTAAAAAGTCTATAAATTTATTTATATAGAACCACAACGCTACTGTTGACATTACGGAGTGTTTATAATCTGTTTTAACAGCCATTATATAATAGAGGTCTTATTTGAAATAAATAATCAGGAGTGAAATCTCTATGGATAAACACCAACAATTCGTCGAATTTAAAGCACATCTGCTTAACGATGACAAACCCTCCCTCTATTTCAAAAAGCTGGCTGCCACTGGTTTATTAGCTCATACCTATCCATTTACTCTGCTGAGCGAATTGCAGAAGGTTGAACAAGAGCCTGAGCATCATCCGGAAGGTAACGTATGGGAACACACCTTGCTAGTGGTGGACCTTGCCGCTGAAGTGAGGCATGTTAGTGAAAATCCCCGGGCTTTTATGTGGGCAGCCCTCTTGCATGACTTGGGTAAAGTACCCACTACCAGGGTGCGCCGGGGCAAACTAACAGCCTATAACCATGACAAACATGGCGCTAGATTAGCCGCAGATTTTTTAGAGGAATTTACTAACGATGCGGAATTTATCAGCCAGGTATCACAATTGGTCAGATGGCATATGCAGATTCTTTATGTGGTTAAGCATCTGCCCTTTGCAGACATTGATAGAATGCTTAGCCAAGTACCCCTGGGGGAAATCGCCCTGTTATCCCTGTGTGACCGCCTGGGCAGGGGTAATATGAATGAAAAGAGCCGGCAAACCGAACTGGAAAACCTAAAATACTTCCTGCAACAATGCCAGCCCCACCAGCCCAGCAGGGTAATGAAGGATATAGATACAATGCCGGAACATTTAGCCGAGCCCCCGGATTAAATTCAGGTGTAGGGACAACGAATTCGATTATTAACTCTGCAGTTGTGACTTCTTTAATTGTCTTATAAAACATCGTTTATTAACCTCTCGGTATTTCCTGGTCAACGAAGCTTATAGTCAAAGTGTATCTCATTATCCTTATAAGATTCCTGGAAATGATAGTTTTTCACCTTATTTCTTTCCTTTTCCAAATCCCCGAGTTCAAGGTCATGGGTGGATACAAGCCCTAAAACCTCGGCCTTACTCAACTTCATAATCAGCGCCTTTGAGCTTTTCTTTCAGTTATACTATACTTCTATTATATTATGAAACTATCAATCGGGTCTTCAAGGGCTGCTGATTCAGGGATGCTTTCCAGGGTTCCTGGACTGCAATGCCAGCCAGACAATAAAGAGCTAGATGCTCTTGTCCGTACCGGTCAAGTAAAGGAAACGCCCATAAGCTATGTAATGGTTAAATATTTCACAGCGAGATTCGGAATAATATACGTTGAAAACTGCGACAGTTATGAAAGGACGTATTATGGATGAACTTTCCCAAAGAATAAATCAATGCAGAAAACCTTCTGGTGAACAGGGCAAACAGGTTGTCGATGAGATGAATGAAAGCCACTTCGCGTTGACAAGCTGGGGAATGGGGAATATCTCCATTGCACCTGATAGTATCATACTAGATGTAGGCTGCGGAGGAGGGCGAACAATTCACAGGATGGCAGCAATAGCATCCCGGGGAAAAGTCTTCGGTATTGATTATTCACCAGACTGCGTAGCTTGGTCTAGAGCTTATAACGTTGAGTGGATAAAAGAAGGCCAGGTAGAAATACTGCAAGCTGCTGTTAATGAAATGCCTTTTAAAGACAATTACTTTGACATAGTTTCCGCTGTAGAAACAGTTTATTTCTGGCCAAATCTTGCCGACTGCTTTAAAGAAATAAAAAGGGTCTTAAAGCCTTCCGGCAAATTCATCATTATTAATGAAGCGTATAAAAACGAGATCTTCCGGGAAAAGAATGAAGCCTATATTGCTGCAGGAGATATGCAGATATTTGCCCCGGAAGAATTAAAGAAATGGCTAGAGGAGCTGCAGTTCTCTAATGTAACAATTGAAGTGGTGGAAGCCAATAATTGGTTATGCTGCATAGGGGAGAAGTAAAAGATTTTGAGCCCCATTCGCAATGACCTACTGGCTTAGGTAATCAAATAAATGAGATACATCATTACCCATAAAACCACCCCCTTAACTATCTGGTCTCAGGCTTTAAATCCAAGTTTGTCTGCTATCATTTCATAAGTGGGCAGGGG
>ENA-UOOH01004086-UOOH01004086.1-fermentation-metagenome-genome-assembly--contig:-NODE-4086-length-10388-cov-10.888513_pt1 | contig 10388 bp, 10 predicted proteins | sample MGYA00245778_ERZ724025 | MGnify/ENA primary metagenome ERZ724025 (study PRJEB28704, sample SAMN03018313) | fermentation metagenome | biome: anthropogenic terrestrial biome; feature: soil... | reverse complement strand
CATTTCCCTTCTATTTCTTTGTCAATGGTTTGAGGGAAGTGCGAAACATGAGTAATATTTATCTAAATGAGTTGCACCTGATCTGTAATACCTATAAAAATCGTTGTTTTTGTTAAAATATGCCGTTATTTGATTTAGTTCATAAGTTATGTATTCACGCTGAGAAGCATTACTACCGTGCGGTCTTGAGTTTTCTATATTATAAATTTTACTGTAGTAGATAAGTTTATAGAATAATTGTGGTTTTGTTGTTTTGAAAAAATAAATTTCTTCCTTATCATCAGAGAAATTGTAATCGTAAAAATAAGATTTCATCTTTTCAAATGTTTCTTCAAGTATTGTAACAATCTTTGAGGCTTTCGAGAAAATATTATTTTCTTCGTGTTCAATTTGCTGAATTTTCTCGTTTACATCTTTGGTTACTTGGTTCACGAAATTTTTCATCTCTTCAATAATTAAGTTAGTGACGCGATTTAAAAATCATAGTACTGCGTATTTTCTCTTAATAATGGTGAATATGCGACAAATTACACAGAGAGAAACTTTTTGTTTTAAAAAAGTTGTAGAATCACAATGAAATAATAGAATTCATTTGAAAAGGTTTTTAGGATAACAAAATAGCAAAATTAGTGTAACTACTTTTTAGCGTGAACTCTGATTAAGAGATGAAATATAACATTGCATAATAAATTCATATTGCTTATGTTACTTACTTCTTTACTAATGTTCTTGAAATAAACGAGATTGCTTTTTTGCTTTTTCATCTTACTACCATTGGACTTTGAGATATATAAAGCCATATTACTTAATTATTCAATTGTGAAACTCACTTTTTTGCTATTTTTTTTTGAATATCATATATAAAAATGTTAATGATGCAAAGTACAAATAAAAGTCGATCCTCACGAACTGCGTATTCCGGTGATGTTGACCCCCTATCCGGGATGTTGACCCCTCCGTTCTCCCGGAGGGCACTCCGAAGGTCATCCTTTTTTGATTTATCAAAAAAGGCAAAGACAAAATTATCGTTTTTTCCTTCTCAAGGAATCACCTTTGAGTATTATTTTATGGGACGAGTTCAAAATTCTGTCTAAAATGGCATCTGCCACTGTCTTTTCAGTTATGATGTCATACCATTTTTCCAGTGGAAGTTGTGAACCTATGATGATGGACTTTTTCCCAAACCGGTCTTCAATGATCTCCATCAATGTGAGTGAACTTATGTTATCCAACGGCTGTAACCCGAAGTCATCGAGTATGAGCAGATCCTGTTTTTCAATCCGTTTGATTTCTTTTATATAGGAACCATCAACTTTGTTTACTTTCAAAGCGTTAAAAAGTTTCTGCGTGTTGCGGTAAAGAACTTTATATCCCATCAGGCATGCCTGGTATCCCAAAGCAGATATGAGATAACTTTTTCCCAACCCGGTGGCTCCTGTGACCAGGACATTCTCCGCCCGCTCGAGGTAATTGCAATCCACCAACCGGAGTATCTGGTTTTTATCCAAGTTGCGAGGATAAGAATAATCAATCTCTTCCAGTGATGCCGGATACCGGAATCCTGCATTTTTTATCAACCGGTCCGTCCTGCGATTCTCCTGTTCTTCCCATTCTGCCTGTACCAAGGAGGCCAGCAATTGGTCGATGGTAAACTGTTCTGTGGTTTTGCTCTCCAGGATCGCCCTGAACGACTCCTTCATGCCGAACAGCCGGAGCTGTCCCATTTTTTCCAATGTCACTTCATTCATGTCCTTTTTGTTTTTAATCGTTACACATGTCTTTATAATAATCGCTTCCCCTGAGGTTGTCATGCCCGGGAAGTTTACAATTGTTTGACGCCTGTTCACCCTGCGCCCAGAGTTTGTCGGTATTATTGTTCAATACCTTTGATATAAACCCGTAGTTATAGGTGTTCATCCTTATTCCCATCCTGCAGGCCGTTACCAGCCGCTCCTTGCCCAGCTTCCCGGCGAAGGAGAGTATCCCCACACAGGCACGGTAAAGCGTTTCAGGATAGTTCTTCTGAGAGAGTACGCCCTCTATGTAGATTTTCACGTCGGGATTGATACCGGCAGCCCAATTGATGAACTTGTCCGGGTTCCATTCCGACACGAACCGGTGGTGTGAAGGAAGGTGTTCCCTGACAGTGGTGTACTTGTAAGGTTTCCTGTCCCTGATGTGGAACGCCACACGTTCTCCCCTGAGGTAGACACTGATCTCCTTCGAGGTGTATGACAACTTCACTTTTTCACCGATATATCGGTACGGGACACTGTAGTAGTGCTTATCATCGGATAGTTGTACATGACAGTTCTTCATGACCGTAACCTGTCTGGTTTTCTTTATCTCATGCCGTTCCGAAGGCAGGGATTTTAAGGCTTCACGTTCCGTTTCCTCAAACAGCTGTTTGCGGGAGCAGTCCTTACCTTGGAATGGTGCAGTGTTATGCTTTTCAAGGCACCGGAGTATTGCCTGGTTCAACTCTTTCAGGGAAAAAAAGGTAATATCCGAAAGTTCGGCGTATATCCGCGTATAAAGCGTGCGGATATGATTCTCCACAAGGCTTTTATCCCGGGGTCTTCGGCTACGGGCGGGCAAGACGCCACAGCCGTAATGGTTGGCCATATCAAGGAAGTCTTCGTTAAGAGCGGGATCATATTTACTGCTTTTGTTTACGGCACTCTTCAGGTTGTCGGGAACCAACACTTTGGGGACCCCGCCATAATAATGAAGCGCATCCTGCACGCTGGTGATAAAGTCCTCCTTTTGCTGGCTTGGGGAGGCTTGCGCATAGGTATATTGGCTGTATCCCAGGACGGATACAAAAAACTCGCATTCGATTATTTCTCCCGTGCCATATTCCACCCAATGGAGTTTCTTCCCCGCATAGTCCACAAACATCTTGTCGCCGGCCTCATGCTCGAAGTGCATCACGGCGGATTTACTCTCCCCGTATTTTTGGTAGTGGTAACAGAACTGGGAATATTGGTAGCCGTCGGGATGGGTCTGCTTGTATTTGCACCAAAGGTAATGAAGGGTAACCCCCGTTTTCTCCAATTCCAGGCTGATATCGGGGAAAAGTTGTTGCAGCCGGGAGAGTTTATCCCGGCCTTGCGCATTATCCTCCAACAGGATATGTCCCAATACCTCGTTGTTATGGGTGGAAACCACCTCAGGTGGTAATCCTTTGGATTCTGCACGACGCAAATATCGTTTGACCGTGTTTTTGGATACCCCCAGCTCCCGGGAGATCGTCTTGATTCCGTAACCAAGACCATGTAAATGTAGTATCTGCTTTATCATGCTGATGCTTTTAGGTGTTCCTGCCATTTTGATTTTCGTTTATGTTTACTTTTGGTACTCTAAACTTATCAAAAAAAGGAAACCTTCTGCGCCGGGTGGGGTCAGTATGTCGGAAAGTCGGTTTTCTGCCGTTCCGACATGTTGACCCCTTTAAGTATTTCATCAAAAAGCTTATCCGGAGACGCTTTTTAGAGGGGTCAGTATACCGGAAGAGGGGTCAGAATGATCCGGAATGAGGGGTCAGGATAAAACGGAATTTGCACGAACCGACTTTTAAAAAAATAAAAGTAGAGAAGACTATTCATTTTCAGGATAAAAAATGACATCCACTATATCAGCTTTATGCGTAAATTCTCTTGCCCATATTTGTATACTTTTTACCGTTATTTTATCAAGTTTTCTTCAAAATTTTTAGGGTCATCGTAGTTTATTCCTGTCTTGTAATAATCGCAGATAACACTCAACCACTATAAATTGTGTGGTTTCGTTTGTTTTTTATCTTTACATATATTTGTCAAAACTTTGTCAAGGTCTTCTTCTTTAGGTCCATGTTTGTTGATGTCCTCCAGTTCTTCATACAATAATGGTTTTAGAATATCAGCACAATCAGGTTCACAATTAAACAACATCTCCAAGACGTAGTTTTGGATGTGGATAGAAGGCACTATTTGCTCCGACACTCACAGCCTCCTGAAAAGTGTTACTTTTGAAGTCATTTAGGTACCGCCACTCAGGGTGGATCCTTGGGAGGTGTATTCCTTACAGCAGGCGAATAAATCGCCTACGATTATAAAAATAAAACCTTTCAGGTGTAATATTACTGTAAATTAAGCATCTAATAAACTAATCAAGAAATCCCTATTATAATTTAAATAAAATAAACTATAGTTGAATTGTTTTGATTCTACTTGGCATTTGAAACTTGCCTATTAATTTTCAATTCATAACGGTGGAGCTTTATTTGGTAGTTTAATTTTCATTATTAATTATTTTTATTATTTTCTCATTTTCAATAATAACCATTCCATGCCGATCATTCGTAATTCCAAGTTCAAGTTTATATGGATAAACGGGTACTTTTCCTTTCATTATAGTTGGTAAAAACAAAAATTGCATGTTATTACCTTTTTCCTTTAAAGTCTCTCCCGCTTCCATAATATGGGTAGAAATAATAAAAGCGCTGTTTTTTTTTTTTGAAAAAGCATCTGTAATGGCAATAGTAGCATCGTAAGCATCTTTTACATTCGTCCCTTTAAATAATTCATCAAAAATAATAAGCAGGCGTTTATTAGACGAAACCGCTTGTGCGACTGTTTTTACTCGCAGCACTTCTGCATAAAAATGGCTGTAACCCATATAGAGGTCATCGGAAACATTTATGGAGGTATAGATTCCCTCCTTAACGGAAAACTTCATTTCGCGTGCAGGTACCGGAAACCCCATGTGTGCTAGGTAAGTTGCAATACCAATAGCTTTCATTAAAGTAGATTTTCCGGCCATGTTAGCTCCCGTCAGGAAAACGACATTACTATCCTTACAAAAGCTGATGTTGTTACCAACGGCATTTTCAACAATCGGATGGAAAACATTTTCAAAAAAAAGGTAGTCCTTCTCTTTCTCTTCGACCTCGGCACAACAAAAACCTTTCTCTTCTGCCACCCTTGCCACCGCAATATTCACGTCAATGTCGTAAATTACATCCAGTATCTTCTTCATCCCGTCTTTCAGGGAATATCGAAGAATATGATCATATTTTGCTAACATCAGTAGGGAAAGTTTATTTTCCTCAATATAATTTATCCAGCCTAAGCGTTTATCTTCAATTATCGAATTAACTACAGTGCAATTATTCGCATATAAATTGTCTCCTTTACATTTCTCAACCATCCTCAACAGATCTCTCAACTGTTTTAATATTTTAACAGTAGAAGTCAACCCTCCTTTAATCATCTTATATTCACTGTCAAGTCCGATTCGATGAAGAAAATATATCCTTAACGTATTAAACCAAGCTGTCGTAGGATTTGAAAAATCTGCGTGACTTAGATATTGTTCTGCTGCCAAAAGGTTTTCTTCGTCTATTAAAAACTTATATTTCCCCTCCCGAAAAAACCTGAACAGCTGGCTTCTTCTGTTAATCGCTGCAGCATTGTCCAATGGTTCGTGAAAATACTTATCAAGCAGTTTTTCTCCACCCCTTGTGATTACGACATTGAATAGTGAGAAAATCGAATTGTTGACATATCTGCCTAAAATGTTTAAATCGGCAAGAGTTTGTTTATCTACTGCAAAGCTCATTCTATTATCATTCTTTAATTGTTCAATATATCCAGTATTTTTTCATTTCGAATAATCACCATACCGTGTCTATCCGCCGTAACTCCATGCTTGAGCTTATAGCTATACACTGGCATGCCATCCTCCATTACGGTGGGAAGGAACAAACATTGTATGTTACCGCACACCTTTTTTAAAACTTCTCCCGCTTCAATTATATGAGTGGAAATAACAAATGTACTTTTTGTCCGCATTGAAAATGCTTCCGATATGGCAACGGTCGCATCGTATGCGTCTTTTACATTTGTTCCTCTAAACAGTTCATCAAATATTACAAAAAACTTTTTTTCTTTAGCCACTTGTTGGGCCACTTTCTTCACACGCATCACTTCGGTGTAAAAATGGCTGTACCCTCGATTGAGATTGTCCGGCAGGTTGATGGTTGTATATATACCATCTTGAACACTAAAAGTCATTGACTTTGCGGGTATTGGAAAACCCACATGTGCCAAAAAAACAGCAATACCGAGCGACTTCATAAAGGTCGATTTTCCAGCCATATTGGCTCCGGTAAGAAAGACCATATTACTATTACCATCAATGTAGATATCGTTATCTACTGCATCAGGAACATAGGGGTGGTACACTCCTTTTATATCCAATAAGTTATCTTTTTCAATTGCTTGGGCAAACACAAAGCCATTTTTTTTTGCAGTCTTGCCCACCGACATATAAATGTCGAGATAAGCAATAAGATGCAGTAATTTGTGTATATTCACATTTTCTTCAAACCGCAATATCCGATCATAATCAGAAACTTTTGAAAAGCTTAACCGTTTTTTTCCTTTTTCTTTTTCTGTCCAACCGATATTGGCTTCCCCAAAAACAGTTTCAAATGCTGTAATGTCTTCATTATAACAATCATGACCTGGGCACCTTTTAATTTTACGAACAAATTCTTTTGAAATATTGATTATTTCAATTAGAGAAACCACTCCCTTGTGAAGCTGTTCATATTCATTTTCAGCACCGATAAGGCTTCTAAACTTTCGGCTTAAGGTGTTGTTCTCGGGCGATAGTTTTGTCCGCGAATCAGTATTGCTTAGATAGTGATCCACAGATTCAAACAAGCTATCCGGAAACGGGAATTTCATCTCCAACTGCCGGAAAAACTTTATGATTTCAGATCGGTTGTTTATTGCTTCAGCGGTATCCAACGGATAACAAAACATATTTTCCAACAAGGCCGCACCTTTCCGGCTATACGTTTGGCAAAACAAGGTGTATATCGAGTTGCGACCATGTTTTCCGAAGATGTTTAAATCGTCAAAGGTCTGTTTGTCGATAATAAAACTCATGGAAACTATTCTTAAAACTATCTTCCTCTACGGCGTATCCAAATTAATAGCCCCACTAAAAGCAACAGTGAAGGGTAACCCCAAGTTATCGTCGGTTTGGCTAAGACCCAACCGGCTTTACCTATTCTTAAATATTTGTCGATAGATTCAGGAAGCCTTGTGTCAATAGGAACTTCTTCGTGTGTAAGCCAAAAAAATGCAGCATTTATCAAGAAGGAATTATTTGTTCTTATTCTTTGACGTTGTGTCCCTAATTCCCTGTTGCTAATCCAATCGGCATCACCTGAAATGATAATGCGCTGATTTTTGCCATTAATGTCGCGCGAAAGAGCTGCTATTAATGTATGGTTGTTTATTTTTTCACCTGCAGCAGGATTTAAACGAACCGTGTCATCTATAAAATTAGTCGCTTCTACTTCTAACCAGCAACTGTCACAGGTAAATAAAGGTTTTACTTTAAATTCTCGTGCGACATCAAATGATAATGCACTGAAAGTTGGAGAAGTAAATTTATATTTTAGATCTTCCATATATTTCAGGTGAAAGGACCATGCTGTGTCAACAGGGCTTTCCACCATTAGTTCAGGCGATATCATCATGGCAGGAATAGTATCGTATGTGACTTCTCCTTCATCATTGTGAGTTCTTTGAATTGATTCTTCCAGACTTCTTCCCATTTTAACTACGGTCCCCGGCAATAATGTGACGCCAAACTTTTCGATGATGGGGTTTACGAATTCTCGATGTTCTGGTTCGCCAAAGATCATCAAATTATCACCTCTTTTAACATATTTGTCAAGATTGCCGATTTCTTCTTCATTTAACCCTGTACGGGGATCAGCAATGACCAGTATATTTACTTCAGAAGGCACTTCATTTTTTAAGGAGACTCTTCTTATGTTGAAACCTTGATTGACTAAAGAAAAGCGCAACGTTATATCTTGAGCAAACATCTTATATCCTTGGTCACTGCCATCGTACAAACTTCTTTCGCCGTGGTCCATAACGAACCCTATTACGGGAAGTTTATCCATCATCAAGCGTTTCATGGCTGCTGTAATTTCCGTTTCATAAGGGAACAACGCTCCATCATTGAATATCCTCAAGAAAGTTTTTTCACCTGTTTCTCGTTCCAATAACCGAACAATACGATACTGCTCAGGCTTTAAATCTACCTTCTTAGCTACTTCTTCAGAGGATAGAATCTTAAATTTCCATTTCCTATCTTCACGCAACTTATTTATCAATTCTTCATCATTGAGCCCTGGATATTGCTTATCTAAGCTGGGGTTATTCACCTTGTGATAATAATAGACATATTTAAGTTTTATTTCAGGTTTAAACCTTTGGTATTGCTTAAACCTATTTATATCTGATTTTATCATATCTGGCGTAAACAACCAATATTTTTCGTCCAGCATGTTAATGTAAGTAGTAATTGTGAGTCCGCCCTTGAGTTTACTAATTACCTTCTGACTACTCAGGCTTAACGTGTTGGATTTAGTGCGCGTTACATCGCAGTAACTCATCATTTTTGGACGAGTGCTAATGTATCCTACTAATGCAATTGCAATAAAAACACCCAAAAACTTGACGGAAGTTTCGTACCATCTTTTTTTCTCTCGCCGACCTCTTAGTCTAACTATGGCAAAACTGAGGAACAGCGTGATTATCGCGACAAAATATATTATGTCTTCACTGCAAATCAGACCATTAATTAAGTTATCGCTCCTACCGGGCATCGATAACCAGTAGGTAATGTCGCGAACAAGCGCAAACTCCTGACCGATATTCCTAATATACGTCATTAATGCAAGTATAGCAAATGTGCCTATTGCTGAAATAATCTGATAGGCGGAGAGGCTTGACATAAAAAGTCCTATTGCCATATATGAGCAAATAAGAAGAAATACGCCTAATAATCCTGATAAGATTAACGGGATGTCGACATGTTGAATAGTGGCAGCTGAGAAAATGGAATATACGCCCAATAAAAGGACAATGGATAAACTAAAAATCATTAAAGCTAAATACTTACCCAGTATAATTTCTGAATTTTTCACCGGAGATGAATATAAAAGATTAATTGACCCACTGTCTAACTCCCTGCTCATTATTCCCATAGTTAGTAACGGTATATAAAAATATAAATAATTTTGAGCCTGTAATAAAAAACCAGAAAAATCTCCTTGAATAAAACTTGTTATCGAGCCAAAAGGATTTCCTGCAAATACAAAATCTGTAACGTAACCAAACACATTGGTATAAGCCAATCCTACTTGAACTGTTAATATCACGAAAATTATCCAAGCAATAGGTGAGTAGAAAAGATATTGTAATTCTGCTTTTGCTATTTTCCAAATTGTTATCATAATTGATTATTTTTTGCTGTTACTGTTTTTTGATAATTCTGCAAATACCGAATCCATGGATGTTTTTTCAACCCGAATCTCATTTAAGCGCCATTCGTTTGCAACGCTTGCCTTGATAATTTGTTCCGTTGCCTCATTTGAATCGCTAAAATATATTTTGAAAGTATTAAGGGAGACTTCTTCTACCTTTTCAACACCCGATATTTCCCTTAATTTCTCATGCGAGGGGGGATTCATTAATTTAACTATCAATAAGTTTGGCTTGATGTAGTTATCGAACTCTTCAACGGTTCCCGAAAATACCTGACTACCTTCATTAAGCATCCAGATATTATCGCACGTGGCCTGTACTTCCTGCAAAATATGAGTGGATAGCAGTACCGTGTGCTCTTGTCCAATCTCCTTAATCAGATTTCGAACTTCAATTATTTGATTGGGATCCAATCCGTTGGTGGGTTCGTCCAAGACAATAAACTCGGGTTTATGAACTATTGCCTGAGCAATGCCGACACGCTGTTTATAGCCGCCGGATAGATTACGAATCAACCGGTTGCTAAAATGAGAAATACCGCACCTGTCCATGACAATGTTTACGGCTTCTGGAACAGCTGAGTAATCCATTAACCGCATATTGGCAGCATGAGTTAAATACTCCTTTACAGTAAGGTCAAGATGAAGCGGAAGTTGCTGCGGTAGGAAGCCGAGATGCTTTTTGGCCTTTACGGGTTCGTTGTTTACGCTGATGCCGTGAATAAAAACTTCACCACGACTTTGTTTTATCACCCCGCACATGATGTTCATAATCGTGGATTTTCCTGAACCATTGGCTCCGAGTAATCCATAAACCCCTTTCTGGTTAATTTCAAAATTGACATCCCGTACTGCCCATTGAATGGCATAACGGTGAGATAAAGCACTTACTTTTACTATTGACTGATTCATTTATTTGATATTTTTATTGTTTTTTAGCCTACAACTATTGATTATGTTTTGATTTTTTATCACTAAAGTAGATTGAAGATTTGGACTTGCAAACTTAATTGAGACAAAAAGTTAAGCGACATTTTTAATTGAATCT
>ENA-UOOH01004084-UOOH01004084.1-fermentation-metagenome-genome-assembly--contig:-NODE-4084-length-10393-cov-6.184562_pt1 | contig 10393 bp, 13 predicted proteins | sample MGYA00245778_ERZ724025 | MGnify/ENA primary metagenome ERZ724025 (study PRJEB28704, sample SAMN03018313) | fermentation metagenome | biome: anthropogenic terrestrial biome; feature: soil; material... | reverse complement strand
CCTCATGTGTCCGTACGATCCTGCCTTGATCACGCAGTTGCCCCAGTGTGTCGCAGAGGCTCTGGGTTTGGATCCGACAGTGTTTACGCAACTGACTGGTCGAGAGCGGCGGCCGAGCCTCTTCCATGGCAGTGATCACCCGGTCGCTCAGAGAGGGCGGAGGCGAGGGTGGCTGTTGAGGTAATCGCTGGATTGCCCCTTGGATGGAAAGCGCCAAGGCGTCAGCCACAGAGGTCACCGAGGACACAGAGGCAGTCCTTTCCTATCTTAAGCAACCCCCGTCTGAAGGAGTGCCGGAGCCTCGTTCGTGACATATGTGGGAATCTCTCTGTGAACTCTGTGCCCTCTGTGGCCATTGAAACGAGCACGCATGCCTGACGAGTCTGCCACAGAGGTCACCCAGGACACAGAGGTCGGAGAGCGGTCGCTGAAGGTGCGGTTTGTGAATCAGGGATGTTGAGGGGTTGGTGAAGATGTCCCCGGCCAATATTGGACCTAGATTCGAGGGCAGGCTGTTGTTTCCTGTGCGATCAGGGGTGGATAGCACATGGAGTTGGTCTTTTCCACGAGTGAGGACGAGGGACTGTCTCGCCGAGGCGGACGGCAGTTGGAGTTTCCCGCTTTGGGCTGCCTGATATCGTCGCGCTTGATGCGGCTGAAGCGGAGATTGGCTTACGAGTTGGGGTTGAAATCCGACTCATCGGACGAGAGCCGGAGCAGGAGGTCGCATCCGATCAAGCATCGGGGTGGGAAACTGAGCCCGAACCGCGGGCGGTTAACGATGACACAACAACCGTCGTGTGGGTGGACAGAAGCCATTGGATTGCTTTTACCGAAGCAATCGAAGGCACGAGCGAGCCGACTCCTCTCGTGCAGGTCCAATCGGGATAGCCACCAGGCATTGCCTGAGTGGTCCAGGTTGCAGTGGGTATGAGGGGCCCTGTACCATCAGGCTGACCTCCGCGGGCCTGTCCGGGTGCGCAATGTCTGAGCAGGAATATTTGCATTGACCTGGTTCGCCTTCGTTCCCAGAATGAGGTTTCAGGACCGCGCGTTGTCGGGACCGTCCAATAACGCGGGGCATATACCTGTCCAATTCACCAACATGCCCGAGAGGGCCGCGAGGAGCAAAAAAATGAAAACCAAGGGATGGCTTGGACTCCTTCTTGCGATGGTATTTCAATCTGCCATGGCCCAGCAACCGACCAGTTATTCGCCGATTGCCCTGACCGAGGACTTCGCATCGGTCAGGGAGCGAATGGAAGCTGCCAAGCAGGAGGTCATGGAGCGTCAGATGGCGCTGTTGGAGGAGCGCTATGACCTGAGTGATCTCCCGTTGGAAGGGGTAACCGCCACACGGGGGAAGGCGATTCAAAGCGGGGTGCGCGTGAAGCTGCCCAAGGGTGCGACCTGGGCGGGACTTGCCAACTCGACGCCAGACGAGATCAAGGCGAAGGGTTTATGGCCCAAGGGCTTTCTGCCTCTGCCCCACCCCAATCACCCGGAAGGTGGCATGGTATTCCCGCAGTTCCATATTGATGAGATCAACCGGCAAGAAAGCCGGGACCTGACTCGATTCGACATGGATTTTGACCTGCCGGATCACTTCCTGCCGGAGTACCCGCCTGCGATCTTCCTGACAACACGGACCGACCTGGGCGATGTATCGCAGGGACAGGTCGTTACGATTATGAACTACTACGAGCTGTTCAATGGGATTCTGAATCCGAAGCAGCTCGAGGGTCTGCGTCTGCTGGTGACCCCCTTCCCGCAGCAGCAGTTCAATCAGACCGAGGACCGGCGGTCGGCCCTGCCGAGTCGGGGCGTGACCTGTTTTGATTGCCACGTGAACGGGCATTCCAACGGGGCGACCCACCTGGTCGGCGACATTCGACCACAGCAGTTTCGCCATCGATTGGACATCCCCCCGTTGCGAGGGGTGAACATTCAGCGGCTGTTCGGGAGTCAGCGCGCCCTTAAGACGATTGAGGACTTCACCGAGTTCGAGCAGCGTGCCGCTTACTTTGACGGGGACCCCGTCATCGCGACGAAGAAGGGCATCAATGTCCTGGAGCGCGGAAGCCAGGTGCATTTCATGGCGGAATTTCAGTCGATTCTGGATTTCCCGCCTGCACCGAAGCTGGACATCTACGGCAAGCTGGATCCTGCAAAGGCGACGGCCGAGGAGTTGCGGGGACAGGAGATTTTCTTCGGCAAGGCGCAGTGCTCGGTCTGTCATCCGGCGCCGTATTACACGGACAACCTGATGCATAATCTCAAGGCGGAGCGCTTCTTCGAACCACAGGACGTCAACGGCCGCTGGGCGTCCGCCGACGGCCCGATCAAGACGTTCCCGCTACGGGGAATCAAGGAATCTCCGCCGTACTTACACGACGGACGCCTCCTGACGCTGGACGATACGGTGGAGTTCTTCAACCTGATCCAAGGATTGAAGCTGAATGACCAGGAAAAGAGGGATTTGGTCGCGTTCATGCTCTGCCTTTAGCCGCAAAAGAAGACGAGCCGCGTGGCTGGACGGTATCCGAAAACCGTATGAGGCCACCATAAAAGCTCTCCGGATCCGGATGGGGAGGAATCCCACAGAGGGCGCAGAGGGGTATTGGGAGGACGGTATATCTAAAAAACACCCCCAAAAGGTAGGGATCTGAGCATGGATCCTACCCAACTCCAAGGCGAGGTCGCAAAGGCCACCGCGTCCTCTGCGGGAGGCCTTCCGGCTGATGGCGAACCGCTGTAGCATGCGTGCAAACGTCAGACAGGTGGCCGATCGGATCCGATCGGCCACCTGCGCGCGTCCATTGTTGGGTCACGCCGATAGTTTCGTTCGATTTTTGTTGGGAAACAGAGCGCGGGCGTCACGAATGGATGCTCCTAATTGTCTTGACCCTTGTGCAGGCTTCAGATTATGCAGGGACAGGATCATTCGAAGGAGTTCATCTGTTGGAGAACAGAGAAGGGGAGAGGACATGATACACGGTAATCGTAAGGGGTTTACCCTGATTGAACTGTTGGTGGTGATCGCGATCATCGCCATTCTTGCGGGGATGTTGTTGCCCGCACTATCCAATGCAAGGGAGAAGGCCCGGGCGATCTCCTGTATGAACAATATGCGCCAGATCGGTCAGGCGAGCCTGCTCTACGCGTCGGATAACGACGGTCACCTGCCGAAGGTGCCGGATGGCGGACTCAACAACTGCCCTGCTGGTGCATGGCAGCACGCTTCTCACGGCAACGCCATTCTCGAGACCGGCGCCATTTGGCCATATGTCCAGACCAGGGCGGCCTACATGTGCCCGAGCGACAAGGGCTATGAATCGGCAGCCGCACGCAGGTCGACCAGGATTTACTCCTATTCATACAACTACATGATCAACTACCCGAGTGACAATTACACCGATTGCTCCATTCCAACATTGCGGCTGAGTAAAATTCCCCGCCCATCCGATCGCATCATGCTCTTTGAAGAGCAGTTTCCGAATGATGGAAATTGCGTTTGGACTTCCACATCGGACACGATGACAGATCGGCACACGGGCAAAGGCAATTTCATCTATATGGATACCCACTATGAATCGGGTACCCATGAGGATGTATGGGCGAACGCGTCCTACGGTGATTTGCTGCGCAAAGAGGATTGATGGTTCTCGCGCTGCTGTTGCCCTTGGCCCAGTGGGAAGTGGGTGGCTGATCGATTCAGCGGTTGGCTACGAGGCTGTCCGAAAACGGTTTGGTCCAAAGCGAGCGACCAGATGGTGAGGGCTACCGCAGAGATCGCAGGGGAGGGGAATGCAGATACATCGGAGCTGTTTCTGAAACTGCCTTGGTCTGCCGAAACGGAATATCTTAAAAATTTCCCCCAAAGGTAGGGATCAGAGCATTTGACCCTACCCCCCATGGCCAGGTCGAAAACGCCACTGCGTTCTCTGCGGGAGGCTATCCCTCCCATCAGGGTCTTGCGATTGGTTTGTCCGTCGCGGGAAGAGGCTTGCTGGTGATCAGCCCGATCCCGCGCCCTTTGTTGCCCACGGCGTTATAGAACATGTAATAGGTCTCGTTTGCGGGATTCCAGATCAGCGAGACCTTGTGGGCATATTGTGAATCAAGCCCGGATGGGTTGCCCCCGCTTCGATAGAGCGGATCAGGATCGACGGTCCAATGTCTGAGGTCCTTCGCATAAGCGGCCATGACGTGGGCCCCACCGCGACCGACGCCGAAAAAGAACATGACCCAGTGGTCGCGATCCCAGTAGACCTTGCCGTCGGATGAAAAATTCTGGTTGAAGCTACCGTCGGGGCCGTGCGGAATGACCGGATTGCCTGAGTATCTCTTCCATGTGCGCAGGTCGCTTGATTCGGCCATGCCCAGCTGCTCAATGCCACCGTTGGCGGCATTGTAGAAATTGTAGAACCGGTCGTGGTGTTCGACCAGCCATGGCTGATAGATGCAATCTTTCTCCCATGCGCCGCAATCGGGCTGGAACACCGACAAAATCGGCTCGTCCTGTGCGCGTGTCCAGGAGAGTCCGTCCTCACTCCAAGCGAGGCCCTCGTATCCTGGGCGCAGCTCATAGCCGCCCTGGCGGGGGTATGCCCCATAGAGCGACCAGTACTTGTCCTGAAACCGCTTCAGGGTTCGCGGGGCCTGAATGTCATAGTCCTCATAGAGGAAAGCGCCCAGAACGACGCCCCCGTGGTCGAATTCGCCTTCGGGGCCGAAACCCATGGCCAATCGTGGGCTATGCCAGTGGAGGAGATCGGAGCTTTCGGCCACGAAGGATTGATAGCCCTTGCCGTCAAACCCGATGAAGGTCATGTACCACCGCGAATCCCCAGGGCGCTGATAGACCGTCGGCACGTCGGTCATGTGCACATCCGGAAATCCCGGGATCTTGGGATCCGCGGAAATGACATGATCGGGATGGTAGTGCCAGTTGCGAAACGCCTTGGACCAATCCTGCGCCGTCTGGAGGTCGACGACAGGGGTAGGCGTGACCTCGGCTTGGTTGCACCAGGGCAGTAGCAGGATGGATACGACGAGGATCGTTGTTCTGTTCATGGTCGGAGTGGATGCCTCTCTCATCTTGGGGTGTCCGAGCTGAAGGGACTCGATTGAATCAGAGTTCGGTACCGCCTTCAAGTCTGGATCAAGGACCGCCGACGCGGCAAATTGCCACCTTCGAATTGACGAATGCTCACATAAAGAATAATTTCAGCTGAAATCGTTTTTACCAGAATCATTCTAACGGAGGGGAGATGGAAGTTTTACCGGAGCAACATTACGCGCAGCGTATTCTACACGCCATGAGGAGTATGATTCGCGCTGTCGATGTCTATTCCAGAAAGCTCAACGCTGAATGGGGGCTGACTGCTCAGCAGTTCTTCTGCTTGCACGCGCTCGCGGAGGCTGAAGATGCGTTCGAGGAGAGGACACTGACCCAAATCGCGCGATCCATGAACCTGGGCGGAAGCTCCGTGATCGGAATTATCGATCGACTGGAAGCCAAGCAACTCTTACGCCGTGTTCGATCCTCGATGGATCGTCGAAAGGTCTATCTCGAACTGACCCAAGCCGGCCGAGAGATTGTTCAAAAGGCGCCACCCCTTCTTCCTGTACAATTTTCCGTCGCACTCGCGGCGCTCGAGCAGGAGGAGCAGAAGACCATTACCGAATCGTTCGAGCGGATTGTTCAGTTGATGTCCGCCGATCCCGATTGGTAACGGTGCCACCTTGCTCACGACCACAGTTATTTTATTATGATATCCAAGATCCCACTATCCAACGCACAGAAGCATATCCTCAGCGAAATCGAAGGCAGTTCCGCCAGCAACTGGAAGGATTGGAAATGGCAGATGCGGCATTGCGTCCGCGATCTCGACCGATTCGAAACGCTGCTCAACATCCAGCTGCCGGAAAAGATCCGCACGCAGTTTCAATCGATTGTCGATCGCTTTCCGATGTCGATCACCCCCTATTATTTGTCTCTGATCGACACGACAGATCTGGAGAACGATCCGGTATTCAAACAGAGCTTCCCGGTGATCAACGAGTTGGATGTGCGCCGCTCCGACATGTCGGATCCCCTGCACGAAGACAGAGACAGTCCTGTACCCGGCCTGACGCATCGCTACCCGGACAGGGTGCTATTGCTGGTGAGCAACATGTGTTCGATGTACTGTCGGCATTGCACGCGGAAGCGGCGTGTTGGTGACCGGGATACGATTCCGGACCGCGATGAGATCATGGCGGGGATCGACTATATTCGAAAGACACCTCAGGTACGGGATGTATTGCTCAGCGGTGGGGACCCGTTTTTGCTTTCCAACGACTATTTGGATTGGATCCTGACGGAGCTCGACTCCATCGAGCACGTGGAGGTGGTCCGTATCGGCACGCGTACACCGGTTGTTCTCCCGTATCGCATCACGACCGAGTTGGTTGAAATGCTCCAGCGCCACCATCCGATCTGGATCAACACACACTTTAACCACCCGCGCGAGCTCACGGCATCCGCCCGTGCCTCGCTTCGCAAGCTTGCCGATGCGGGGATCCCCTTGGGCAACCAATCAGTCCTCCTCGCCGGCGTCAATGATTGCCCACGCATCATGCGTGCTTTGGTCCACAAGCTGGTGGCCAACCGGGTCCGGCCGTACTACATGTACCAGTGTGATTTGTCAGAGGGCTTGAGCCATTTTCGCACTCCGGTCGGGAAGGGGATCGAGATCATGGAAAGCCTGATCGGTCACACCAGTGGCTTTTGTGTACCCACCTATGTGATCGACGCCCCTGGCGGAGGGGGGAAGATCCCGGTGATGCCGCAATACTTGATCTCTTGGTCGACCAATAAAGTAGTTCTGCGCAATTACGAAGGCGTGATCACAACCTACAAGGAGCCCGACTCCTACGAGCCGACCTTTTGTGATCGCAACTGTGACGAATGTGATCTCCAATTGGCCCTGGGTGGTGCGACCGAGCACCGCGCATTGGGGATTGAGCAGTTGCTGGCAGATTATGATTCGACGATCTCTCTCGTTCCCGCGAACAACAGCCGCTACGAACGAAGGAGTTGACGATGGTCCGTTGTTGCAATCACCGGAGGCTGATGCGCTTTGGACTACTTCTCTGCGCCCTTGCGTGGACGGCCACGTTCCCGACCGTTGGGGCTGAGGAGTCGTTCACAACGGCGTTGACCGGAAAATTCCCGCCTTTCAGTTTTTACGATTCGAATGGTGAACTCTCTGGGTTTGATGTCGATGTCTCCAAGGAGATCGCTCGTCGCCTGGGTCGCGAGGCCAACATCGTCACCATTGAATGGGACGGGATTCTGGCTGGATTGCTGGCGGAAAAATACGATGCCATCATCGGATCGATGGCGATCACGCCCGAGCGGGAAGAGCGTGTGTTGTTTTCCCGTCCCTACTACGCGTCCGGCGCCCAACTGTTCATCCATCGCGACAACCCGTCCAAGGTCTATTCCATCAACGAGTGTGACGGATTAAAGATCGGCGTTGTACTTGGTGAAACGTACCAGCGTCATCTCGAGCAGAAGCACCCCGGCATAGAGGTCGTGACCTTCAAATCGACGGTCGAGATCTTTGAGATGTTGGAGCAGAACAGGATTACCGGTTTTGTCACTGATCGCCTGGTCGGCTCCTGGCAGATCCAACAGGCGCAGAGACCCTTTGTCCCTGTCGGCAAGATGCTCTACACGGAGCGAATGGGTATTGCGGTCCGCCTCCAGGCGTCAGAATTGCGGGATCAGATCGACGTCGCATTGGCGGAAATGTTTGCGGATGGAACCATGGATCGCATCCATCAGCGATATTTTGAGGCCGGGCCCGTGTCGGAGGGGACCTCGGGGGGGATGAGCCCAGGAGTGATCGCCAGGAAGCTACTCAGGGGTTTCGGCATGACCCTGACGATCGCGATCAGCTCCATTCTGATTGGGTTTGCACTAGCAATTCCATGTGGACTGCTCCTCGTGCACAACACCGGCGTTTGGGCAGTCCCGCATTATCTTGCGCGTTGGTTTGTCGATTTTATTCGCGGTACCCCCGTGCTGGTGCAGCTCCTGTTTGTTTGGCTCGGCCTGGGCCTGCGTCCGATCACCGCTGCAATCCTGACCTTGGGGATTTGTGCCATGGCCTACATGGCCGAAGCGGTTCGATCAGGTTTGATGAGTGTCGATCCAGGGCAGGGGCTAGCTGCTCGCGCCCTGGGTCTGACTTCTCTTGATCGCTTTCGGTTCGTGATCTGGCCCCAAGCGTTTCGGATTGCGATTCCACCCCTGATGAATTGCGTCATTGCATTGATCAAGGACACGGCCCTGGTTTCCATCATCTCCATACCGGAGCTGATCAGGGAGGCGCAATCCATCATCAGCGTCACGTTTGAGCCGAGGCTTTATTATCTGATCGCGGGCTTGATGTTTTTCGCTGTGACTTTTCCGATGATGAAGTTTTCCAATAGGTTGGAAAACAGGATCAAGGCCAAGGGGTACAACCGTGATTGATATCAAACATTTGACCTTTACCTATGCGGACGGCACTCGGGCCTTGAATGACGTCAGCATCCGATTTCCGCAAGAGCATATCTTCGCTATTATGGGCTCCTCCGGCTCAGGCAAGACTACGCTGTTGAACTGCATGGCACGGTTCCTGGAGGTGGATCGCGGAACCATCTTTTTTCGGGGGATCGACATTTCGGATATTGCTGAAATGGAGTTTCGTGAGCGGCTCGGGGTTGTGTTTCAGCAGCTCAATCTCTTTCCGCACATGAATGTCCTGGAAAACCTGATGCTGGCTCCGATGCGTGTCCAGAATCGCAGCGTGAAAGAGGCTCGACAGGCGGCCATGGAAATGCTGGATCGTCTTGGCATCGCCGACCTGGCAGATCATTATCCTGCGCAAATGAGCGGTGGTCAGGCCCAACGCGCGGCGATCGCCCGCGGGCTGATGCTCCGGCCTGAGGCGATGTTGCTTGATGAACCGACCAGTGCTCTCGACGCGGAAACGACGCATGACTTCGCACTTTGGCTCAAAGAACTGCAATCGGACACAAGTTTTATCATTGTGACCCATGATCTCCCCTTTGCTCGGCAGACCGCGCACCAAGGTGTTTTTATGCGGGACGGACAGGTCATCAACGCCGGCAGGATCAGCGAGATATTGGAGCAGCTAAGCTAACATCATTTATTGTTATGACAATCACATGCTCAACAGCTTCCGACACGATTGAACGTCTGCCTTGTGGTGCCGTCATCCAGCACGGAGCCTACAACGATCGCATCTACCTGATGCAAGCCGGCTCCGATCCATCAGCGGACCTCCCGGAGGTCCTGATCCCGATGGCGGAGCGTATGGGATACTCCAAGATCTTTGCCAAGATCCCGGAAGCCCGGGGGGATACATTCGAACAGGCGGATTTTGTTCAGGAAGGATCCATACCCGACTTTTACAACGGCGTCGATGATGCCTTATTCATGGCCTATTTCCTTTCCGAGGATCGGGCGCGGGAGGAACGGGTGGATCGGCTCAACGAGGTCCGACAAATCGCTCAAAGCAAGCGCGGTGCCGCGATCAGGCCGTTGGATACAGCGCGATTCCATATCAAACGCTGCGCACCGGCCGACGTCGAGCGCATGGCGGAGATCTATCGGTCCGTATTTCCCTCCTATCCATTCCCGATCCATGACCCCGGCTACCTGCTCAAGACGATGAAGAGCCATGTCGAGTATTACGGAGTCGAGCACGCCGGTGCGTTGATCGCGCTCTCCTCTGCGGAAGTGGATCGCTCCGCCGCGGCTGCGGAAATGACAGATTTCGCCACCTTGCCCGCGTTTCGGGGCAACGGACTCGCCGTTCATCTGCTTCGGGAGATGGAACAGGGGATGCTCCGCTCCGCGATCAAGACCAGCTATACGATCGCGCGTGCGGTCTCCGCCGGAATGAACATCACCTTCGCGAAGCTCGGTTACCGCTTCGGTGGACGCTTGAAAAACAACACCAATATCTCCGGCAGCATCGAAAGCATGAACGTCTGGTACAAAGAGCTGGTTTGATCCGTCTAGCCCTGCCCAAAAACACCATTGGGCCGCGACGCAAGGTCTCCGGGTCGGAAGGGGGAGGTCTCCCGCAGAGGGCGCAGAGGATTATTGGGAGGTGGGGGAACGCAGCACCATCGGAGTAGTGTTCAGCAACTGCCTTGGTCTGCTGAAACCTGATATCTCATAAATTCCAAATATGGTAGGGTGCAGAGCATGGCCCCAACTCACCCCCGTGGCCAGGTCGCAAACGCCACCGCGCCCTCTGCGGGAGGCTCTCCGGATCCGGATGGGGAGGTGTCCCGCAGAGATCGCAGAGGGCGCAGAGGTTTT
>ENA-UOOH01004081-UOOH01004081.1-fermentation-metagenome-genome-assembly--contig:-NODE-4081-length-10395-cov-10.497002_pt1 | contig 10395 bp, 9 predicted proteins | sample MGYA00245778_ERZ724025 | MGnify/ENA primary metagenome ERZ724025 (study PRJEB28704, sample SAMN03018313) | fermentation metagenome | biome: anthropogenic terrestrial biome; feature: soil; material... | reverse complement strand
GTTCCAGCCTGATCAACAAGCGGGTAAAAGAATCCAACTTCCGCCAGCTCTACCACGTGAACATTCTCGGTTTGCGCCGTAAAGACGGCTACATCCTCCAGGATGTAAAAGACGAGAAAATGCAGTCGGGAGACCTGCTGCTCGTGCAGGGCAGGTGGAGCGACATTGAAAAACTGACGCAGGAGACTTCGGAATGGGTTGTTGCCGGACAACCCATGGAAAATGCACTAAAGGTACCGCGCAACCACAAGGCACCTACGGCCGCTGCCATCATGATCCTGATGGTCCTCTCCATGGTGTTTAATCTGGTGCCGACGGTAGTCTCTGCCATGGTAGCCGCCCTGCTGATGATTATCCTGGGCTGTTTCCGCAACGCGGAGGCTGCTTATAAGACGATTAACTGGGAGAGCACGTTCCTCTTTGCCGGGATGTTTTCACTGGGAATTGCCATGGAGAAATCGGGTGCATCCACGCTGATAGCGGACGGCATTGTAGGTGGATTGAGCAGTTACGGGCCGCTGGCAGTGATGGCCGGCATCTACGTGGCTACCTCCATCCTGACGTTCTTCATCAGCAATACGGCTACGGCCGTGCTGTTTGCCCCCATCGCGTTACAAGCAGCCCTGGCCATTGATGTGAGCCCCTACCCTTTTCTCTTTTCTGTAGCAATAGCCGCCAGCATGTGCTTTGCCAGTCCTTTTTCCACGCCACCCAACGCGTTGGTCATATCGGCCGGCCGTTATAAATTTGGCGACTACGTGAAGGTAGGACTCCCGCTGCAAATCGTTATCGGTGCAGTCATGATTGTGGTGCTGCCGCTGTTGTTTCCCTTTTAAGGGAGGAATTCCCAGCTGTGCAAGGATCGGATTCGGAAGAGATGCGCTGCGGCCTGAAAGCCGGGAATAGTGCCGTTTACGAACCGATCATCTCCAGGAATGCCTGTTCGTCGATGATCTTCACACCCAGTTTACGGGCTTTCTCCAGCTTTGCCGGGCCCATATTTTCTCCGGCAAGGATATAATCGGTGCTCCCGGATACCGACCCGCTGTTCTTCCCTCCGTTCTGCAGAATCATCGCCTTATACTCGTCGCGGGAATGCAGGGCAAATGTGCCACTGATGACAATGGACAGCCCTTTTAACTTGTCGGTCCTTCCTGCCAGCGCCTCCTCGTTCACGGCAAACTGCAAGCCATTCCGGCGGAGACGATCCACAAAATCAACAAATTTTGGTTTTGAAAAGAACTCCGTCACGCTCTGCGCAATGCGGTCGCCAATCTCCTCTACCGACATCAGCTGCTCGGGTGTTGCCGCTGCAAGGGCATCGATATTGGGAAAGGCATGCGCCAGCTTTTGTGCCACGGTTTCTCCCACGAAACGGATTCCCAGGGCAAAGAGCACCCGCTCGTAGGGGACCGACTTCGATTTCTCGATGCTTGCCAGCAGGTTGCGGGCACTGGTCTCTGCCCACCGCTCCAGGTGAACAATATCTTCAAAACGCAACGTATACAAGTCGGCAGCATCGTGAATCAGCCCCTTTTCAAAGAGCAAGGCAATGGTTTCGGGGCCAATGGTGATGTCCATGCCCTTGCGGGTGACAAAATGTTCGATGCGCCCTTTGATCTGGGGAGGGCATTCTTCGGAGTTGGGACAGTAATGCACAGCCTCATCCTCATTGCGCACCAGCGGGGTGTTGCAATCCGGACAATGACGGACAAACGTCACCTTGTCGCCCAGCAGAAAGCGCGCCTCCTTATCCACACCGGTAATTTTGGGGATGATCTCCCCGCCCTTCTCCACAAAAACCATATCGCCAATATGCAAATCGAGGGCGTTGATGGCATCTTCGTTATAGAGTGATGCCCGCTTCACGGTGGTGCCCGACAGCAACACCGGATCAAGGTTCGCTACGGGCGTCACCGCACCGGTCCGCCCCACCTGCCAGGTGACCGACTCAAGCCGCGTAACGGCTTGCTCCGCATTGAACTTGAAGGCAATGGACCAGCGGGGAAACTTGGAGGTGGCCCCCAGGTTGCGCTGCTGAAGAAGAGAATCCACCTTCAGCACCACCCCGTCGGTAGTCACAGGAAGGCTTTTGCGTTCCACGTCCCACTGCCTGAGAAACGCAAAGATCTCTTCCAGGCTTTGGCACTTCTTCGTGGACCGGGAAACGTTCAACCCCCATTTGCGGGCAAGCTGCATATTCTCGTAATGGCTGTCGGTGGGCAACGCATCTCCCAGCATGTTGTAGATGTACGACTCCAGCTTGCGGGATGCGACGATGCGCGAGTCCTGCAGCTTCAGCGTGCCCGACGCCGCGTTGCGCGGGTTGGCAAAGAGCGGCTCCTCCTGCTCTGCACGTTCCTTGTTGAGGGCATCGAACGAGCTCCACGGCATCAGGATCTCGCCCCGCAGCTCCACATAGGGAGGCACATCATCTCCTTTCAGGATCAGCGGTACATTCCGGATGGTACGCACGTTGTCGGTCACATCGTCTCCCTTTTTGCCGTCACCCCGCGTCACGGCACGGACCAGCCGCCCCTCTTCATAGTGGAGCGAGATGGAGGTCCCGTCGTACTTCAGCTCGCACACAATCGCAAACTCCTCGTTCAGCGCCCTTTTTACACGGTTGTAAAAATCGATAACTTCCCCTTCCGAGTAGGTGTTTTGCAGGGAAAGCATGGGGTAAAGGTGCTTCACCTGGGTGAAGTTCTTATTGATATCGCTCCCTACCCGCATGGTGGGTGAGTTGGGATCGTACCATTCGGGATGCTCGGCTTCCAGCTCAATAAGTTGCCGCATGAGCCGATCGAACTCCACATCCGGAATAACGGGCTGCGACAATACGTAGTAGTTGTAATTATGTTCGTGAAGCTGACGGCGCAGCGACTCTATTTGTTGTTTGATTGCTTCCATAGGATAAAAAACAAGAGACAAGAATAATGATTACCGAAAGATTCTCTTCCAGGGATATCGCACGCTATGCTTTTCCGGCATCCCGAAGTTATCGATCGAGGCAGATACGGACAACGTTTGCTGAAAGAGCATTTTTCCTTCCGAGAAATGAAGGTTGGCGTTCAGTCGCACCGAGGCCCGCTCTGAGTCCAGCAGCCGGATATACCATTTACTCTGCAGGTACGACCTGCCCTGCAGAAACTGAGTACCCCAGTATAAATCTCCTCCGTAAGTATGAAAAAAATGCATTCTGGGATCACCCGCATAAAAGGTGTTCCGGGTACCGATACCCCAGTATTCCAGATCTACCCTTGCGGTGAAACCGACAGGCTTATCGCTTTCACCGGCCTTGCGATCCCGCTCCAACCCCGCAAAAACGCCGGCCGACACCAACCCCCTGAAGCTGTTCCGGGCGTGGTACTCCAGCCCCAGCGAAGCCATTCCCTGCATCTGCTCGCTCACACCATAGGCGGGGTTGCCGGGGTAGGTGCCTGCGTAGTGAAACAGATAGGACTGAAAGTCGCCGAAGAAGATTCCTCTGGAGAGTTTGCCGGAAAAGCCGAGATAAAAGCTTTCCCTGTCCACCGCTGTCGCATAGCCGGTCCAGTCCATCCAGGCATTGAAAAAGTTTCGCTCCTTCCCTATCTGCCAGAAAATGCCCTGCATCAGCGGCATAAAATGGTTCACGGAATCTTTGAAGAAGAAGTCGGAATAATTGGGCAGCGCCTCTGTGCGCGGGAAGGCACCTGCGCGGAACAACACCCTGGGTGTTTCGTATTGATAGTAAAGGGTGACATCCACCTTGTTAACGGCCTCTTTTATGCCGGGAATCTTGAGCAGGTTCACGCCGCCATAGAGGGTGTGCGTTGAATCCCACGAGATGCCTGCCAGCGGGTTCAACCAGATGCCGTTCATCGTTTGGGGATCAATGAACGACGATTTCTCATACTCCTGATTGTCGAAAAAATAGTCTACACCAACTTTCCATCGGTACTCCTGCGCGTGCAGAGAGACAACCGAGCTGACGACAGCCAGCAGGTAAATGATTTTGCGTTGCATATTGAAACCTCTTTTAAGGGGGTAAAGATACATCAAAATTCCCTAAATCTTCCGGTCTTTCCACTTGCCGCTTCGCAAATAAAAAAACGAAAGGAGAGACAGGAAAGACCAGTAAACATGCTCGGTGGTCCATGCTGCTGCCACCGATGCCCGCAGGTGAATGATGATAAACCACATGTAGGAAACGTAAAAGAGCAGCGTAAAAATTTCGAACTTAAGGGCGGTACGCGTATTGCCCGATCCCGACACAGCATTGAACAATACGGTCCCCAGGCTGTAAATAGGCAGGGAGGAGATCAGCACGTACAGTGGCAAGACGGTATCCTGTATCAGGAAGGGGTCGTCGGTATAAACGTGAATCATGGCGCGAGGAAAGACAAGGACAACGGCAATTACCGCAAGCATCACCCCCACGCTGATCATCGAGAGCCGCTTGATCAGGCCGGCCACTTCGTTGCTCCTGCCCGCCCCGATGGTGTTGCTCACCATAGTGCCTGTGGTAGAGCCTATGGCGTTGGACGGGATGGTGAAGATCGTATAGAAGCTGCGCACAATGTTAGTCACTGCCAGTGAACGCTCGCCCATATAATTTTCAATGAACACGAAAAAGAGCATCCAGGTACCGATGGAAAAGAGATACTGCACCATCATAAAGATGGAAATATCGAGCACTTTTTTGACGACGTGCCACTGGAAACGGATCTTCGTGAAGCCGTATTTTTCGAGATCGACTGTCTTGCGGGTATGCACAATGAAGAAGAGCGTAGAGGAAAACTCGGCAATCACCGAAGCGATGGCTGCGCCGGCAATGCCCATCTCGGGCATGCCCAGGTTGCCGAAAATAAGCCCGTAGTCGAACACCACATTCACCAGTCCCATCACGACCGCATTCACGGTGAGCACCTTTGTACGGGCGATGCCGATGTAAAACGCACGAAACATTACGTTCACAAACGCGAAGACAAGACCAAACACCCGCCATTCCAGATATTCCGTCACGGCACCGGCCACATCAGCCGACTCAAACAAAGATGGCAGCCAGGCCCCGGCGCCGTAGCGCAGCAGCGGAATAAGCAGCAAAGCAGGAATAAGCAGGAAGATGGATCCCTGAATCACAATCTCGCCTATCTGGTTGTAGTTTCCTTCGCCATTTCGCCGCCCGATCAGAATCTGGCTACCCATGCTGAAGCCAAAACCCAATGTAAACAATGCTATATAGAGAACTCCCGCCAAGGCCGACGCCCCCAGCTCCACTTCTCCCACGCGGCCAAGAAAAGCGGTGTCGATTACCTGTATCATATTTTGAGCCAGCAGGCTCAACAGGATGGGCGTACTTATTTTAACGATGTGCCTGTTTGAATACACTTCTTTGCGCAACAAACCGCCGGTGTATGAGACAGCCGACGGTTTAAAAATATGGTTATTTGCCTGTTATTTAATGCGATTGGTTTTCTCGTCGAGGTGAATGACCGTCGGTTCGAACACCCTGGCTTCTTCCAGCGGGAGCATGGCGTAGCTCATGATGATGACCACATCTCCCTTTTGTACTTTCCGTGCCGCAGCACCGTTCAGGCAGATGGTGCCGGAACCGCGTTCGCCGCGGATGATATAGGTCTCAAAACGCTCGCCGTTATTATTGTTTACCACCGCCACCTTCTCGTGCACGAACATATTGGCTGCATCAATCAGGTCTTCATCAATCGTGATGCTGCCTTCGTAATCCAGGTTGGCATCGGTCACCGAGGCCCTGTGTATCTTCGATTTCAATGTTTCTACCCACATAAAATTATTTGTATCTGATATTATCTATTAAACGCACATCGCCGCAAAAAACAGCGATGCAGCCTACTGCATATCCGGAATCATCCCAGGAAGCAACAAGCTGCAGGGAGTCGCCATCCACGATCTCGAAATACTCCACACGCAAAGACGGCACTCCGTTAATTTGATCAATCACCCAGTCGGTGAGCTTATCGGGCGAGGCAATTTCAATCCTCTGTGTACTCTCGCGCAGAACACGGTAAATATGTGCAGCATCCGCTTTTTGCTGCTCCGTTAAGAGGCGGTTGCGACTGCTCAATGCCAGCCCGCCAGGCTCCCTTACAATGGGGACACCCACAATCTGCACGGGTATCTGCAGCTGATCTACCATGGCACGGACAATGGCCAGCTGTTGAAAATCCTTCTCCCCAAAGTAGGCCCTGTCGGGCTCCACCATCGCAAACAGCTTGCTCACCACCTGGGCAACACCGTTGAAATGACCCGGCCGATACCGCCCTTCCATCACCTTATCGAGCAAGCCAAAATCGAAAATCCGGGTATCCGGCTGCGGGTACATCTCCTCCTCGGAAGGCGCAAACACCACATCGGCACCAATTAGCTCCAGAAGCCGGCAATCCTCATCCAGGGTACGCGGGTAGCGCCGCAAATCCTCTTTGTTGTTAAATTGGGTGGGATTCACAAAAAGGCTTACCACACAAACATCGTTTTCCGAGGCACACAACTTCACCAGGGTAGCATGCCCTTCGTGCAGCGCACCCATGGTGGGAACAAATCCAATTGTTTTGCCTTTCCTGCGAACCCCCTGGAGCACCTCTTCCAGCTGGGATACGGTACGTATGATTTCCATTTGTCTGTTTTAAACTGCAAAGCAACAAAATATTTACCACATAGAGAAACCAATTTGCATTATTTCACGTATAATAACCGCGTACTATGACGGTCATCAACACTGTCTATCAGCATCTTAGAAAATAGGTCCGATTTTATTTTGTAGTTATCCGGATTTTTTTTATTATCTTTGTACTCAACTTAAGATAATTAGCTTCATGTCTCAGAAAAAAATTTTGTATATCTCCCAGGAGATCTATCCTTATCTCGACGAAACCCCTATTTCGAATACATCGCGTTATTTACCCCAGGCCATTCAGGAAAAAGGGAAGGAAATACGCGCTTTCATGCCCAAGTACGGCAACATCAACGAACGCCGTAACCAACTGCACGAAGTGATTCGTCTCTCGGGGATGAACCTCATCATTGATGATTCCGACCATTCGCTGATCATCAAGGTTGCCTCCATTCAGGCGGCAAGGATGCAGGTCTATTTTATTGACAACGAAGACTTTTTCCAGAACAGGGAAACGCTGGTCGATAAGAACGGAGAGGAGTACGACGACAACGACGAACGCAGCATCTTCTTTATACGCGGCGTGATGGAAACCATCAAAAAACTGCGCTGGGTACCCGATATCATCCATTGTCACGGATGGTTCACTGCATTGGCACCGCTGTACATCAAGAGAGGATATGCCGATGACCCCTGCTTCAAAAATGCCAAAGTGGTTTACTCGCTCTACGACGAAACATTTCAAAAACCGTTCAATCTCGATACGGCCGAGAAACTTCGCTTCGACGGCATCGGCGACCCGGAGATTGAGAAGGTGAAAAGAAGAGGCACCATGGATTACGTGAACCTGATGAAGCTGGCGGTGGATTATTCCGACGGCATCATCCAGGGAAGCAACCAGGTACACCCCGATGTGGCGAAGTACGTGCAGGAGCAAAAAGTGGAGTTTCTGCCTTATGAAGCCGATTTCGACAAAAGCACGGAGGCCATCGATGCCTTTTACAACAAAATTGATGCATGAGTGGTTTGACGCAGGCAACAATTCGCTTTTTTACTCCCCTAAACCCAAATATCATTAAAAATGAAAAGAAAGCATTTCAACATCTTTTATTTGAATGTTTTTTTTAGGATATTTGCGGGTCAAAACTAACTTTTTGCAACGAATGAAGCGCAAATTCATCATAAAAGGGCTTTTACTAACCTTTGCAGCGATACTCACCCTCTCGTGTAACGACACACTCGACCAGGTAGGGTTCACCATCCAACCCGGCAAGGACCGACTCAATCTGGGAGTGGACACACTTGATTTACAGGCGCGCACTGTAGAAGTGGATTCTGTTTTCAGTAAAACAAAATACCCGGTCCTGGGCGAATATACGGATCCTGTTTTCGGCACCGTCAAATCATCCTATATCGGCGAATTTTATTTGCCCGAAGGTACCGAATTCAAGGAGGGTGCCGAGATCGACTCGGTACGTGTTATTGTCTCCTACACAAAAATGATGGGCGACTCGCTTGCACCCATGGAACTTTCGGTATACGAAGTGAACAAGTCGCTGAAGGGTCTGGACAACTATTCACATGTTGATCCGGCAACATACGCCGACCTGTCGGCCCCCCTGGGATCACAGGTCTTCACGGGCAAGAACTCAACCTACCGGACAGAAACGTATTCCTCCGGTTACACCACCACGACGTACAATGTGTACGACATTATTGTGAGACTGCCCGATTCGCTGGGCGAACGATTTCTTACCGAATACAGGAAGCCGGGTCACGGAAAAATGGTGAATGCCGACACGTTCAGAGAGTTCTTCCGCGGATTGTATTTTGCCACCACCTTTGGCAACAGCACCGTTCTCAACGTGAACATAACGTCACTCTACGTGCATTATCATTATCTCGATAAAAAGGGGTCCTCCACGAAACAGGACACCATCCGCACCGATATGATGCGATTGAACATTACCCCGGAGGTTACCCAGCTCAATTACATCCAAAACGACAACAGCAAGCTACTGGGCACAAGCGATGCACATGCGTATGTAAAAAGCCCCGCGGGGGTAAACACAGAAATCACGTTCCCGTTTTCGGAAATACACGACAAAATTAAATCACAGGCCCTGAACCTGGCTAACTTCACCGTGTACGCGATGCCGGAGGCCTCTGAAAACCCAATGGTGAAGATCAGCCCGCCCGACTATCTGCTGCTGGTAAACAAAGACTCTCTGAACGGCTTTTTTGAACAACGCAAACTGCCCGACAACATGACCAGCTTCCTGTCGGCAAAGTTTGACGCCACCTCCTACTCCTACAGGTTCAACAACATCTCCACGATGATCAACCATTACAACCAAAAGCATGGCGGCGCAGCCTTCAATTTGGTCTACTACCTGATTCCTGTGGATGCAACCTACACAACCGTGCAGCAGAGCTACTATTCTTCGGGAAGCCAGGCACTCACCGAGTTGCACAACCAGATGTGGCCTACGGCTGCCAAGTTGGACAAACGGGTAGGGAATCTGAAACTGGAGCTGATCTTCAGCAATTTTTAAATCACGGACGGGCTCTGTTTTGGTGGACAAAGTGGGGCCTGCCAGCATCGGGCAGATGCCTCGCGTAAGGCCTGTTCAACAAAGTGTATAATAAGCTGATATGAGCTATTTCCTATTTATATTCTTCGCGTGTTTTACATCGGCTTCCTCTTTGCCAACGCTGTCAATGGCAGGAGGAAACGATTTTCCTGGCGCAGAAAGATGGGTAAATGAATCGACAAACATTGGTGGTTTTCTGCAAATTTCTTACGACAACCTGTTTTCTTCCCAAGTTGGAGAACCACAGGGATACTCTTCCAACGCCACTAAAAAAACGAAAAGCATCATAGGTGCTTTTTTTGTGGTCCTGGTCATTGTCATGCTTGCTTTGATTCCCAAAGGATTGCTGATTTATTTCGTTTGGCGTAAGTCCCGGAATCAAAAACAGGCAGACCATGCAGAAGCAGCTATCGCTGTTCACCCGGAACCAAAACTTGACCTTTATTTTGAAGAGATGCGCGAGCTTGCCATAAAAAATGATCCCCTATTCCTGAAGCGATTCACGGAAGTGTACCCTGATTTTACGCGGCGTCTCCTGCACAAACACCCCCAGCTGTCGAAATCCGAATTATCGCTCTGTGCGATGATCTTCCTGAACTTCTCTTCAAAAGAAATTGCAGAATATACTTTTATTCAACACCGCTCGGTACAAACCAACAGAAGCCGCTTACGAAAAAAAATGCGCCTCTCTTCCCACACGGATCTCTACAGATATATCAAATCTTTTGCCTGATTCTGAAACCATCCGACCCAATATGACATCCTTTTCCATTGAAGGAGTTTTTTTCACACCCTGAATGACGAATGGAATTATATTCCCGAAAATACTCTCCGTGCGCAGCCGATAAATTTCAAAAGGGCATAAAAACAATGTATCACATCCTCTCTGCTGATTATCTGTGTATTAAATCCCAGCACTATACAATTGTAGTACCCCTGTAGGGCCTGCTTTGGACTTTTTCGCACCAAATGTAGTACCTGTTGTAGGAGGTGTATCGCACCTCTGACGTACCTGTTTTATTAAAATATAAACTTTATGTTGCGAAATTTGTACCGCTTTTTTAGAAAAGCATTATCTACTTTTCTTGATGTTCAATTTTGTCCTCATTCGCTGAAAGTTTTGTGATGCATGACGCACATAATTTGCTGATGTTTATAAAATAC
>ENA-UOOH01004077-UOOH01004077.1-fermentation-metagenome-genome-assembly--contig:-NODE-4077-length-10407-cov-4.172527_pt1 | contig 10407 bp, 9 predicted proteins | sample MGYA00245778_ERZ724025 | MGnify/ENA primary metagenome ERZ724025 (study PRJEB28704, sample SAMN03018313) | fermentation metagenome | biome: anthropogenic terrestrial biome; feature: soil; material... | reverse complement strand
TCTCTGCTGGGGAGGTCGGCTTTTTACGAGGGTTCATATCCTATTTGACGCTTACCGAGACATCAACCGATTCATAAAAAAGCTGAGAAATACGAAGGCTCGGAGAAAATGGAACACAGCCGATTCCCTTGGGGCTTACCGACCTCCGGCGATATGCAGCTTCTGTTTATGCAACACGCCATTTACAAGATGAGCAAGGACGGCCGCGCCGCCATAATCAGCAACGGCTCACCGCTATTTTCCGGTAACACCACGAGCGGCGAAAGTCAGATACGCCGCTATATGCTGGAGAACGACCTTATTGAGGCTATCGTCGCTCTGCCGACCGACCTCTTCTATAACACGAGCATCGGTATCTACGCTTTCATTCTGTCGAAGAACAAACGGTCTGAGCGTCGTGGCAAGATTCAGCTTATTAACGCCGTGGATATGTGGAAACCGCTCCGCAAGTCGCTCGGCAAGAAGCGTAAGGAAATCTCGAAAGAGGACATCGCCCGTATTACTGAGATTTACGCAGGCTTCGAAGATGGACCGTACTGTAAAATTTTTGACAATGAAGAGTTTATGTATAAGGAATACGCCGTCTATCAGCCGCTCCAACGGAGGGGTTCGCTTTCGGCTGCCAATATCGCTGCTCTGAAAACGAGTGCGACCTTCACCGCTAATTCCTTCATCTTTAATGAAGCGGACTATCCCTCAAAGACAAGACCTTCGCCGTGCTAATCGACGAGGCTCACTCGTCCACCGAGGGCGACCTTATGCGAGCCGTGACACACGTCTTGGCGGGCGGCAAGGTAGAGGAGCTGCTGGAAGAAACCCCTGAAGAAGAAGCTGGTGAGGAACTGACCACCGACGAAAAAATAAAGGTCGAGCGTGCTAAAGCGGGCAAGCAGCCGAACGTCACTATGATTGCGTTCACTGCCACGCCGAAACCCGGTACATTGCAGCTTTTCGGCACTCTGAACGACGAGGGTAAAAAGACGAGCTTTGACCTTTACTCCATGCGCCAGGCAATCGAGGAAGGTTATATCCTAAACGTACTCGATAACTATGTGACATGGCAAACTTACTTTAAGATTAACAAAGCGATTGAGGATGACCCTGAACTCCAGTCCATCACCGCCAAGCGGAAAATAGCCCGCTTCGTTGATCTGCATGACACGAACATCTCGCAAAAAATCGAGATAATCATTGAACATTTCCGCCAAAATATCGCCGACAGTCTCGGTGGTCAGGCAAAGGCGATGGTTGTAACCTCTTCTCGCCCTGCGGCGGTTAAGTATAAGAAAGAATTCGAGAAGTACATCGAACGGAACGGATACACTAATATCCGAGCTTTGATTGCCTTCTCCGGCAAGGTCACGCTTGACGGTGAAACATACACCGAAGCTGGAATGAACGGATTTTCTGAGGAGACCCTGCGCGACGAGTTTGACAAGAGTATCTATCAGGTTCTGCTTGTCGCCAACAAGTATCAAACGGGTTTTGACCAGCCGAAGCTGGTGGCTATGTATGTGGATAAAAAATTACGCGGCGTATCGGCGGTTCAAACTCTGTCTCGCTTGAATCGTATTTTCCGACCCTATGACAAGCGCACCTTTATCCTCGATTTTAAAAATAAAGCCGAGGACATTCTTAAGGCGTTTGCCCCTTTTTATGAAGAAACGGAGTTGTTCGATACCATCTCGCCATCCGACATACGACGGTTAGAGGAGGAAATCGAGTTTTATAACATTCTTACCGAAAATGACATTATTGAGTTTAACGATCTTCTTTATCTGCCGAAACGGACAGCAAAGCAGAAACAGCGTATGTGGGCGTTGCTCGATAACGCTGCCCGTGAGGTTCGCAAAAAGAATACAGAGGAACAGTTCGCTATTCGAACGACCATCAGGCGTTTTCTAAAATCCTACTGCTTCCTTATTCAGGCGACCTGTTACGAAAATGTGGAGCTACATAAGCGATACAACTACCTATCATATCTGGTTAAGGAGCTGGATATCAAGGGCGGCAACGATTTTGACATCGCCGACAAAATCACGGTGAGCGGCTTCGAGCAGAAGCAAACCGGTGTGATGGCAAATCCTGAAGTCGAATCCAAGCCCGAATTGAAAATGAAAACCCCGAAGCCCGCACAGCCGGAAGCCGAGCAGCTCAAGATGCTCTCCGTCATCATTGAGGAGATAAACACCATTTACGGCAGCAAAGGCGACACTGGAGTGAGAACAAAAGCGGCTATGCAAATACGGGACATTCTACTTAAAGACGCACGGCTTAGGGCGAGTGCCAAAAATAATCCTTTCTCGGACTTTAAATTTACTTATAAGGATAGCGTCTCAGATGCATTGGTTGCTGGATACGATGAAAATGTAGACTTCTATACGCTTCTGTTGGGCAATGAGGAATTGCGAGACAAGATTACCGAGGTGTATATGAAGGAAGTCTATGAGAGTTTGAGAGGAGGCAAGTAGAATAGACTTGCCAACAAGGGTAGGCATCGCGCCGCCCTATCTCTCGTTATAGAGATTTTTATGCCAAGGAGATGGGGCGGATGGAATATAATTACGACAAAGCAACACTTGTTCCAACAAATGTATATAGAGACACCTACGATGAGGTTGCTGCTGATTTCCTCACTCACTATGGTTGCGCCCAATACCTGACAATACCGATGCCTGTACCGATTTTTGATATAGCTCGCAGACGAGTAGGGCTAACAGTTCGCACATCACAGCAATTGTCGGAGAATGGTGATGTGTTGGGGACAATTGCTTTCTTTGATGGGGAGGTTGAAGTTTACGACACCGGGACAAAAAGCTATATTGCTTATGCGGTAAAACGCGCTACAGTTTTAATAGATTGCACCATCGACAATGAAGGACGGGCAAATAACACGATGGCGCACGAGTGCGTCCATTGGCACATTCATAGGCATTATTTTGACCTGCTTCATAAAAAAGTCGACAACGCGGACATTGCATTCCGCTGTCCAGCACGAATTTCTGACGGAGATGAGGCAACACAAGACGAGGAGCGTATGGAAAAACAGGCACGAGGCGTCGCTCCGCGAATACTGATGCCTAAAGTAGCCACCAAGAAAAAGCTTCAAGAGATATTTGGGATGCACGGTTATCGAGATAATATGGATAATCGTTTTGGTGTGCTTACAGAAATTGTCGATGAGCTGGCGGCGTTTTTCCATGTTTCCAAACAGTCGGCAAAATACCGCATGGTGGATTTGGGGTTCCTTAGTCTCGATGACGCCAAAGAGATATATCCGTATGAGCGCAATCCCGCCATTTGGGACTTTGCAGAACACCCGCTGACCGTCAAGACTACCAGTCGCCCCCTGACGCGGCACATTTCACACGAGCACGCTTTTTCTGAATTCAGTAAGAATGACGGGTTCAGAGAACTGCTACAGAGTGGTATGTTCCGTTATGTAGATAACGCTTTTGTTATCAGCGATCCGAAATATGTACAGCGGACAGAAGACGGGATTTACAAGTTGACCCCTTACGCTATAAATCATCCGCAGGAGTGTACGCTCCTATTTAAATATACCGTTTCGGTTACTATCGACCCCAGTAAATATCAATCCAGTATGGTTGGCTTCCTGACTCGGGTTGAGACAGATTATAAAAAGTTGCCGAGGTATTATCCGAATGTACAGAACGACACGGTATACGACAATGCCAAGGCAAAAGAACAAGCCCTTCAAAAAGCATTTCAAAATGTCCGTGAAGAATTTGGTGAGTTTATGACCTCACGGCAAGCCATCGCTCCCGCGATCAGCTTCTGGGAGCGAGTCGAGCAGATTCGAGAGGCTAGATAGTACCTTTGCCATATAAGAACGTCAGTATTGATACAATGCTGGCGTTTTTATTTTGCACATGGTAGCCGTCATAAGGTCTTGGTAGCAAGGCTTTCTGGCGGCTTTTTTGTTTTCTGCCGTTTGTAAAGTGCAAAGAAAAAGCCCTGTCTGCGGAGCACATAGGTGTATTACGCCTTGCACTCGGCAAACGGAAACTTAACATCGTTCCTGATGCTACCGATCCCGATGAGCCGGGCGATTATGCGGGAAACCTCACTTGGTGTGTAGAACTGTCCCTTGCTTTTGCCGGATTCCTGCGCAAACTTCATCATGAAGTACTCGTAAGCATCACCAATGATGTCGTCGCCGCTTGCCCGGTTGCTCTTGAAATCGATAGCAGGATTCTGAAACACGGCGATAAGCCCTGAAACCTTGTCGACCAGCTCCTTGCCGGAGCCGAGTTCATCCGGGTTGTTAAAACTTACGTCCGGCAAAGAACCCTGCAGTCTATTATCTTCCAGGAACTTCTGAATGATTTTATCGACTCTTTCTCCAACATCACTTTTGCCTTTGGCGGCAATAAGGTCGTCAAAGGAACCGCCTGGATTGACGGTAAACTCGGCAAACCTGCGCCCCTTATATCTGTCAGACACATATTTGAAAAACAGTAAGACAAGCACATAGTCCTTATAGCGTGACGGCTCGACTCCGCCTCTTAATTTATTACAAGCTTCCCATAACAGGGAGTACAATTCTGATTTCTTCACAGCCATATTCCTCTTTTTACTCCATTCTCATTTATGCAATGTACATTTTATAGAATTCTATGGAAGATTTACTCCATAGCGCTTTTGCCGCTTTTGACCCAAGCATCAAGCTCGGACACTTTGAACTTCCACTGTTTTCCTATCTTGTGGGCGGGTATTCCTTTATCTTTTCTAATCCAGTCCCTTACGGTAACCGACTTCACGCCTAAGTAAGTAGCTGCTTCATCAATATTTATCCACTTATCATTGATAATCTCGCTCATTTTTTCACCTCGTCATATTTCTGGTGGTTATACAAACTCATAGTGAAGTATATCACAGAATTCGCGACTTTACAATTGGTTTGTTGTTATTTGTTAATATTTATTTGCATTTGAGTTGTAATGACCTAAAACTATAATTTGCTTCACTTGGTTAGCGTTTGTTGAGTGCACACCCTATGCACACCCCTAACAAGAAATGAACTCTGTACGATCCTGCGGCAGGAAGCGGAAGCCTGCTAATCCGCGCTGCAGACGAAGCACCCGTGGATGAAGGCGGTGCTTCCATTGTCACGATTTTCGGACAGGAAAAATATCCTGACACCGCAGGTCTTGCAAAAATGAACTTCATTCTCCATAACAAAGGCACCGGCGAGATTAAAAGCGGTAACACACTGTCAAGCCCACAGTACCGTGGACGAAATCAAACATCTTCTCTTTGATGAAAAGTGGATGGTGCGGCTGTCCGGCGATATCGGTGCAGAGGTCGATCAAGTGCTGAACGCTCTTGCTTCCAAGGCACTATTGATTGCCAAGCGTTACGAACGGACTCTGAAGGAAATCGAGGAAAAGACATCCATATCCAAAATAGCGGTCAAAGCTGCGCTCGAAAGGATGGGATACAAATGGTAACTTATCCGACAGACTGGGATATGACAGAGCTGGGCGCGAAATGTGAAGTCACATCCAGCAAAAGAGTCTTTGAATCAGAATGGAAAAACGCCGGAATATCGTTTCTGCGAACAAGAGATATAGCCAGTTTTCATGCTGGCACCGAGCAAAAGGATAAACTTTTTATATCTGAGTCAACATACCATGAAAAAGTCAAAGTTTCAGGAGAACCGTGCATTGGAGATTTACTTGTTACTGGCGTTGGAACCATAGGACTGCCCTACGAGCGGATGCTGGGGGGCAAAACGGTCACTGAGTTTGAATCCAACGCGAAGAAGCAGTTCAAAGAAGAACCGGGAAAGCTAAAGCTGTTGATTGTCGTTGACAAGCTGCTCACGGGCTTTGACGCGCCAAGCGCAACGTACATTTATATAGATAAGTCCATGCGTGATCATGACCTTTTCCAAGCCATCTGCCGTGTAAACCGTCCCGATGGCGAAGATAAGGATTATGGCTATATTGTTGACTATATGGATTTGTTTCGTAATGTTCAACTTGCCGTTGCCGATTACACCTCCGGCGCTTTCGAGGAGTATGACAAAGAAGACATCGAGGGCTTAATTAAAAGCAGCTATGACGAAGCAAAAGCGGAAATGGACGGCGCTCGGTCATCTTTGATTGAATTATTTGAAAATGTCAGCGCTCCGCAAGCGGATACTGATTTTATCAGTTATTTCTGCGAATCTGGAGAAGACGAGGAAACGGCGGGACGCCGAGACCTTTTGTATGTGCTAACTGCCTCCCTATCGCGTTCTTTTGCCACCTGCTGTGATAGACTTGCGTCCCATTACGGGTATAACGATGCGCAGGTTGATGGCCTGCGCACGGAGATTTCCGATTATAACCGCGTCAAAGAAATGGTACGCCTTGCAAGCTGCGACTACATTGACCTAAAACCATATGAAGCGGATATGCGTTATATTCTGGACACTTATATCCGCGCTGACGACAGCACGGTTGTGAGCGAACTTGGCAATATGTCTCTGGTGGAACTTCTTCTGAGCGGAAAGACCACCACGCCCGCTGACCTTGTGAAGGGAATTCCCGGTGACGATAATGCAAAAGCAGAAACCATCGAGAACAACCTCAAGCATGAAATCGTCAAAAAAATGGGCGGTAATTCCGTCTACTACGGAAAGTTGTCCGAAATGCTTCAAAAGATCATTGACCAGCGAAAAATCGAGGCACTCAGCTATGATGAGTATCTCCGACAGGTGGTCGAACTCGCTGAGGCAATCCTCCACCCGGAATCAAGTATGGAATACCCGGATGCCGTCAAGGACAGTGCCGCCAAACGCGCTCTGTATGATTTCTTTGATAAAAATGAAGAGCTTGCCGTTTCTGTGGATAAAGCCATCCGTACAGCAATGCGTCCGGGTTGGAAGAAAAATTATCAGAAACAGCAAGTCATAAGAGGCGCAATCTATGAGAGCTTGGTAGATTACGGATACAGCGAAGAAGATGCGGCAAACACCTACAGCGACATCTATGACATGGCTCAGAGACAGGATGAATACGATGGATGAAATAGTAGAAATCAGTGGTCTTCAGATAAGAATACTAAAGAAGAAAAATCTGAAGAACCTCTATATTCGGGTTAATCCGCCGGAGGGCGATGTTACGGTAAGCGTTCCAGCTGGTTTTCCCGATGAAGAAATCAGGCTGTTTGTTCTAAGAAAGCTGCCTGAGATCACGAAGGTCAGAAGCAGAATGAACGTGCAGCCAAGGCAAAGTAAAAGAGAGTATGTTTCCGGCGAGTCATGCTATTTGTGGGGCAAGCCCTATAGATTGCAAATTGTCCCCGGTGGAAAGAGCTATTCAATTGAGAAGACGCCGAATAAAATAATCATGACTGTACCGGATGGGGCAACTACTGACGGCAAAGAGCAGGCTCTCACCGAATGGTATCGCATGGAACTGAAGCGAGTTTTAGAAACCTTGTTTGATAACTGTAAGAAGCGCACCGGTATTAACGCAGATGAAGCAAGAATTAAAAAAATGAAAACTCGCTGGGGAACCTGTACCATTGAGAATCGCAGAATATGGATAAACCTTCAACTTGCGAAAAAGCCACCGGAATGTCTGGAATATGTCGTTATCCACGAACTGGTTCATTTGCTGGAGAAAAACCACACTAATCGGTTTAACGCTCTGGTCGAGGAACACTGCCCCACATGGAAGGAGGCAAAAAAGCTCCTCACAGAAATGCCGTTAGATTACATCGAAAAAGGAGATGAAGTAGTAAATGAGGAATAACCTCACCACGAGCGATATTTTCGATGTAAACAGAAAAACCGGCGGATTAATTCTCGGCAAAAATCGCCTTGATGATTATGCGTCAAAGTACCTTAGTCATGTGTGTAAGGAAGCACTGACTACACCTATGCCGCTTCCGATAGAGCAAATTCTGGCAGATGCGCACCTGACCGTGATTGAGGTATCGTTGTCGAAAAACCTTGATATTTTTGGATGCTGTCTGCTGCTTGACGGAGAGGTTCAAGTCTACAACAAAGCGACCGGGAGCATGGAGCTGAGAAGCTTCCCAGCGGGTACAATCCTTATAGACCCTGATTATGCGGAGCGCTATGGCGAAGGAGCAAAAAGAAACACGCTGATACACGAAGCACTGCATTGGGAAAAAGACAAGCGGTATTTTGAAATCCTACAGATAAAGAACAGGGTCGCTTCGGAAAAACTGTACCCAATCATGTGCCGTCAGTCAGAAACCTACTATGTGCCACCGGAAGGGAAAAAAACAAAGGAAAACGAAGTCCGTTGGCTGGAATGGCAGGCGCACAGATTGGCACCAAGAGTGCTGATGCCCCACGAAATGTTTAAAAAGAAGGCATTGGAGATAATCGAGCACCCGGATAGCGAGAACATCGATTTGCCACTTTCCTGTGACAGCCTGATTGAAAGAATAAGCGAATTCTTCTTAGTTTCACGAAGCTCGGCAAAGTACCGTTTGATTGAAGTGGGCTTGGAAACAGTCATCTCACAGTTTGATGATTATGCCGATGTATATGCAGAAATATTGGAAAGCAAAATCTATCAGCCATTAAGCCCTATTGAAGCGTACTCCCTCGCGCTAAACGATTCTGTGTTCAGTGAGTGGATTGGCGAAGGAAGCTTTATATATGCTGACGGCTATTTTGTCCTTGCCAGTCCACAATACGCAGTATTCAAAGATGGCATCCCACATCTTACAACAAAGGCAAAGAAAAATCTCTCCAAATGTGTTCTAAATATTCGTGAGCAGCGGTGCGTGGAATACACATATGCGTGTAAAGATTTCGAAGGTCTGAGTTATCTTTACAGGTCTTATGCACAGGCACATGATGCGGACAGAAGAATATATCTGTTTGACCCCAAATTACAGGCAAATTTTGAGGAACTTGACCCCACAGAATCCTATGCAGCGGCGTACAATTCGATACCCGCATATGATGAAGATGAAGAGAGCCAACTGCTTGGGATGCTTGCGATGCCTAATAAAACGCTATGTCAATGCTTGTGGTTTCTTATGGAAAACAGGCACTGGACAGCTCCATCTACATTTTCAGAATACACAGGCTTACACGCAAACTATCATGGTAAAATTAAAAATGACCAATATGGCAACATGGGAACGGATGTTCTTATGGCGATATGTATTGGGCTACAACTTCGTTTGTGGTTAATTGAACAGATATTTGCAAAATCGCAGAACAAGCTGACTCGTTATCAAGACCCGGATAAAACATACATTCGGATTTTAGAACGCTTTCCCGGCGTTACATTGAACGACTTTAACGGGATGTTGAAGGCCGCCAAGCTGCCTGAGCTTGGAACAAAAGAAAAAGTTTCATAAAGTCGATAACTCGATGAGTTGGCTTTTGCTGCCGCATCACCATAGCAAACTCTACTGAACCCCGAAAGGGGTTCTTTTTTTATGCCCAAATACGGGAAATCACCGATATTACAGGCTTTTCTGACCAACTCGCTGAGTTGGGATTATAAAAATGAAATGCGCGATAATGTAGCCAGCAGTAGGAAATAACTGCCGACTGCTGGCTTGTACAAAGCAATCGCGAGTGCTTGTACAACAGCGTTTCCGCTTCCTGACGAGGACTTAGCCGGAGGCGACTCAAAGGAAAAACGGTGATTACATGACAAAATCTGAAAAACAAATGTGGTACATCAACATCGAAAACACGGCGGCAGCGGTCGCCGAGCAGTACGGGGATGAGGTTGTTAAGTCAGTATTCCGATGCTACGACGCTCATGGACTGTACGATCTAAGCCCTTGCTATTACAGCGAGGTGTTCGGCGATTTAGAACTTATATACAATCGAGCTTGACGAAAAGTTCTGCGACGTTATCGTTAAACGGTATATCGAGCAGGTCGGCTCGGCAGAGAAGGTTTCTGTACAGCGCGATGGTCTGGTCTACTCCTATGCGGAGATGACCGCAGATAAGTACTGGATGGCATCAAGCGGGTTAGGCTTGACTGCTTTATCCACGATCTGTGGGGCAGTAGTGCTGTTGGCATTAACGAAGTAGTGCCCTTTATAGGCTTCATCATCACGCTCGATATCACCGTCACGAAGCGGCAGTTTGATTGCAGCCTTATTCGGCTTTTTGCCACCGAATTTTGCGATGCCTTCTTCAATCGCAGCATCTACAGCAGCTTCAATGGCCTTTAGGGTTTCCTTGTCAGACTTGGGGATAAGTACGGAAACGCTGTATTTTTCAGCACCGCCATTGATGGATACGGGTTCCCAGCCATGAAAATAGCTAAGGCGGGTGTTAACGCCGGTTATAACCTTTGTTTTACTGTTTTTCTGATTTGCCATGATATTCAATCCTCCATAATTTCATTAAATTCGTTACTTGCGTTTGATACATTGAGAGC
>ENA-UOOH01004075-UOOH01004075.1-fermentation-metagenome-genome-assembly--contig:-NODE-4075-length-10413-cov-5.780363_pt1 | contig 10413 bp, 8 predicted proteins | sample MGYA00245778_ERZ724025 | MGnify/ENA primary metagenome ERZ724025 (study PRJEB28704, sample SAMN03018313) | fermentation metagenome | biome: anthropogenic terrestrial biome; feature: soil; material... | reverse complement strand
GGTGCCGCTGTTGCGGTGCCGACCCCGCTCGGCAGCGAAGTTGGAGCGTTCCATGAGGGCCAGGTTCCAGCCAGGGCAGGGTTCGATTTCGATAGGGATCCCGATTTCGATTTCGATTTCGACACCGATTCAGGCAATGATCGGACGAATCGGCAACCATTGCCTGGAGGCGACGCCTGATCGAGGGCGCCTTTTCGGGCGGGCTTTATCAAGGAGAGATGCGATGGAAAAGTTCACGATTGGAGAGACGGAGTTTCAAGCGGTCAAGATTCCGACGGCGAACTCAAACGTCTTGATGATTCAAGGCTCTAAGGGGTTTTTGGGGTGTGGGTATTTCAAGGTCGAGGCAGCGGACAAGCTCGGCGACGCGGTCGCCATAGTCACCGGTGTGTCCAACTTCCAGGAGATGTGCAACGCGGAGGTGAATCAGGTCAGCCTCAAGGCGCGCGCTCTGGGGATCGTCGAGGGGATGAGCGGAGAGGAGGCGCTTGAGCGGCTGGCTTGACCGCGCTGTGAATCGGGGAAGGCGCCCCTCCCGCAACAGGCGCCTCGATCAATCGAGGCCGACGGCTCCGGGGTACCAGGGTGGCAGGAGGGTGGCCGGCTGGTCGAAGATGGCCAGGAGTTCCTCCGAGACGAAGGCTTCGGGGACAATGACCATGTAAACGTTCTGATCAAACCAACCGTCGTAGAGGGTCCACCGGCCGCCATCCCCCTTTTCGGAGCCCCAGCTATTTTCCACGAGCCACTTGTGGGGTTTACCATCTTGAACATCCACGCCGGTGAAGACCATGGCGTGATTGGAGGCGCCCAATCCGAACCGGATCCGATCGGCCTTGGAGATGGTGAGATCCATCCCGAAGAGGGTGGCGTAGTCGTACAGGCCGTCTTCCATGATGCCCGATTCACCGTACTGGTCGACTCCGACATCCGCGGCGAACCAGACCGGTTCGTCGGCGAGCACGGCCTGCATCGCGACCTGTTTGAGGACCTCGGCGGGGAGGTTGACGAAATCCATTTCACGCAATTCCGCCATGTTCGTGGCCCGACCGAAGGCGAAATGCCGGAAAAAGGGATTGGTCGGGTCGTTGGACAAACAGACGTATTGTTGGAGGGAGACCCCGACAAACTCCCGATAGAAGGTGATGGGGATATAAGTTTGGAACGGGGTCAGGTTTTTCCTGTCCTCTTCTTGCTCCGATTCCGCGGCCACGGAATCGGTATGCAAGCGGCCGCCACCGGATTCGGTTTCGGTTTCGGAAGTCGGTTTGTTGTCGGTATCGGAAGCCTCGGAGGTTGAAGTCGGCTTGGCCGCTTGTTTGCCAGATACCTCGTACCGCCACTGGAAGGAGGTGGGCGGGTTGCCGAGATTGATCACCAGAAACCGGTAGATCTCCGAAAGCGCGTCCTCTTTGATTTTGCGCAGGTCGCTGATGGGTGCACCCTGGTTGGCGGCTTCGCGGATGCGAACGGCCTCCACGCAGAGCTTGGTCTTGAGCACCCGGTTCATGGTCGAGGTATGTTCGCTGGCGTAGGTTTCCGGCATGACGTCCTGTGGGACCAAGCCATACTTCTCAACCAGGCCGACGACATAGTTCCACCATCCACCATCGCCCTCCGCCCACTTGACGAGCAATTGCCATTCCCGATCGGTAAAGTCGCGTTCCCGCAGTTCGATCATTTGCTCCAGGAAGAGATTCGATTTTTCCATCTTATCCCAGAACTGAAGGTAGGCGGTGGAAAACTCGAAGGCGGGCATCTTTTTCGCCTCTATTACCTTGGGGCGCAATATGTTTAGTCCCGCAAACATCCAGCATCGGCCGGAGGACTTCTGGTTCGTGATGCCCTTGGTCTCGATTTTATGGGTGAATTTGGTGTCGTGCGCGCGCAGGATATCGCGATCGAGCACGAGATCGGAGAGCTTGTTGTTCGTGACGGCGTTGTAGGCGGCGCGAGCCGGAGCATCCAACTCGAGGTCCGTACGCATACGCTCCAGAAATTGGGGCTGGATAGCACCTTCCATAGACTGGGCGGGAAGCCGCCACCCAGGAAGTAGGCAGAGGACGAGGGTGATATAGAGCTGGCGAAGAGGGTGGTGGTGGTTCATAGGTTTGCTGTTTGGTTGGTGCTGCTAGGGGCTGTCCGAAAAGCTCCATGGCGAAGCAAGCTCGGACTCGCTATCGAAGGATGGCGGGATGGATTCAGACACGAGAAACCGGGTAGCGCAACCGTATTCTTGCGGCGCTGACAAAACTCGGCAGTGAGGTTTGAGCGTTGCTCAGGGGGCCGGGTGCCAATCAGAATAGGAATTCTCTCGATTCCCAGGATCCCGATTCAGGATCCCGATCCCGATTTCGATTTCGATTTCGATTTCGATTCAGACAATGATCTGAATCATGGGCGGCCATTGCATATAAACGAGGCCGGAAGGAGCGCACATTTTCGGACGAAATGCAGGTTCCTCGGAGTTGTTTTCTGTGACCGCCTTGGTCTGCGGAAATGGTATGTCGAGAACATTTCCCAAGAAGGTAGGATCAAAGCATCGAACCTACCCACCCCCATGGCCATGTCGAAAACGCCACCGCGCCCTCTGCGGGAGGCTCTCCCAAACCAGTTGGGAAGGCGGCTACCTTTTCGGACGACCTCTTGCTATGATCCAGAACGTACGATCATGCTTTTCTTTGAGCGGTCCGGTATTCGTGGTAAGATTCGGAGGATTCGCACTGTTGTTTCGGGGCGCGGGCCGATGGGGCAGCAGGGGGATCAAGGTCGGTCGGGTGACACAGGATTCCTGATGGTTTGGGAAAAGGGGTATGCAGACAATGGCCGGGCACGAAAAGAAGGATCGATCTGAATATTATCTCAGGGTTTGCGCGGGGTTTTGCTGGATCGGAATCTCCTACTCCCTGGTCTGGGGGCTTCGAGTCGCCCGAGGATTCCTTATTCCCCTGATCACCGCCTTCCTCTTCTTCTACCTGGCAACCATTATCGATCAGATGTGGGGGAAGATTCAATTGGGAAGATTCCGGATCCCCAGGCAGGTCCGGACAGCGCTCTCATTCGGGCTGATCCTGGTGATCCTGATCTTCATCGTACGGACCATTGCGGATAACGCCTTCCTGATCCTGGAGGCTGCACCACGCTACCAGGCACGCCTGGAGCAGTTGCACGGGGAGGTCTTGGCCAGGTTCGGGTTCGAAGAACCGGAGTCCCTGCAATATCTGTTTGGGGAGATCAACCTGCGCATTCTCATTCAGACCCTGATATCCGGGATGGCCGGGTTCATGGGGTTCTCGGGCCTGATCATCATTTACGTGGTCTTTATCCTCATGGAGCGCTCCTTCTTCCTGATGAAGCTCTCAGGCGCCTTCCCGGAGGCACACCGACGCGATTCGGTGATCAATGTGATCAACGAGATCGATCACGATGTTCGCACCTACCTCGGCGTCAAGACCTTTGTCAGTGTGCTGACCGGGGCGCTTTCCTATCTAATCCTGCGATACGTGGGCCTGGATTTCGCGCAGTTCTGGGCAATCCTGATCTTCATGCTGAACTACATCCCGAATGTCGGGTCGATGATCGCCACGATGATCCCGACGCTCCTGGCCTTGGTGCAGTTCGATTCTCTCCGACCGTTTTTGATTATCGGCATCGGGGTGACCGCAATTCAGGTAGCGATCGGCAGTTTTTTGGAACCGAACCTGATGGGGCGTTCTCTCAACATCAGCCCCTTGGTCGTGGTCCTCTCCCTCGTGATCTGGACCAAGATCTGGGGCATTCCCGGGGCCTTTCTCTGCGTGCCGTTGACCTCTGTCTTTTTGATCATCCTTTCCCACTTCGAGGCCACGCGATGGATCTCCCTCTGTCTGACCCGAGACGGACGGCTGAAGAACCTGAGGAGCAGCTGAAGCACCTGCCCCGGGTGCTCGATCCACTCGTCCAAGGCTGGGGGGTGTCAGCGCAGCAAGGCGGCCGCCTCCATCGCGAAATAGGTCAGGATCATGTCGGCACCGGCGCGCCGGATCGAGATGAGGGTTTCCAGGATCAAGTCATCCTTTGCCATCCAACCCTTCTCGGCCACGGCCTGGATCATGGCGTATTCGCCGCTGACCTGATAGGCTGCGACCGGAAGGTCGACCGCCGCCTGGACCGTGGTGATGACGTCGAGGTAGGGCAGGGCGGGTTTGACCATGATGATATCCGCCCCCTCCTCCTGGTCGAGCAGCGCCTCACGCCGTGCCTCGCGCACATTGGCCGGATCCATCTGATAGGTCTTCTTGTCCCCGGCCCGCGGCTTCGAGTCGAGCGCTTCACGGAAGGGGCCGTAGAAGGCCGATGCGTATTTGGCGGAATAAGCGAGAATAGCGACCTCTGTGAAACCGTGGGCGTCCAAGGCCTCCCGGATGAACGCGACGCGTCCGTCCATCATGTCGGACGGGGCCACGATATCGGCTCCCGCCTCGGCCTGGGCCAGGGCCATTTCAGCGAGGATCGGCAGGGTCTCATCATTGACGATGCGGCCCTCTTGCAAGAGTCCGTCGTGTCCGTCACTCGAATACGGATCCATGGCGACATCGGTGATGACAGCAAGCTGCGGGAGGGCGGATTTGATCGCGGCGACTGCATGCTGGAGCAGGCCGTTGGGATTGGCGGATTCCCGTGCAAAGGGGTCCTTGAGTGGATCGGGCAGCGCGGGGAAGAGGGCGACGGCAGGGATTCCGAGGTCGGCCGCCTTTCGTGCAGTCTCGACAAGGCGGTCGATGCTGAGCCGGGCGACGCCCGGCATCGCACCGATCGGTTCTTCGACGGATCGACCTTCCACCACGAACATGGGCAGGATGAAGTGTTGCGGCGAGAGTTCGGTCTCCCGGACCAGGCTCCGAATTGCTGCGCTTGCGCGGTTACGCCGCGGGCGGTAGGGCAGGAAGATCGGAGATTCCTCGTGATGATCGTGATCTGAGTGCGCCATTGGGGTTGAATCCTGTTTATCGGTTGTGAGGCTCCAAGCTGAAGGTCAAAGTTGGGTGGAAATCGCACTCCCCGTTTGCGGTGCCCGCGCGGCGCGTGCGTTGTGATAGAGGCGAAGGAAGGCGGAGATGGGACTGTTCCGTCCGCCCAGCGGCTGGGGTGCGCCTCCGGACAGACGCAGGTACTGTCGCAACCCCTCGATCGGCCGGCTCTCGTTGAGCGGTTGGACCCAAGCCGAGACATAGGTGCCGACCTGTTCCTCCTCGCCTGGGAAGGGCAAGGGGTCCGAGCCGTGGAGAATCGTGAAGTTACGGTGCTCGGCCCGCTGGAAGATGCGTGGCCTCGGCAGGCCCCTGGGTCGAAGCGACGAATCGCCCAAGAGAAGTTCGTCGGGATCGGCGCGATTCAGGATATCGGAAACCCGGGCGCCCCGTTGAAACATCCATTTCCCTAGGGCCCACGGCAAGACGGGGATGGCGCCACTCTGCAACACCTCCGCCACGGTATCATCGAGATCCTGACCGTCCTCTGGCCGGTGGGTTGCCGCCAAGGCCAGGACCTCGATGCGTTCACGGGTCTGGATCTGATAGCCCTGAATCAAAAGAATGGCACGTTCTTCGCGGGAAACCAGGATGCCCTCCGGTTCCGATGTCGCCTCGGCGGACAGATCGCTCTCCGGCAGGAGGATACGTCCTTGCGCCAGGTCTTCGAAGAAATGGCAGTCCCAACGCTCCGCGAGGAACAGCACATGCAACATTGCACTGGGCAGCAAAGCCTTCGACGCAAATTGCGCATGCCGACCAAGCTGCCCGAACGCGCGTTGGAAGAAACGTTCGACATCATAGCATGGGTAGACATGCGTGTGCGTGTCTGCGACGACGAGGCAATCATCGTCCGCGAAGCTGTCCTCCGGCCTCGGTAGGATTCTCTGGATCATGTCGCGGTTGGATGCTCCCCGGCAGGGCGGCGGTCATCGCGCCCTACAGTGCAAAGGACTGATTGGATTCGGTTCATTCCATCCCTTGAATAAAGCGCTCCGCCTCCAAGATCGCCTCTTGCATTTCCGCGATCAGTTCCTGGACCTCCCTGTCGATCTTGACGACCTCGCCCTGCAGCGAACCGATCGCCTGGGCGTTCAGGTTGTGCTTGAGGAACAGCACGTGATCGTGCAGGGCCTGAAGCACGGGATTCATCTTTTCTCTGGCATCGACCATGCTGCGGACCATGGTGCGGTAGCGGTCGCGGGTGGACTGAAGCTGATCGAGGCTCTGCCTTTGAAGATCGCGATTCGACATGGTATCGGCCTCGCGCTCCCACTCCTTGAACAGGTCGCCGGCCACGGTCTCGATCGACTCAATGCGGCCGGAGATGTCGTCGGCCTTGGCCTGGCAGCGCTGGTATCTGCTGTCGAGCCGCTTGTAAAATTTCTCCAATTCGCCGCCGTCGAACTCGGTCAGCTCCATGAGCGCTTCGAGGGCGGATTTGAATTCCTCCTGCGCCTGCTCCTGATCCGCGCGGGCCTTCACCACATTAGTCTTCAATATATCCCGTTTGTGACGGCCGAAAGATTCCTGGACCCCGTAGTACATCGTACGACACGAGGAGAGCAGGAACAGGGCGCTGAACAGGCAGGGCAGGAAAAAGGCGGCCGCGGGGGAGTGGGTATGTTCGGAGTTCATGTTGGAGGCAATCCTGTTGGGAAATGGTTGAACGCAATGATCGAAACGTAGTCTGAGACCTGGAAAAGTTCCAGACGAATCGCCCGCGGCAAGACTGATTAAGCCTTGGGCGAGTTCAGGCACGATCGGTGTTCAATGGACGCAGCGGCGGATCCGGACTACAGTGAATGCTCCTCCCGGCGGGCTTATCAGAGGCCGGGCAGCTGCAAACCGGACAAGGAGAATCTAACGATGTGGAGATGGAAATTGTGGGCGTGCGCGACGGCCGCCTTCTTCGTAGTGATGGATCGGGGTTGGGCGGATTGGGCCCCGAAGCGTGGCCCGCTCACCACGACCTGGGGGGAACAGCTCGCCCCCGATCAGGTGCACCCGGAATACCCCAGACCACAGATGGTCCGCTCGGAATGGAAAAACCTCAATGGGCTTTGGGAGTACGCCATCACAGACGCAAAGATCGAGCACCCCGCTGATTTCACGGGCGAAATCCTCGTCCCATTTCCGGTGGAGTCCGCCTTGTCAGGCGTGATGCAACCGGTCTTGCCCAACCAACGCCTTTGGTATCGGCGCAGCTTCGATGTCCCCCAAGCCTGGAGCGGTCGCAGGATCCTGTTGCACTTCGGCGCGGTGGATTGGGAGGCGCAGGTCTGGGTCAATGGGCATTCGGCCGGGATCCATCAGGGCGGGTTCGACGCATTCTCCTTCGATGTCACCGATTATTTGCGGTCCACCGGTCCCAACGAGCTGGTGGTGGCCGTCCTGGACCCGACTGACACTGGAACACAGGCGCGCGGCAAACAGGTGCTTCGGCCCGGTGGGATCATGTATACAGCAGTGACCGGGATTTGGCAGACCGTATGGCTCGAACCTGTCTCCCCGCTTTCGATTGAATCGATGCGGATCGTGCCCGATGTCGATCGGAGTAGTGTCTCGGTCTCAGTGCAGACCCATCCCGCCGGTGCGACAGGCACCGTCGATGTCGTGGTCAAGGAGGCCGATGGCGAGATTGTAGGCCGTGCGATCGGCCAGGTCGGTACGCCGGTGCAGGTCGCGCTGCCGGTGGCCCGCTTGTGGAGTCCCGATACACCCTACCTCTATCGAGTGGATGTCGACCTCCGCGCGGAGGGAAGTGTTCAGGACCGTGTGGAGAGCTATTTCGGAATGCGGAAAGTTGCGCTGGGCAAGGACGCTCAAGGACTGACCCGAATCCTCCTGAACGACGAGTTCCTCTTCCAGGTCGGCCCCCTCGACCAGGGTTGGTGGCCGGACGGCCTCTACACAGCTCCGAGTGACGATGCCTTACGCTACGACCTGGAAGTAACCAAACAGCTCGGATTCAACATGTTGCGAAAGCATGTCAAGGTTGAGCCCGCCCGTTTGTATTACTGGGCGGATCGCCTGGGACTGCTCGTATGGCAAGACATGCCCAGCGGGGATCGCGGCATTGGCCCGCAGGACCCCGACATTCAACGCACCGCCCAGAGCGCACACCAGTACTATCGCGAGCTTCAAGCGATGATCGACGGGCTTTACAACCACCCCAGCATCATCATGTGGGTCCCATTCAACGAGGGTTGGGGGCAGTTCGATACGGCCAAAGTCGTCGATTTCGTCAAGGAGTACGATCCGACTCGACTGGTCAACAACGCGAGCGGTTGGACGGATCGTGGGGTAGGGGACGTGAACGACATGCATCGCTATCCAGGCCCCGGCATGCCGGAGCCGGAGGAGGAGCGCGCGGTCGTTTTGGGCGAATTCGGAGGGCTCGGCCTACCGCTGGAAGGGCATACCTGGCAAAGCTCTGCGAATTGGGGATACGTGAGCTACGAAAACTCCGACGAACTGACCGATGCCTATGTCGATCTATTCCGACAGATGCAGAGCCTGATCCGCGACGGTCTTTCTGCGGCTGTCTATACCCAAACCACGGATGTCGAGGTCGAGGTCAACGGCCTGATGACCTACGACCGCAAGCTCATCAAGCTGGACCCGACACGGGTCAGTCTCGCCAACCGCGGGTTTGTCCCACCCTCCTTTGACGAGGGGCCCGGCATCTTCATCGATGCGACGGGCGTGAAGCTCCATTCGCCCCTCAGTGGGGGGGAGGTTCGCTACACATTGGACGGAACAGAGCCGGGACCGCACGCGGCGCTCTATGATGGACCGATCGCGCTGACGTCCTCAATGACGGTGACGGCCCGCAGTTTCTGGCCGGACGGAACCGCCAGCGAATCGGTCTCTCGTGAATACAAGCGGGTGCTACCCGTCACGGATATCCCTCTGACCGCACCTCAACCCGGGCTGCGGCTCTCGATCTACGAAGGCCCATTTCGGGCATTGCCGGACTACTCCGCCCTGACCCCGGTCGAGACCAGGATCGCCGAAACCGTGACGTTTGAGGTCGGGGGACGCGGTCAGGACTTCGCAATGGTCTTCGAGGGCTACTTCCTCGCAACGCGGGACGACGCCTACACCTTCTCGCTGAACTCCGACGATGGAACACGGATGTGGATCCACGGGGAGCAGCTCATCGAGAATGACGGAGTCCACGGAATGGTGGAAAAGTCGGGCTCATTGGCCCTGGAGGCGGGGTATCACCCGATCCGGATCGAATACTTCCAGGGAATCGGCGGCTCGGGCCTCGAGTTTGATGTGTCGACTCGACCGGAGGGCAAACGCCGAGTCGCCCCCGGACTCCTGTTCCACGATTGAGGATCTTGGGAAAAAGGAGAACCGCCAAGGCGCCAAGAGGAACCGCCAAGACGCCAAGGACGCCAAGAAAGAACGGATGAGATAAGAGCCGGCCAAGGAAGTTGAGGGTCTGGTGAAGAACGCAGCCTCGCTCGCGCCCATCCACACCGCTCAGGTCATGTCCAATCGTGTCGGCCCTTCCCCCTTGGCGTCTTGGCGATTGAATTCCCCCGCCCTTACGCATGAGGCTGACGGAATCGAATCCAAGTGGACAGTTAACCCGGTAATGGCCGACCCCATAAGAGGAACCGCCAAGACGCCAAGGACGCCAAGGAGATTGGAAGTCTGGAGAAGGTCGTCATAGGCGCGTCGATTGGGTATGAATTGCATGAGTCGTCGGGACCAGCTGGAGCCCGCCCGAAAAAAGGCGGGCTCCGGCAGACGCAAACCATTCTGCAAATGAATGGAAAGGCGTGTGCTGCTTGGGTGGCCCCTGCTTCGTGGCTTCGTGTGAGGCATCCGGCTCTTCCGGAGCGAGTGTGCCAGGGATGATCTCACACGAAGGCACGAAGCCACGAAAAATGTAAGGGAGGCCGATAGCGAGAGCCCGTCCGAAAAGCCCATTGGGGCATAACTGAAGGCACTGCGCCTCCGGATGGGGAGAGCTCGCGCAGAGGCGCAGAGGGGGAATGGGGAGGTTTGCTTGCGGGGTTGAGGTGATTCCTGCAACAGACTTGGTTGGTTGGAAACGGAAAATCTAATTTATCTCCCCCAAGGGTTGGGATTTGAGCATTGACCCTCCTCCCCAAGCCAGCTCGAAAACGCCACCGCGCCTCTGCGCCTCTGCGCGAGGCTCTCCGGATGGGAATGGAGAGGTCTGGTCGGGAAAGCGGCTTGCTTTTCGGACGACCTCTAGCGATGCCGATCTTGCTTCGCGATTGACCTTTTCCGACGGGCGCTAACTAGAGCCCGTCCGAAAAGGTAGCCGCATTCTCAACCTGACCACACCATCCGGACCCAGAAATCCTCCCGCAGAGGGCGCGGTGACGTTTTCGACCAACCTATCGGGGTGGGTAGG
>ENA-UOOH01004072-UOOH01004072.1-fermentation-metagenome-genome-assembly--contig:-NODE-4072-length-10423-cov-4.032697_pt1 | contig 10423 bp, 20 predicted proteins | sample MGYA00245778_ERZ724025 | MGnify/ENA primary metagenome ERZ724025 (study PRJEB28704, sample SAMN03018313) | fermentation metagenome | biome: anthropogenic terrestrial biome; feature: soil; material... | reverse complement strand
GGTCACGCGGATTGAAAAGACGGAAATCTACCGGTCGCTTATCAAAGAAATCGGCGGGAACTGTGACATCGTTTGTGTGCCGGATAAATCGGTAGAAAAGCTCTGCTCCGGCTGGGGGCATAACGGAATCGGCTGGCTAACCGAGACGGCGTCAAGCAAACTTCCCGGCTGCACCAACGTCACGCTCTATTACGGCTCGTCTACATACGACACGGCGCAGATGTCTCGCCTGATTGACCTGATCGTGCAAGAGTGCAAGGCGCAGGATATCGAGACGAAAACCCCCGAGGAGCTGGCGCGGTTGAAGGAACTTTGGGATGAATAGGCGGACCAAGGCGCTTGATATCTCTCGCAAGGTCAAAGAGGCGGTGTGGGAGCGCGACGGCGGGCATTGCGTGCTCTGCGGCAACCCTAACGCCGCCCCTAACGCCCATTACATTCCAAGGTCGCAGGGAGGGTTGGGAATCGAGGAAAACGTTGTGACGCTCTGCCCGGCCTGTCACGACACGTACGACAACAGCGCCAGCCGGTGGGCCATCCGAGATGAATTGCGCGAATACCTCCAAGGTAAATACCCAAGATGGGACGAAACAAAACTGACATACAGAAAGGGGATGTGACCGCCAATGTATAACCACGTCACCCTGATAGGCCGCCTCGTGGCAGATCCCGAGCTCAAAACCACGCCGAACGGGATCAGCGTTTGCGCGTTCCGCATCGCCGTAGACCGGCCCTATAAGCAGGACGGCGAGAAGCAGGCGGACTTCATCAACATCACGGCATGGCGGGAACGGGCTGAGTTCGTGTCAAAGTATTTCGCCAAAGGCAAAGCGATCGGGATTGACGGCGCGATCCAGACCCGCCAGTACACCGACCGGGACGGGGCGAAGCGCACGGCCTTTGAAGTCGTAGCAAACAGGCTGTTTTTCGTGGAACCGAAGGGAACGGCAGATAAGCATTCGCCGGATGTTGTGCCTCACGGAAGCGACGATTATGAGCCGGTGGACGTGGGGGAAGATGATCTCCCTTTTGACTAATCCCGCGTGGATCCGCTCGGCCATGCGGGGGAGCGAGAGCGATTACACGGGCCGTCCCCCACGGACGGCCCAAGGGAGGCGGTGATGTTTTATAAAGGGCGGGATTGAGTATTTCCCGCTGAATGTCTCGCTGGATGATAAGTTCGAGTTGATCGAGGCCGAATTTGGGCTGACAGGATTTGCGGTAGTCGTTAAACTCCTTCAAAAGATATACGGGGAGCAAGGTTACTACTGTGAATGGACAAATGAGGTTGCGCTTTTGTTCGCCAAGAAACTTGGTTTGGGTGGGAGCGCCGTTTCTGAAATAGTGTCGGCTTCGATCAAGAGAGGTATTTTCGACAAGGGCAAGTTTGACAAGTGCCAAATCCTCACCTCAAAGGGGATCCAAAAAAGGTACTTTGATGCGGTCAGCCGCAGGAAGCTTGTTGAGGTCGATGAACGATACCTCTTGGTAAACTGCGGACAAATCCCAAAAAATGCAGACATAATGCGGGTTTCTGCTGACATTTCCATCGAAAATGCTGACATTTCCGGACAAAGGAAAGGAGAGGAGAGGAAAGGAAAGGAGAGCAGAGGAAACTCTTGCGCAGAGACGAAAACCAGTCTCACACGGCCTGCGGCAGATCGATTCACTGAGTTTTGGGTGGCATATCCGAAGAAAAAGGCGAAATCCGACGCTGAAAAGGCGTGGAAGCAGGTAAAGGGCGATCAGTCCGCCAGCGTGATTCTGGCTGCGGTGGAGCGGCAAAAAGTTTCGCCGGACTGGACGAAGGACAACGGCAAATACATCCCCTTCGCGGCGTCTTGGCTGCGCGGGAAACGATGGGAGGACGAAGATGCAGCCCCTGAGCAAACTGCTGGAATCGTATTCAGCAAAATTCCCCGCCTCTGAGCTGCCCGGAGATCCCCACCGGTGGATGCTCGAACAGGAGGCGCAATCCTATAACGAGCAGGCGGGCGCTCCCGACGGCTACGAGTGCCGCGAGTGCGGGAACAAGGGCATGGTAGCGGTAATCCGGGACAACGGCGTTGTCATCGTACCATGCAAGTGCGCCAATACCCGAGAAACGCTCCGCAGGGCGAAGAACAGCGGACTTTCCCATCTGCTTTCGGCGTATACGTTCAAAGCTTTCCGCGCTGACACCGACTGGCGGCGGAACGCGCTGGACATGGCGAAACGGTATGCAGATAACCCGCAGGGATGGCTCTACATAGGCGGGCAGGTGGGCAGCGGTAAAACGCATCTCTGCACGGCGGTGGCCGGGGCGCTGCTGAAAAAGGGCATGAGCGTGAGATACATGCTCTGGCGTGACGAGATCGCCGCGCTGAAAGCCGGGATGATGGGCGAGGGCGAATCCTACATGCATCAGTTGGATGTGCTCAAGACGGTGGATGTCCTGTACATCGACGATCTCTACAAGGGCAAAATCAGCGAAACCGACATGAGCATCGCGTTTGAGTTGGTCAACGCCCGATACAACGCGCGAAAGCCAACGATATTTTCTTGTGAATGGTTTATTTCAGAACTGGTCAAAACCGACGCGGCGGTCGGAAGCCGAATCGCGCAGATGGCGCGGGGCAATACGCTGGAAATCGGGCGCGACCCGGCGAAGTGCTACCGGTTCGAGGGGGTGCTGTGATGCTTGAATTCGTCATCCCACTTCATCCCATTACCAAGAAAAACAGCAACATCAAAACCAAAACCGGCATCATTCCCAGCAACGCATACAGGGCCTATGAGCGCGACGCGCTGCGGGTCATCCCACCCAGGGCGAGGAGACACATCGACGTGCCGGTGAACGTCTGCGCGGTCTACTACATGGCAAAGCGCATCCGGGTCGACCTGACAAATCTGCTCAACGCGACCGACGACGTGCTGGTCAAGGCCGGGGTGCTGTCAGATGACAACCGGAATATCGTAGCCGGGCATGACGGCAGCCGGGTCTACCATGACCCAAAGAATCCGAGGACAGAAATCACCATCACGGCGCTGGATGGCTACGAGCAATGGGGCGGCAAACGGCCTCCCCGAAAAAAGAAAGGAGAACCCCATGCTGAGATTCAAAAGCAAAACCATCGCACTTTCTGACATCCAAATCCCCAAGAGGTTTGAAACTACATATCCCCACACAAGCAAGATCACGGAATGCTACGACTGCTACAGGCAGCACGGCTTTTTCGACCGGGCGATCATCGTCGACCAGGGCAAAGCGTTGCAGGACGGCTATGTAGCCTATCTGGTGGCGAGGATGCTCGGGGTTGAGCAGGTCAAGGCCGTGGAGATTTCGGGGGTTGAGTACAACCGCGCACAGTACGGGACGGAGTATCACCCGGCAAAGGTGGCGCTACCGGCTGAGAAGCCCAAATACAAGGTTGGGGACAAGGTTAGAGTGATCGGGAACGGTCATCCCGTGACACATTTCGTCCCGATTGGAGAAACGTGCACCGCCCTAGAAGCTTGCGAAAACAAGGTTCGCGTAGACAAACAACACCAAATCATTTACCTTGCCGACGTCGGACCTTACGCCGAGGCTGAGCCTCCCAAGAAGCCCGAATCGCCTACAGAGCCGATGAAACTATACTGCATCAAGACCGATCGCGGCTGGTGCACCAAAGGCAAGATTTACGAGTTTATCCGTGGTGATATTCAGTTGGAATCGGGAGGCCATGAAGCGGGGTTGTTTGACGATTATAACGATTTCAGAAATCGCAATCGGAGCATTGCTGCCTGCCTCGTCCCGCTCGTCTCCCGCCCCGCGAAGGCTGGGGATTGGGTGTATATCGCAAGAACCAAAGAACCGTGTGTCGGGTATGCCGTGGGAGATGTGTTCCGCGTCGAGGCTGTGCTGAAGGCGCCTGGGGTGATTGATAAGCCTTACTGGGTCATACCGACGGAATATCTCGTCCTCGACGGATGGGCGGGGCCGGAGAAAACCGATGAACGCTGAACTGAACGCGGACGAGATTGTGCGGGCGCTGCGGGCATGCGGCGAAGGGAAAACCGCCTGCGCCCAATGCCCGTGGGAGAAATATACCGGAGAAGAATGCCATTTTGCGAAGTCGAGGGCCGCCGCCGACCTGGTCGAATCCCTGCAATGGCAGCTTGCCGAGTATACAACTACTGGACTTACACCGGGCGATGTGAAGGACTTACAGGCGTTGTGCGAGGAAAACGGCCTTGCAAAATATGTTGACTTGATTGTCGAGGCCAAGCGGCAAATGGGCAAAGACAATGAGCGGAGCATCGAACAGGACGAGCGCATTGAACAGCTCGAATCCCAGCTCGCCGCCTCCCAGCGCAGGGCGCAAACTGCCCGAAATGAGCTGTGTTTAAAGTGCGGCAGATACCGCGAAGAACACAACGGAGCCTGCGACGGATGCAGGTGGAAGGGGGATACCAATGCTTAGAGATGGATTTTTACGGTTTTGCGACGACCCTGAAATAGCTTGCTGCCGCGCAGAACGAGAGCTTGGACAGTTGCGCCAAGAGGCTGAACAACTTCGCGACCAGTTGCTCGAGGCCCAGCGCAGGGAGAGGGCGGCGGTGGAGGATATACGGAAGATTTCAGAGTGCAGAGATAACCGCTGCGATGTATGCGCCAACGCAGACAGAACGTGTGTATATCGAATCCGTGACGAGTGCCAAAGCTTCGAATGGCACAGCCCGCAGGCTAGGGATTTTTATCCAACCCCACAATCTGCGATTTCAATTTTGCTTGACAACTATCAATTGCGGAGCGGCTGGATACTGGAACCATGCGCAGGTGACGGAGCCATATGCAAGGCGTTGCGCAACAGGCCGGATGTGTGGGATGGCTCCCTTTATGCGGTAGAAGTCAGAACGGAAGAAAAGGACACATTACGCGAATATTGTGACGATGTGCTCATAAAGGACTTTTTGCACACGAGCCTCGATGACTTTGACTACCCTATGCCGGCTGCGCCGGGGACTATTATCACAAACCCTCCCTTTTCCATCGCGGAGCAGGTGATAGAACGCTGCTTTGAGATTGCGGACGAGCGCACAGAAATTATCATGTTTCTCAAGCTTGCCTTTATGGAAACAAAGGAGCGGCACGATTTTTGGAAGCGGCACCCCAACGTAAGCCTTATATCGCTTATGCGACGGCCCAGCTTCACCGGCAAAGGCACTGACTTTGCGGCGTATGGATGGTTTATCTGGAACAAACGAAAGCAATTTATAATGCCTTGTGTGGCGGAAAATGAGGCCCCCAATGAGTGAATTAAAGAAGCGCCCGTTTTGCGGGGGAAAAGTCGAGATAGACATGCTCGATTCTGAAAACAGCCGAAACGTGAAGATTTACAGTGCAGTACATTGCCCTGAGTGTCACCAGTGGTTTTTTAAGGGGTTGAGCAGGGAGAAAACCATTGAACGCTGGAACCGCCGCGCCCAGCCGGAGAACGCGGCACTGACGCTGGACGAGCTGCGGCAGATGGACGGGGAGCTGGTATACGTTACATATCGATTCCCCGCGAAACCCGGGAAACCGTGGGAAGTGCGAACAGACCCGTTTCTGGTTGATGCTCACAGATTTATGCGTCTGGTAGGCACAGATACGACCCTTTTTTTGACCACTGGAAAACAACATGGCTTGCCTACCGCACGAAGCCCGAAAGGAGCGAGGGGGAATGAACATCAACATCGGCGACGAATTATTTCTGTCAAGTGGGGACAGCACCATCATTCTTCGCGTCGTACCACACCAGCGAGATCGTACCCAAGCCGACCGCATACGGGGCATGAGCGACGAGGGATTGGCTGAACTGCTCTATATCGCATATTCAGATGGCCTTAGAGACGGAATGGGTAAAGGGATTACGGGGCCATGGAAGGTGGTTGGGAATTGGTCAGACTGGCTCCAGCAGCCAGCGGAAACGGAGGGGACGGAATGAAGTGCGAAAAATGCGGCCGCGAAATTGAAGCCGTTATTGTCAGCATATTTAACCGCGACGGGAGCGACTGCGATATCCTGCTTCCGCTGGTCGAATGTGAAGAAAACGCCGCCTATATAGACGCTACGCAGAATTGGACGGGATATGAGCTGACCGAGGAGGAGATGCTGGAAACCATTGAATGTCCGTATTGCAAGCGATTTCCATTTAAGAACCAAGAGATGCAGGTGTATGACATTGTTCGAATCGTGTGCTTTAGACAGGAGGCCACACCATGACCATCACAGTCGAACTCGGCCCGTCCCTGACACTGTTAATCGCTCTACTACCCGCTATGGGTGCCGGGATGGGTTGGATGGCAAGGGGAGCGCGCGACCATGTTGCCGGGGCTGGCAAAAGGGAAAGGAGCCGACATGACAACTCACATTCGTGATGCAGACCAAATCATTGCGGCCGGGTTGCTCAAGGGCGGGGTCATGCTCGACGGGAAAGTGTTCCAAAAACACCACGAAGCGGTGTGGTACTTACAGCGGCAGGGATTCACGGGAGCCGAGGCGCTCCAGTACATTGACAGCCTGCGGGCGGAAATGGAGAAAGCGCAATGAATAACACTCCCACGCAGGAAAAGCCGCTGCTGTTTTCGCTATCAAAGGCCAAAGGCGATTTCGTTGTCACTCCGTTCAAGGGCAGCGGCAAAGGCGGACAGAAGCGCAACAAAACCATGTCATGTTGCCGGATTTCCCATCCAGCCAGCGGCGCGGTCGCAGAGTGCCAAGACGAGCGCAGTTTTGAGCAGAACAAAAAACGCGCCTTTCGCCGTCTGCTGGAAAAGCCTGAATTTGTGCGGTGGCACAAGATCGAAACCTCCCGCCGCCTCGGCCTGTTAGCCAACGTGGACGAGGAAGTAGAGCGCGAGATGAACAACATCCGCGTGGAGGTCATGCAAGACGGAAAATGGAGGGAAGTATAATGCCCACCTGCTACAAATGCGGCAAGTCCGCAACCGCCATGCTCTGCGTGTGCGGGGAGTGCCGGGACAAAGCGGATGCTACAGGTTCCAACGCCAACATGCTTATTGCCGAGGCGCGCAAACTGAGCGACGCCAAATTTAACGCTGGGGAACTCGACGCCACGATGCTGCGGAAGGTACATGCCCTGTGCGACGCGCTGGAGCAGGCCAACGCCAAGCACGCCCAGTATGCCCGCGAACTGTCCCAACTCACCCGGGAGAGCGTGGAGCGCGAAAAGACGCTGGCAAGGCTGGAGGCGGAGGTTTTGGCGATGCGGGATGCGATGTGCTGGATTCCCGTCACGGAGCAGCTTCCAACAGAGCGCGGATATTATCTCACTGTTGTCAAGCGAACAGCGCCTGACGAGCTGGGCGGCAACGATACTCGCGTAAAGATAATGCGGTGGTTGGGAGAGGATTGGCGGTATCCAGTCCACATTCCAGAGTGGATTAACGACGAAATAACGGAAACCGTCACCCACTGGATGCCGCTCCCCGCAGCGCCCGGCCTCATGACCCGCCCCGAAGCCGAAGCCGCCCTTGCGGGGAAAGGAGCAGAGAGATGAGCGAGATTGAAAAGGCAATTTCCCATTACCAATACGGGATAGACCATGATATCTTCGGGCCAAAAACAATCACATTTGCTAGGCTCTCTATTGCCGCCCTCCGCGAGAAGATGCAGAGGGGCGAGGGGTGCGAGTACTGCACGCCACCGGATAAAATGGCCGCGATTGAGGTACATAATGCCGACGGCGGCAAAACATCGGTTATCTGCGGCCCCAACTACTGCCCCATGTGCGGCAGGCGATTGGAGGGATGACCATGCCAGACCCCGTAACCCATCCTTCGCGCTACGCCGATAAACAAATCGAGACGATCGACTACATACGGGACACGCTTACCCCGGACGGGTTTGTGGATTACTGCATCGGCAACGTGATCAAATACGTCAGCCGGTGGCGCAAAAAGGGCGGGGTGGAGGATCTGAAAAAGGCCCGCGTCTATCTGACGTGGGCGATCGGGGAGGATGTGAGGGAATGGCGATAAAAACCTGCATGATCTGCGGCTCGGAATACAATGGGCGCGGGACAAGGATCTCGTGCTGCTGCGACGAGTGCCGGAAAATCGCAGCCAAGCGCGCAGCCGCCGAGATTAAGCTGCAGCGGCGCGCCGAAAAGATGCGCGAAACCTGTAATCGGGATCTGACAGCCATTGCGGCAGAGGCCATAAGCGCCGGTGTATCGTATGGCGCTTACATAGCGAGGAGGGGAACATGACATATCAGGAACTTTGCGCGGCGTTGAATCTGACGCGGAAAATTGACCGTCTGAGGGCAAGGAGGGACGAGATAAGGGAATCCTACGGGCATGCTCCGGATGTGCGTGTACAAGGCGGGCGAGGCGTGTCTGCGGCGCAAACCGTATCTGAGCTTTCGGACGAGATCGACAAATTGGGGAAGCAGCGCGACCTTGAGGCTGAGATCATACGGCGGTACATAGGCAAGTTGCAGTTGGACGAGCTGGAAACTAAAGTGCTGGTTATGCGGTATGTAGAATGCAGGCCGTGGCACCTGGTTGGGGCGGGAACGGGATATTCAGAGCGGAGAGTATTCCAGATCCACGATGCGGCGAAAAAGATTGCAGTTGGTTGCAGTTGATTTCACTTGAAACAAAGGCGAGATTAAATTATTATTATAATAGGGCAAAGCCCTAAACACAATCAATTCATTACAAACCAAGCCGCCTTTAACCGGGCGGCTTTTGCATTGGGGGAATTCCGTGCGAAAAGCCTTTGTCAGCCATCCCTACACAGACAACCCGGACCAAAACAAGCGGCGCGCGGATATCATCTGCCGCCGTTTGCTGCGTGATGGGATATTGCCGATCAGCCCGCTGCATTTGTTTGGCTTTGTCAGTAACGAGCGAGGCATCCGCGAGGACATCATGACCGTCTGCTACCGCCTCATCGACATGTGCGACGAGGTGCGAGTATACGGCGACAGCCCCGGCACACAAGCCGAAGTCAGGTATGCCTATCAGACCGGCAAGCCCGTGGTGGACTGCACCATCGAGGATTGGGATCGCTTCATGCGGGAGCGGTCGGAAATCAACATCGGGAGGTAACGCATGGATTGGCACGACAAGGCCCGCGCGCTCTACAAGCAGCACGGCAGAAGCTGGTCTAAGCTGGCTGACGGGTTGGCAGACGACTTGCCCGAACTGTCTTACATGGAGCGCAAAGAAAAAGCCCGCGCGTTTATCAGATGGCACTACGGCGACACAGAAGCCCAGGAAGGGCGGCCCGACGTCGAGAATGTGATGCTGGCCAAGCTTAAACAAGGCGCGACGCTGGAGCAGTTATCGGTTGTGACGGCCCTGCCGGAACTCGCCGTAAAGGGCTATATCCAGTCGTTGCGGGACGGCGGGTTGCAGGTAGATGAATGCAACGGCGCTTATAAGGTCGCCATGCAGGTTTTTGAGAACAACGAGCCGTCAGAAACGGTCGTGGACTGGAAGGGCAACCGCATCGTCCGATTCGGCATTGCATCCGACACGCACATCAACAGCAAATACACGCAGCTAACCCACCTGCATAACCTGTATGACCTCTTTGCCGCCGAGGGGATCAAACATGTGTATAACGCCGGGGACATCGACGAGGGCGAACAAATGCGCCCTGGGCATCAATACGAATGCTACACGCAGGGCGCGGACGAGCATGTCGCGGAAATCGTCAAGAACTACCCGAGGCGGCCCGGAATCACCACGCACTTTATCACCGGCAATCACGACGCATCGATTATTAAGCGCACGGGATATAACATCGGCCGGGCAATTGCCAAAGACCGGGAGGACATGATTTATCTCGGGCAAGACTGCGCTATTATCCACCTGACGCCCAACTGCACGCTGGAGCTGCGGCACCCGTGGGACGGCAGCAGCTACGCCATCAGCTACAAGCCGCAAAAGATGATTGAGGCCATGTCGGGCGGGGAGAAGGCTAACATTCTTGTGACGGGTCATTACCACAAAGCCGAGTATCTGTTCTACCGCAACGTGCATTCAATTCTGGCCGGCACGTTGTGCGCACAGACCCCGTTCATGCGTGGGAAATCGATCTCGGCGCACATGGGCGGCTGGCTGGTTGAGGCCGAGGTGACCGAAAGCGGAACCATCCGCAGGTTTAAGCCTGAGTTCGTTCCGTACTATACGGCTATCAAGGACGATTACTCAAACTGGCGATAACACGGGGCGTAAATATCACGGCAACCACGGGGCAGCCACTCCTTTCGGCACCCGCCGTTTAGAGCGCCAAGACAAAGGAGCAACATGTCAAACCACTACACCGAGCAAAGACACAAGGCGTGGCGGGCCAAGGTTCTGCGCCGGGCGGAATATCTCTGCGAGGACTGCGCCCGATACGGCAGGAGAACACCGGCCACTCACGCGCACCATATCGAGCC
>ENA-UOOH01004070-UOOH01004070.1-fermentation-metagenome-genome-assembly--contig:-NODE-4070-length-10433-cov-6.706495_pt1 | contig 10433 bp, 11 predicted proteins | sample MGYA00245778_ERZ724025 | MGnify/ENA primary metagenome ERZ724025 (study PRJEB28704, sample SAMN03018313) | fermentation metagenome | biome: anthropogenic terrestrial biome; feature: soil; material... | reverse complement strand
ATAACAGCTCGTGAAATACAAGGGAGTTCTCCATATTTAAGGGTTCAAGGCGGAACAAATACAAAAAAATAAATTTAAATAAGTTTCTCTTGTTGAGCGTGCCGTTTGTTGTAAATAGCATTATATCATTAGGCAGCTATAAATTTAATTGGATATTTGGTATAACCAATGAGAATATATATACACGGGGCCCGTTGTTTTTTGTTTCACCAATGACAAGTTACTTTTATTATATTATAAACTTACTATTTCTATATAATGCTCGAGAAAAACTCAGTAGAGAAGAACTGCTCATACTTAGTTTGCTTACAGTGATCCCATCTGTGCTGTCTATCTTTCAATTATATTATTTTGTATATTTGACGATATGGAATAGTGTAGCGATTGCTGTCGTAATTAACTATGTTTTTATTGTACACAGTCAGACAGCGATCGATTCACTAACAGGATTAGGAAACCGCATAGCTTATGATGAATACCTTGCAATTATTAGTAGAAAAAGTAACATTGTATTAGCGGTAGTAAATATTGATCTTGACGACTTTAAAAGTATCAATGATGTTTTTGGGCATCATGCAGGCGATAATGTGCTGAGAGTATTTGCTAGGGAACTGGAAGATGTATTCGGAGATAAGGGAGTTTCTATCCGTTTGGGCGGTGATGAGTTTATTGTTTTGATTAACGAGAATCAAAAAGAAATATTGGAGAATTATATAACAACATTGAAGAATAGAATTAATACTTACAATAAAAGTAGCAATATGCCTTATCGTATAAAATTTAGTTATGGAATGGCGATATTTAACAATACGTATAATAGTGTACAAGAGCTTATTCAATATAGTGATAAACTCATGTATGAGGAAAAGAAAATGCGGGGACGGGTAACTTGCTTTACACAAGGAGAGTTGAGTCAGGGGTCGTTCTTCGCTGACCCACTTCATAAATCGGATTAGACGGGTTTGGGCACCGTAGCGAATGCGTGTTCAGTTTTAATAATTCGCTGTTAAACCTGATACGGAGAGTATACTTGACAGTCCAATTTGCTTATTATATACTGATGAGAATACAATATGTGGAAAAAACAAGGAAGAGAAATAGTAAAGGCTTACTCCTTAGTCAGAGAGGAAACGGTTCGGTGCAAGTTTCCAAAGGGTGCCTCGAACCCGTCTCGGAGTTCCGTACCGAAGGATTTGGAGGAGGATACGGCGGCTTCTACCGTTACCAGAATGAGTGGGCACAGTAGGATTGTTGTGCCAACTAGGGTGGTATCACCGATAACCTCGGCCCCTTACAGGGTTCGAGGTTTTTTTCTGGCAAAAATATGAATTGAAGGAGTGAAACTGGTGGAGAAAGATCAAAAACTAGTAGAAGCGATTACGCCCATGGATAAGAACTTTGCACAATGGTATACAGATATCATTCTAAAGGCTGAGCTCTGCGACTATTCAAGTGTGCGGGGCTGCATGATAATACGGCCATATGGCTACGCAATCTGGGAGAACATCCAGAAACATTTGAATGACGCTTTCAAGGCGACCGACCACGAAAATGTTTATATGCCGTTGTTTATACCGGAGAGTCTGCTACAAAAGGAAAAAGATCATGTCGCAGGTTTCGCTCCAGAAGTGGCCTGGGTAACTCATGGCGGGGACGAAAAGTTGACCGAGCGAATGTGTGTACGACCGACTTCCGAAACGCTGTTTTGCGAGCACTGGGCTAAAACCATCCAGTCATATAAAGATTTGCCTAAACTCTACAATCAATGGTGTTCGGCAGTGCGCTGGGAAAAGACCACCCGTCCTTTCCTGCGTACGCTTGAGTTTTTGTGGCAGGAAGGGCACACCATTCACGCAACTGCTGAAGAGGCAGAGGCTGAAACTATCCAGATGCTAAACATCTACGCGGATGTCTGTGAGAATTTGTTGGCTATCCCAGTGTTGCGTGGCCGCAAAACAGATAAGGAGAAGTTTGCCGGTGCAGTCGCGACTTACACAATTGAGAGTCTAATGCATGATGGAAAGTCTCTGCAATGTGGGACTTCCCACTATTTTGGAGACGGCTTTGCCCGGGCCTTTGGCATTCAGTACAGCGACAAGAACGGTAAGCTACAATATGTGCACGAAACTTCTTGGGGTTTTACGACCCGGTCGATTGGGGCGGTAATTATGGTTCACGGGGACGATAGCGGTCTAGTGCTACCCCCAAAAGTCGCGCCGGTGCAGGTGGTCATCGTGCCGATCGCGACCAACAAACCGGGAGTCGTGGCAAAGGCTGAGGAACTCCGGGACCGATTAATCAAAGGGGTGCGGACTAAACTCGATATTTCCGACAAGATGCCTGGCTGGAAGTTCAGTGAATATGAGATGAGGGGTATTCCATTACGGCTGGAGGTTGGGCCGAAGGATATAGAAAAGGACCGGGTGGTTTTGGTGCGACGGGATACCCGGGAAAAGACGATTGTTGCCATGGCTGAGGTGGAAACAAAGGTGTCAGAGCTGTTGAGCAGCATGCAGACCGCCATGTTGGAAAAAGCTCGCCGAGCTCAGAATGAAAAAACGTTCACCGTGAAGACTGTGGAAGAATTGCGAGAGGCTCTCGACCATCAGGCCGGTTTCGGCAAAGCCATGTGGTGTGAGGATCAAGCCTGTGAAGATAAAGTCAAAGAAGTAGCGGCTGCCACCTCTCGATGCATTCCCTTCGAACAAGAGATGATAGGTGAGAACTGCTTATGCTGCGGAAGGCCAGCCAAGCGTCTGGCAATTTGGGGGCGGGCTTATTAACCGTACGGTTAAATCGAGGTTTTACATATTTTCCGTGAGCTTGGGCAGGCTGTTTAGAGCTTGCAAAAATGGTTTGACTACTACAATATCCGAAGGCGACATAGTGCTTTGGGCGGTGCTTCGCCGCTAATCTATGAAATCAGAAGAAACCACTCATTTAAATTGTCCGGTTAACCCAATATGGTTCAATATTTAAATGGGTCAAGCTCCGCTTACAAAATGTGGATATGTCTCTGATTATGGAAAGGAATTTATCAACAATAGTGGAAAATTGACATTAGTTATTAATTTAGTACGGAGGGGATATTGTTGCAAAGGTTATTTACGGCAATTTTGATTACCGTAGCGATGCTTATCGCGACAATTTCGGTAGAAGCGGGAACACTGGCGGAAGACCGTCAGGCTGCTGAAGAAGGTAATGCCCAAGCTCAGTATGAAATTGGTAGTCGTTATATAAGTGGTCGCGATGTTGCCCAGGACTATGCTGAGGCTGTCCGGTGGTTACGCATGGCTGCCGATCAAGGACACTCAGGTGCCCAGAACAATTTGGGAGTTATGTATTTAGGTGGAATGGGAGTACTCCAAGACTATAGTCAGGCTGCAATATGGTTGGGTAAGGCCACGAATCAGGGCAACGCCTCCGCTCAGTATCAGTTAGGAAATATGTATTACTATGGACTTGGCATGGACATAGATTACCATCAGGCAGCTGAGTGGTATCGACAAGCGGCCGATCAGGGGAATGTCTTTGCACAAGGAAGCTTGGGTCGACAATATCTAATCGGCGCAGGAGTCGAGAAAAATTACCCCGAGGCAGCTCAGTTATTTCGTAAAGCTGCCCAGCAAGGCGATGCCGGGAGTCAATACATGCTGTCGATGATGATGATGTACAAGTTGATTTCTGAACCCGAGGGTTCCCCAAAGGAGGCGGTTGATTTGCTGCGTCAATCGGCGGAAAAGGGCTATGCTCCGGCACAGTATACTATGGCAGCAGCTTACAGCCAAATCAATCGATATAGTGAAGCAATTCCCTTATATGAAGCTGCCGTTTCCAAAAATTATCCACCGGCTCAGAACAACTTGGCCGTACATTATGCAATGGGATTTGGTGTATCTAAGGATTATGCCAAAGCAATAGAATTATACCGAAAAGCAGCTGCTAAAGGGCATCCTCGGGCCATGAGTAGTATAGGCTTTATGTTCAAAGTCGGGCAGGGAGTAAACCAGGATCATCGAGAAGCGTTTACCTGGTTTCAGAGGGCGGCTGAAGCAGGATTTCCAGAAGCTTGTTCTAATCTGGGCATGGTGTACTATTTAGGACAAGGAGTGCAGAAGGATGATGCCCAGGCGTATTACTGGCTACAATTGGCCGTGGGTGGAAAGTATCCTGTTGACCAGGGTATATTGGCTAAATTAGAAAAAAACCTGCCTTTAGAAAAGGTCAATGAAACACGGAAGCGAGTGCGTGATTGGCAAGATAAGCATGCGTATTGGACTGATTGGGTTGAATTCTTAATGTATGGTTGGCGGCTCTAACCGACTCATGCTGAAGGTAGATAAGGAGCTTCGGGGTCAGGCCTCACTATCTATACTTTTTATTACGGAAATAAGTTTAAAAAGTGAGGTCCCTGTGTGATTTCTACGGAGATTTCATTGTCTTTTTTGGCATATAACATGAGACGCGTAATGAGTATACTTGGAAATGCAGAAATATTGAGAAGGTTACGGGAAAAACGAACACCAGTACTTGTGTAAAGTCCTGGTATTCGCTTTCTTTGCATCAATCAGACTCTATTGGGCAGAAGATTTATTGAATGCAGGGTGACATTTCACACAGGCTGCCGTCCCCTGACTCACGGCGTTTTACAGCCGGCGAATTGTCAACTTACAACCGGCGTTGACAATCACCTATAGAACACTCGTGACGTAAATACTTTTCAACCGCATCAAGGCGTTCTTTATATGAAACTCCAGATTTTCTTCCCATAAAAAAATATGCTCCTTTTTGCAATAGTCAGTTTTATTATTTCAACTGTCTACTACGAGGAGAGCATATCAATTATTTTTAAATTGTAATTTTTTTAATAATATAGTAGGATTTCAAATAGAAAAAAATATTTTATTTAAGAAGGAATAACATGGACGGAACAAAATTTGAAAAAGAATTAGATCCTGAATTTTTGAGTATATTATCAAGACCACCTGCATATTTAGGAATTTGGAGCAATGAGAAGGTAACTGCAGAGAAGATATTTTCGAAAATCGGGAGAGACATCATTTATCCGTTAATTCCAACGCCGCCAGATCCTGATGTTATCGTGACAGATCGATTAATTCCAGGCCCCAAGGGGGCACCCGATATCCAGGTGCGGATTTATGAACCCAAAATAAAAAATGAACTGGTTCCCGGTGTTCTCTACTTGCATTACGGCGGCTATTCCATAGGAAGTCCTGCTCACGAAGATTCTACTTGTTACAGATATGTGAAAGAAGTTAATTGCATTATTGTTTCTCCAGATTATCGTCTGGCTCCGGAAAATCCCGCTCCCGCCGCCTATGAAGATTGCTATGCCTCGTTAGTCTGGCTTGCAGCAAACGCTGCAGGTCTGGGGGTAGATGCTTCACGTCTTGCCGTTACTGGATTAAGTTCTGGCGGTAGTCTGGCTATCTCTGTAGCTTTAATGGCAAGGGATCGCAAAGGGCCTTCGCTGATTTTTCAAATGCCGCTCGCTCCAACCCTAGATGATCGCTTTCAGACTAAATCTAGCCGTGAATTCAGAGATCCCAGAGCATTAAATTACGATTCCTGCAAGAAAGTATGGAACCTATATTTAGGAAAAGGCCATGAGGATAGGGACGATATATCACCTTACGCGGCGCCAAGCAGGGCTGAAGATCTTTCCGGATTGCCACCTTGTTATTGCCATGTCGGAGGTTTGGATCCACTTCGAGATGAAATTCTGGATTTTATCAATAGACTAGTCCAGGCGGATATCCCCGTCGGATTTACTCTATATCCAGGCGGTATCCATGCCTTCGAATTAGAGAATCCGGATGCCGAAATCAGCAAACACGCAATAAATACGGCTGTTTGGGCTTTGAGACGTGCACTCCATAGATAGGCCACGGGTCAATTGTTATTATAACTTGAAGCTTCCGTTGTAATCAGCAACGGAAGCTTCATTCCTTGTTTGGTAAAAATGATGAAGCCGTATTACTTCCAATATGTTTATTCATCTTTTGAGATCAATTCTTCAATGGTGAAGTCACTTAATACTGACTGAAATGCCTTTTCCGCTTTGGTAATTATTAAAGAAATATAATACTCTGAACCTGTTGAAGGGACGGAGTAGTAAGGCGTAGGGGTAGTATTCACCAATGCCGCATAGACATCCAGTACCTTTATATCACTGGCAGGTTTGCCTAAGGAATAACCGCCGTAACGTCCGGGATAAGAAACAACAAGATTATTTTTGGCTAACCGGGCCAGTATTTTTCTGAGAAATGTGTTTTCACTGCCCAGTGATTCCGCTATTTGAGTACTGGTCAATATATCTCTCGACCGTGCTATCAATACTAAAGCCCGAAGAGCGACATGAAACCATTTGGGGCCAAGATCTCCAACCAGAGTGACTAATTGCATTTTATCCTCCTTCTTGATATAAACTATTGGGAAAATATCTCTTGACGAAATATATACATAAGCATTATAATTTAATTGTGCAAAAATTTACTCTATTGGCAAAGATATTTCTAAAGGTATTATCGGTGAGAAGAAATGAAAAAAGACATGGACCAACCTAAAAATAAGGGTAATATGCCAGAGTAATTGTGCAAAAAAATGCTCTTATTATTTTTCACCGGTCAATTTTATTTATCACTTAGTATTATAGCGGTCAAGTGCCACGGAAATCCATGGATAATAAGGATTTTATTCGTGCATTGCCAAATCCTAATATAGTGGATAAACATAGATGGTCTTCGACTTCCCGCGATAGTAGTATCGCCCGGCATTGCGACCATAGCCCAGGGTTTGTCCTAATCTCATCCATCCCGCTACACAATAACAGGTTTCGGCGAAACGGGAATGAGCAACAAAGGTTTCCGCAAGTACAATGCAGTGTTCCCCACCCAATGAGAGCAACCCATTATCACTACATATTTGATGAATTCACCAACCAAAGCCCGAAACCCCAAATAATGGTGCGTTGCCAGCAATTGATTCCACAAGAGTTCCTCCTGTGGCTTTATTGGTCGGATGATAAGATAAGCGACTTCAACTCGATTTGCACTGGCGAGCATATTATGCTCCTTGTGAACCGAAAAAATCTCTTTGTAATTAGTTTAACACTTCACAAGGGGAAAAGTCACTACTTTTTTCAATCCTTGCCATTTCTTGGTTCTTGCTGACTTTGACGAGACACTGTCCAGTTCTAAGAGGTTCATAACGGATTAATAAACAGGGAAGAAAAGAGCGAAAGAAGGCTATATTTCAATATAATTGTGCAAAAAAATGCTCTATTGATGTTAATCATAAATTTTCGTTGCTATATTGAGATTAATTGCCCATTGACTGTGTGAAATCCTGCCCGACGGATCGATGGCATGGCATAAAGCAGATTGGTTCGGTCAGTCACCATACCGCAATTGGTGAGATAAATTTCAATCTGGGAAAACACATTTTGGCTATCGTCGAATTCAGTGGTCAAAAATTAAGGAGGTGTACCAATGAGTTAATCGAGTTAATGGTGATAAGCGTTTGATGCAAGATAAGAAACTCATAAGCGAATTTAGTGAAAAGAGGGGGAGAATTATGTATAAAAAGCGTATTATGGCGCTAACGTTCGTCTTTATTTTTATGTGTGTAGCACCGGCGCTCGCCTCTGAAGTTTCGCCATTTTCCGATGTGCCAAGGGGTATCTGGGCGTATGATGCCGTTCAAAAGTTGGCTAAGGATGGTATTGTAACCGGCTATGGAGATGGAACTTTCCAGGGTAACCGAGTAATGACTCGCTACGAAATGGCCGAAATCGTTGCAAACGCGTTGACAAAAATCGATCAGGCCAACGCTGAGCAAAAAGCTATTATTTAAAAATTAGCTGATGAATATGCGACCGAACTCAAAATGCTAGATGTTCGCGTTAGCAAATTAGAGAAAAAGGTCGATGTAACAGTTAGCGGTAGTCTGCGTGAACGTTATGAGTGGGTAAAGAACACCGATAGTAGCGCATTCACCAGGTTACAACTTAATCTGAAGGCTCCATTGAACGACAGTTTAACCTTTTATGGTCGTATTGAAAGCGAAGGCGCATGGGGCGTTGGCCCGCGCAATGGTCTCGTGCCATCAGATCCCGCGATGCTTATTGATGGACAGGTTACCAATATAAGCCAAGCTTTCGTAATCGGCAAAGCGTTTGGTATTGATCAATTTATTATGGGCCGTTTTCCGCTGCTGCTGGGTCAAGGTATACTCGCAGACACGGAAGCGACCGGAACTCCGCTTGCCGGGGCGGACGGTATAGTTCTTGGGGGCGGCAGTGATAAATTGAAGTATTTAGTCGTGGGCGGAAAACTTGGCCTTAGTAATCTATTCGCGAATAATCCTGCCAATGGTTATCATGCTACTACTCTTAACGCAAGGGGATTTAACGTTGTTTGGCAGTCCAGTAAAAATTTGGCTATTACTCTCGACGGATTACAAGATAATGAAAGCGCAGTATATCGAACCATTGCCGCTGGCTTTAGTTACAAGGGTATTTCTGATTTGACGCTGCAAAGTGAATATGCCAAAAATGGTTCCGATCTTGCTAAATTATTAAATAATGGGAGCGACGCCAAGGCTTGGTTTGCCAAAATAAAATATCTTGGCGCCGACCCCTCACAGACTAAAAGCTATGGTTTGTGGGTTGCCTACCGGTCGGCGGATCCGGGCTACGATCCTTGGTCCATAGGTAGCGCGGGTGGTGACGATGTACCGCTGCTTCTTAAGGCTCCTAATTATACTGCTCATGCTGTATCCTCGCTGTCGAATGTAAAAGGTTTTGATTATGGTTATGAATTAACGGTGTTCAAAAACGGCGTCCTTAGCTTGCAATATAGCGATTTAGAGAGCAAAGAAAATAATATTGACGCCAAAAACTTCCTGGCAACTGTAACCTACTTTTTCTAAATGTTTATTTCTGATCTGGTCATCGCCCAAGCTTCCCGGCTTGGGCGATGCGGGCGACAGCTTGCTTGACGCCATGACACGCTATTAAGAGAGCCTTGTTAACAATCTCCCATGGTGCGCGGACGCGCCACAACTGTGAAATGAAAACACGCGGGTGTTTCCATAATAAAATTAACTGAGGTGAATGATGGTGATTGTGAATGATTATTACTCGCAGAAGAATCATGGTCCTTATGAGCTTTACAATATCGGGGACTTTGAATTAGAGGAAGGAGGTAAAATTCCTGAGTGTAAGCTAGCTTACGTTACTTTTGGCAAACTTAATGAATTAAGAGACAATACCATTCTGATGACCACATGGTATTCCGGCACCAGCAAAATAATGGAGAAGTATGTTGGCAAGGGAAGAGCTCTGGACCCAGATAAATATTTTATCGTTATTGTTAATCAAATCGGGAATGGGCTTTCCAGTTCACCGCACAATACGCCCGATCCTTACGGTATGGCGAATTTCCCGAGGGTTAGAATTGGTGATGATGTCCGTGCCCAACATAAATTCCTTGTTGAAAAGTTTGGCATTAAGGAAATCGCGTTAGTTGTTGGTGGTTCAATGGGAGCAGAGCAAACATGGGAGTGGGCCGTTCGCTACCCAGACATGGTTAAACGGGCTGCTCCGATAGCCGGGACTGCCAAAACTACACCCCATGACTTTTTATTTGCAGAATCGCTCAATGAGGCAATCATGTCCGATCCTAACTGGAAGAACGGGAACTATAAGGCAGCAAGCGATGTTGTTGAAGGATTAAAAAGGCATGCAAAAATTTGGGCGGTAATGGGATGGTGTACGGAATTTTTCAAAAAAGAAAGTTGGCGAGAGATAGGCTTCTCATCTGTAGAAGAATTCATGACAGGGTTTATGGAGCCCTATTTCACCGTTATGGACCCCAATGACCTTCTTAATAATGCTTGGAAGTGGCAGCGAGGTGATGTTAGCCGGATGTACGGCGGTGATCTTAAAAAAGCTCTGGGAAGTATCAAAGCGAAAGTATTTGTGATGCCTATTGATGAAGATATGTTTTTTACGGTTAAGGATTGCGAATATGAGCAAAAAATGGTTCCAAACAGCGAACTTAGAGTCATTAAAAGTTGCGGACATTTAGGTCTCTTTGCCGTACAACCTGATTACTTGCCGCAAATTGACAAAAATCTGCGGGAACTACTGTCAATTCGGGTTTAACTGCTATGGTGTGATTCCCCGCAGCTCGGTTGCGAGAGCCCAGTATGCTGTGTCAATAACCCCCCTCTTGATTGGGTGAATGATCGCTCTGAATAATGTGAGCGGTAGTACCCAAGCGACTTTTTCTAAGCGTATGCTCTTTCTAAGAGAGATTCATAACAAAATTAACTGAGGTGAATGATGATGATCGTGAATGATTATTACTCGCAGAAGAATCATGGTCCTTATGAGCTTTACAATATCG
>ENA-UOOH01004068-UOOH01004068.1-fermentation-metagenome-genome-assembly--contig:-NODE-4068-length-10437-cov-3.835388_pt1 | contig 10437 bp, 9 predicted proteins | sample MGYA00245778_ERZ724025 | MGnify/ENA primary metagenome ERZ724025 (study PRJEB28704, sample SAMN03018313) | fermentation metagenome | biome: anthropogenic terrestrial biome; feature: soil; material... | reverse complement strand
AGGAACCTGTTACCGTGGCAATGGCTCCTCTGCCCTTGGAAACCCACTCACTGGCAGATCCCGTGGAAGAAAAAAAGAGGCTTTTCTCTTCCTGGAAACCTTTTCCCTGGAGAGAAGCACTCAAAAGCAAAAATATGTTGATTGGTGCCTGCGTTCTTCTCATCGTGGTTGCAGCCTATTTGAACATTCGTTTTTCTGCTCCCTCTACACCACCCATCGATGAAGCAAACAACGATCCCAGCGAAGAAAACGGCGACCAAAATACCAATACCAACGATGAATCCAATTATTTTGCCGTGGCGGTGATCAACCGCGAACGTGTGCGTGATGAAGCCCTGGATCTGCTCCAAACCGTAGCTGAAAGCGAAGAAAGCACCGTAGAAGCCCGGGAAGAAGCCTATACAGAAATGAGCCGCATTGCCAGTGAAATTACCTATGAAATTAACATAGAAAACCTGGTCCGTTCCAAAGGCTTTGAAGAATGTATCGCCGTCATCAACGGGAACGAAATCAACGTGGTTGTAAAATCCGACGGTCTTTCCATGAGCGAAGTGGCTCAGATCAAGGAAATCGTTTACTTAACCTCCGGTATTCTGCCCGATAATATCAAAATCATTGAAAAACAGTGAGAAAAAGGCTCCCTTGAGGCTTCCTTCGGGAAGCCTTTTTCTTGACAAACCTTTCCTTTTGTTATAGGATGGAAGCAGAAACACAGAGAGGATGTTGCCAATGAAAGCCATCGTTGCGGTGGATCGGGAGTGGGGAATCGGCTATCGGGGTGATTTGCTCGCCCGTGTGCGAGCCGATTTGATGCATTTTCGGGATTTGACCCTGGGGAAAACCGTGATTTTGGGATCCAAAACCCTTGCCACCTTTCCCAACGGAACAGTATTGAAAAATCGAAAAAATATCATTCTGTCCAAAAACCCCGCTTTCATCGCGAAAGGCGGTGTAGTAGTACACTCTCTGGAGGAACTTTCAAAAGAACTCAAACACCATCCCGTCGAAGATGTGATGGTCATCGGCGGCGCCTCTGTATACCATCAACTGCTCCCCTTCTGTGATACGGTGTATGTGACCCGCTTTGACCATTCCTTTGAAAAAGATGCGTATTTCCCCAACTTAGATCAAGATCCTGCCTGGGAACTTTCAAAAACGGGAGAAGAACAAACCAGCGACCCCGGCACCGATTCCATTGCAAATTTGAAATTTTCATTTACAACCTATATAAGAAAATCATAACAGGCACTCTGACGAGTGCCTGTTAGTGCCTTTATTTTAGATGATATCCAGCATAACCTTTTGGTTTTCACGGCTTGCCGCCGCTTTGACAACTGCGCGAATCGCTTTCGCGATTCTGCCCTGTTTGCCGATCACTTTGCCCATGTCTTCCCGGGCAACTGTCAGCTCATAGTGCAAACAATCGTCGCCCTGTCTTTCGACGACGACAACCTCATCCGGATTATCCACGATTGCTTTCACAATGTCAATCAGCATTTGTTTCACGTCCATGAGATGGTTCCTTTCTTACTCGATTACGCCGCTCTTTTTCAGAATACTCTTGACTGTTTCGGTAGGCTGAGCGCCGGTTGCAATCCATTTCTTCGCCTTTTCACCATCGATTTCGATGGTAGCGGGGTCTGTCAAAGGATTGTAAAAACCGATTTCTTCAATGAATCTTCCGTCTCTGGGATATCTGGAATCAGCAGCAACAACACGGTATATGGGCTGTTTCTTAGCTCCAATTCTCTTCAGTCTTAATTTAACTGCCATTTCTGTTTCACCTCCATTATAAAATTAATATAATACTTGCTTTCGCAATGTAATATTCCGATGGGAATTAAAAAGGAAATCCTTTGCCGAAAAGACCGCGTTTCTTTTTCATGCCGCCTCCGGTAAATTGTTTCATCAGTTTCTGGGTCTGCTCAAACTGTTTGATAAACCGATTGAGCTCTTCCACGGTGGTACCGGAACCTGCCGCAATTCTCTTTTTTCGGGATCCGTTGATGATATCCGGCTTTTCTCTTTCTTTGGGGGTCATGGATAAAATCATGGCTTCCATGCGATCGATCTGGTTTTCATCGATCTTGGCATCCTTTACATTCATGCCTTTCATACCGGGCAGCATACCCATGATTTGTTCCATGGAACCCATTTTCCGGATCTGCTTGAATTGCTCCAAATAATCGGTAAAGGTAAAGGTGGACTGCCGCAGTTTCTGCTCCAGTTCCGCCGCTTTTTTCTCATCAAAATTTTCCTGTGCCTTTTCAATAAGGCTGAGCATGTCCCCCATACCCAGAATACGGCTTGCCATACGATCGGGATGGAAAGGCTCCAGGGTGTCGAGTTTTTCACCCATACCTACAAATTTAATTGGTTTTCCGGTGACGTATCGGACAGACAATGCGGCGCCGCCCCGGGTGTCGCCGTCCATTTTGGTCAATACTACCCCTGTGATGTCTAGCAGATGATTGAAATGCTCTGCCACATTCACCGCATCCTGTCCCGTCATGGCATCCACCACCAACAGGATTTCTGTAGGATTCACGGTAGATTTGATATCTTTTAATTCTTTCATCAACTCTTCGTCGATATGCAGTCGTCCAGCGGTGTCGATAAAGAGCATGTCATATGCATTCTTATGGGCGTAGTCCAGTGCCGCTTTGGCGATTTTGCGGGGGTTCTCCCGATCCCCCATTTCAAACACGGGTACGCCGATTTTCTCTCCCACCACTTGCAGCTGTTTGATAGCGGCAGGTCTGTATACGTCGCAGGCACATAAAAGAGGCCTTTTTCCCTGTTTTTTAAAATACGCGGCAATTTTGGCGGAATGGGTGGTTTTGCCCGATCCCTGCAAACCTACCATCATAACGACTGTGGGAGGATTGGATGAAATGGTCAGCTTTTCATTCTTGTTGCCCATGACGGCACACAATTCTTCATTGACGATTTTCACAATCTGCTGGGCAGGCAGCAGGCTTTCCAGCACTTCGCCTCCCACGGCACGCTCAGTAACCCGGTTGATAAATTCTTTGACCACTTTGAAGTTTACGTCGGCTTCCAGCATAGCCAGTTTAATTTCCCGCATGCCGGCTTTGACGTCGGCTTCGCTCAATTTGCCTTTGTTGCGGAATATTCCAAAGGCCTGTGTCAGCTTATCGGTGAGTGTCTGGAACATCCCCGCACCTCCTGTCAAATCAATTCGTTGAGTAAAGGTTCAATCTTTTTCAGCATGGAGGGATTGTCCTGCAGAATTTCCTTGATTTTCGCAGCGCTGTCCTGCCGAATACAGCTCTTTTCCAATAACCCCAGAGCTTCTTCATATCTTAACAATTCATCCGCCGTCCGGGCAAGCAAATCCCGTACACCCTGTCGGGTGGTTTTGGTCGGTTCGGAAATTTCCGCCAAGGATAAATCCTCATGGTAATACAACTCAAACACCCTTTGCTTCTTTTCGCTCAGCAATTCACTGTATTGATCGTACAATAGGGTCAGACGGATATTTTTTTCCATTCCAGCCCCTCCCAATAGGTGTAAAGTTTTTTTCTTTACACATACTACCATGGTTGAAACCTTTTTGTCAAGTGGTTTTTATATTTTTATTGACAGAATGGTAAATTCATAGTAAGATACAAAAAAACACATGAGGTAAGTATGACAAGCAAACAAAGAGCCTATTTACGCGGGTTGGCGAATCCGCTGCAGGCAAAGTATCAAATCGGTAAAGGCGGCGTGGAAGAAGTCTTTCTCCGCCAGATCGACGATGCCCTGGAGGCCAATGAACTGATTAAAATCACCATCTTGGAAACAGCGCTGTTATCCACACGGGAAGCGGCAGCCCTTCTTTGTGCCCCTTTATGCGCAGAATCGGTGCAAATGATCGGCAATAAAATTGTACTTTACCGAGAATCCAAAAAACACAAAAAGATTACGTTGCCTTAAAAATTCCTTGACAAAGCCCCTGTTCCCTGCTATACTTGTCAAGGTTTACGGCCCGTTGGTCAAGCGGCTAAGACACCGCCCTCTCACGGCGGAAACACGAGTTCGATTCTCGTACGGGTCACCATTAGAGTATAATTCGAACTTTTTTTATTGGCAAGATGTTCGGGTGTACTACAAAACACCGACGGGATTAATTTCTCGCCGGTGTTTTGCTTTGAGGAGGAGTTATGTGCCTGGACCGTAGTTAATTGTATGCAAGGTTAAACGCATCGTTAAACTCAACCACGGGCGCATTAGCGGTCAGGTACTGTTGCGTGCAGGAGTAATAATGTACATGATCTCCATGATAGGGATCATATATGTATCATAGAGGGATATGGTTATCCGGCAGCAAAAGCGCGGCGTTGGCTGCTTTCAACGCAGCAACAAAATACGCAGGCACATGTAGATGTTTATATCAATACCCTTGTAATCGTTGCAAAAGCAAAGCATGCTAACATACCCATGATTGTCGGAACAATGATTGAAACTGCCGTCCATTTCAGACTTTGCGTTTCTTTTTTGATGGTCAAACAGGTTGTGGAGCAGGGCCAGTGCATCAATGAGAATAACATGGTGCTGATTGCAGTGATCCATGTCCATCCATGGTCAACCAACAGCTGCTTTAAATCCCATAAACTATCCAATTCCATGATACTGCCTGATGCCATATAGGCCATAATGATGATGGGAACTACAATTTCGTTGGCGGGAAAACCTAAAATAAAGGCAAATAATATAACGCCGTCCATTCCCAACCATCTGGCAAAAGGATCTAAGAAATTTGAGCAATGAGAAAGCAGTGTGAAATCACCGATGGTTATATTTGCCATGATCCATATGATCAGTCCCGCAGGCGCGGCTACCATGACCGCTCTCCCCAGCACAAACAGTGTTCTGTCAAAGAGGGAACGGACGATTACCTTCCCGATTTGGGGCTTGCGGTAGGGGGGAAGCTCCAATGTAAACGAGGACGGAATTCCTTTTAATATTGTATGTGACAACATGTTTGAAACGATAAAAGTCATGAAAACACCCAAGACAATCAAACCGGTCAATAACAATGTAGAAAGAACAGGCCCCGCCGGTCCGGCGGCAGCACCCACAAAAAACATGGTCAGAATGGAAATCAATGTGGGGAATCGACCATTACAGGGAACAAAATTATTGGTGATGATGGCAAGTAACCGTTCACGCGGAGAGTCAATGATTCTGCATCCGATAATCCCGGCGGCATTACAACCGAATCCCATGCACATAGTCAAAACCTGTTTGCCAGAGGCACAGCACCTTTTAAAATACTTGTCTAAATTAAATGCAACACGAGGTAGATACCCTACATCCTCAAGCAATGTAAACAAAGGAAAGAATATGGCCATCGGCGGCAGCATGACGGATACAACCCACGCCAGTACCCGGTACAAACCAAGCACAAACATTCCATGCAGCCAATCAGGCGCGTTGAAAAAGTGAAAAGCGTCCGTAAATCTATCTTCCATCCAGAACAGACCGTCCGACAGTATCCGAGAGGGAAAATTAGCACCGGTGATTGTGAGCCAAAAGACACCCATTAATAGGGCGATCATAATCGGGAACCCGGTCCATTTGCTGGTTAGGATCCTGTCGATTTTTCTGTCTTTGGCATTGTAGTTGATTTTATCAAAGTGTACGGCATCTATACATAAATTTTCGGCTGATAAAACCAAGCAAGCAACCATGCTGTCACGCAATGCTTCTTTGACCATGCCGTTGTCTGATAAAACCTGCTGAGCCAACGCCAAGCCTTCCTGGATGTCGTGATCTGCGCATATGTCATACCCCAGATATGCGTTCAGCGCAGTGATCAGCGTTTCGTCATAGTCCAGTAATTTCAGACTGAGCCAGCGTGCATTGATATTTATATCCGGCTTTTTTCTTATGACAGGCTCAATTATGGCAACCGCGTCTTCGATTGGTTTTATATATTGTATCTTTACAGGAGTTTTTTCTTCGTTGCTGTGTAACAGATCATAGACAGAAAGCATCAGTTTATCTAAGCTTTTTTTCTTTCTTGCCGTGGTTCCTACCACCGGCACTCCAAGCTTTGCGGATAAAACATCCAAATCAATCCGTATGTTTTTCTTTTTTGCTTCGTCCATAAGATTCACGCAAACAACCACCTGGTCGGTGATTTCAATGGTCTGGAGTACAAGATTGAAATTGCGTTCCAGGCAAGTAGCGTCGCAAACAACAATCACCGCATCGGGTTCACCGAAACATATAAAGTTTCGTGCGACCTCCTCTTCCGCCGAATGTGCCATCAGAGAGTATGTACCCGGGATATCGACCAAAACATAAGTCGTATCACGGTAGCGGCAATAGCCCTGGGCGTTGGTAACGGTCTTTCCGGGCCAATTACCGGTATGTTGTTTGAGTCCCGTCAGGTTATTAAAAACCGTGCTCTTGCCGACATTGGGATTTCCCGCCACTGCGATCACCTTTTCGTCAGGCGTTGATTTTTTGATGAACAAACCGGAGTCTACCGCATTCCTCCCCGTAGAGCCGTTTGTCAGACCCATCGTTACCACCTCATTGTTGAAAATTTAGGTTTGATTTTTAATCAGGGAAACACCAAAATATTTGACGAATCCTCCGAGCGCAAAGCAATGACGGCGCCTCGGATTAAATAAGCAGTCGGATCTCCCGCGGGACTTTTTTGCAGGCACTCTACCTCGGTTCCTTCAATCAGACCGATATCTTGCAATCGTCTTCGTATACTGCCCGTGGATAATAAGGATTTTACTTTAGCTGTTTGACCTTGTTTCATATCTTTCAATGTATGGATATGATTCATAGAAGCTGTCACCTCATCATATATATTAGGATATGGAAACATAGTTTCCTGATTCTATGATATGGCGCTTTGATCGTTTGTGTTACATGGGTACTGTTGCAGAAAGTCAGGAGCATATATGTCAGATTTCTATACTTTAAAGGGATATCAATTAAATGATCATACCCAGATCACTTCTTCTATGGAAGATTATCTTGAAATGATATGCAGATTACAAAAGGATCAGGATGTGGTGCGAATCAGCGAGCTTGCGGACAAGCTTCATGTAAAACCGTCATCCGCTTCAAAAATGGTCAGCAATCTGAAATTTTTAGGATTGGTGATTTTTGAAAGGTATGGATATATTAAGCCTACCACACAAGGGAAAACGATTGGTGCCTATTTATTATACAGGCATGATGTTTTAAATCAATTCTTATGCCTGATCAATGGATCAGACAATGAAACCGAGCAGGTTGAAAAAATTGAACACTATCTGAACAAAAAAACAATCAAAAATATTGAAAAGATATTGAAAAATAAAAACATGATGTAAACAAAATAAGATACCTATGCAACCCGCCAAGCGATCGAGCCGATGTGAGTGCGCCCATTAAGATAAGTCCTCCGTCGTACGTTGGCGAAGGACTTTAAATCTGATATCAACGGTGCTGAATATATAACAATACCGCGTTATGGATATTGAAAGGTTTTCGCTTTTTCCAGCATCAATTTTACGCGGTTGATTTGATTGACTTCACTGGCACCCGGATCGTAATCCACCGCTACAATATGCGTGTGCGGATACTGTTCTTTTAAAGTTTTAATCATTCCTTTCCCGGTGATATGATTGGGAAGACAGGCAAAGGGCTGCATACAGATAATATGATGGGTTCCTTCCTCTATCAATTCAATCATTTCGGCGGTGAGCAGCCATCCCTCCCCCGAACGGTTGCAAAGGGAAAGAAGGGGTTCTGTTTTCTTAGCCATCTCAAATATGGTAGCGGGAGCCGTAAACCGACGGCTGTTTTCGAGGGCGGTCCGCATCATTTTTCGGTAGCGTTCCACATACAGAATGAACGCATGGGATATCACCCGCCGCATTTTGCTTCCGCCCAAAAAACGGTTATCCGATTCTCCGCCATACGCACAATAGAGGAAAAAATCCATCAGACCGGGGACGACCATTTCAGCGCCCATATCTTCAATAAAATCCACCAAATTGTTGTTGGCAACAGGATGATATTTCACGAGAATTTCCCCCACAAGACCGACTCGTGCTTTTTTTTCATCCCGGATGGGGATGTTTTCAAAATCCCTGACAATTTCATGCATGTTTTCTCGAAAGACCACATCATTCCCTTGCCGGATATTGGCTTTGCACCTTGTCATCCATTCCGCAAAAAGCTGGTTGGTTGATCCTGTATTGATTTCATAAGGCCGGATGTGAAAAAGAATTTTCATGAGCATATCGCCATATAGAATCGCCATAATGGATTTTTTTAATAACGGTAAGGTAAGGGGAAAACTGGATCCCCTTTCAAGACGGGCAATATTTAACGACAGGATCGGTACTTTGTGAAACCCGGCGGTGCGCAACGCTTTTTTGAGTAAAGCCAAATAGTTGCTGGCTCTACAGGGCCCCCCGGTCTGGCTCATGATTACCGCAGTATGAGCAAGATCATATTTGCCCGATTGCAGTGCTCGCAGAATTTGCCCGATCACAATAATGGACGGATAACAGGAATCATTGTTCACATATTTCAGTCCTATTTCGATATCCTTCTTGTCCACATGAGAAAGGACTTCCAGACGGTAGCCTTCGGAACATACCGCCTCCTGAAACAGTGCAAAATGGATGGGAGCCATCTGCGGTGCCAAAATGGTGTACTGGTTGCGTACTTCCTTTATTAAGAAGCTGTTTTTTAATATCGGTTCATGTGTTGTTTGACAAACCCTGTTTCCCTTTTGAGCCTCCATTGCCGCTTTCAATGACCGCAACCGGATTTTCACAGCACCCAGATTGCTGGCTTCATCCATTTTTATTACAGTAAACGTTTTACCTTTTTGGTTGACTATTTCCTTTGCTTGTTCCGCGGCAACGGAATCCGGCCCGCAGCCAAAAGAATTGAGCAGTACCAGTTCCAGGTTGTCCTGTCTGGATACAAAATCCGCCGCCTCGTACAAGCGGGAATGATACATCCATTGATCCAGCACCCTGAGCGGTCTTTCCACATGTCCCAGATGGGAAACCGAATCCTCTGTAAGCACCGCTAACCCCATAGAGGTGATTACGTTGGTAATCCCATGATTGATTTCCCTGTCCAAATGATAAGGTCTCCCGGACAAGACAACGCCGCGACCCCCTGTTTTTTTCAGAAATAGGAGAACCTCTTCTCCCGCCTTTTGAACATCGGTTTTAAACCGCCGGTCTTCCGCCCATGCAAGCCGAAGCGCGTTTTTCACTTCATTTATTGTAATGCCGAAGGTTTTAAATTCATCGAAGAGCCTGTGAGCCAGTGCCTTTTTGTTGTCATACGGCAGAAAGGGATGGTGCAAGACGACGCCATTTTCACGCAACGCGTCGATATTGGCATGGATTACTTCCGCATATGCAATGACCATCGGACAGTTGAAATGATTATCGGCGCCGTTGATTTCCGCTCTTTCTTTGGGAATACAGGGATAGAATATATGCGTTGCATTTTGTTTGATGAGAGCCATGATATGGCCGTGTACAAGCTTTGCGGGATAACAAGCCGTATCGGATGGAATCGTATCCATGCCCGATTCGAAAATATGTCTGTTGGATTCCGGAGATAATTCCACACGAAACCCAAGGGTAGTAAAAAAGGTAAACCAAAAAGGATAATTTTCGTACATATTCATAACCCTTGGAATACCGATCGTTCCTCTTGGCGCATTTTGGGCTTCCAATGGCTGGTACTGAAACAGTCGTTTGTATTTATACTCAAAAATATTCGGTACAGTTTGCTGTCTATCGAGTCCTGCGCCTTTTTCACAGCGATTTCCCGTGATCAGTTTTTTTCCGTCGTTAAAAAGGTTTACGGTCAATAGGCAATGGTTGGTGCATTTTTTGCAGCGTGCGATTTGAGTATCCACTGAAAAGGCTTCCAGCTGCGAGGCGCGTATCAGCGAGGATTGCATTCCTTTTTTAAAGGCGTTTTTTGCCAGCAGTGCGGCACCGAACGCGCCCATCAGACCGGCTATATCCGGTCTGATGACCTCTTTTCCCGTAATTATTTCAAAACTGCGCAGGATCGCATCATTTAAGAACGTTCCGCCCTGAACAATCATTTTATTGCCTAACTCGGAAGGATTTTTGAGCATAATGACTTTATAGAGCGCGTTTTTAACAACCGAATAACACAATCCGGCTGAGATATCTCCGACGGACACCGCCTCTTTTTGAGCCTGTTTCACTTTGGAATTCATAAAAACCGTACAGCGTGAACCCAGATCGATGGGGTTTTTTGCTTGGATACCCAGAAGGGAGAATGCCTGCGCCGTCAACCCTAAGGATTGCGCAAAAGTTTCGATGAAAGAACCGCAGCCAGAAGAGCAGGCTTCATTTAAAATAACGGTGTTGATGACACCGTCATGCACACGCATATATTTCATAT
>ENA-UOOH01004063-UOOH01004063.1-fermentation-metagenome-genome-assembly--contig:-NODE-4063-length-10449-cov-3.696844_pt1 | contig 10449 bp, 10 predicted proteins | sample MGYA00245778_ERZ724025 | MGnify/ENA primary metagenome ERZ724025 (study PRJEB28704, sample SAMN03018313) | fermentation metagenome | biome: anthropogenic terrestrial biome; feature: soil; material... | reverse complement strand
TCAGCCGAGGAATCATTGGTCTGATGGCTGGACTGACAATCGGTGTCCTTGCCAATCTCATTATACAAACAAGAAAAAACAAAGCGGAGGGTTTTCCGCTTATTCCATATCTGGCTGCCGGATTTATGGCGGCTTATTTTATTTAAAACGGAGGGTCATACGAATATGAAAAACAGAACAGTGATCGGAATTATCTGTATGCTGCTGGCAGTCGCCGTAACCTTTGGTGTTGCCCCGGTGGTCAACCGCATGATGGGCGATACCACAACCATGATCCGGCTTTCGGCAGATATTCGACAGGGCGCACAAATAACGGTGGAACAAATTGAAACGGTGGAAGTCAAGACCGATACGCTTCCTGCGGGTGTTATCAAACAAAAGTCAGAAGTTATCGGCAAATATGCCGTTTCCGCACTTTATGCCGGGGACTATTTCACGGCATCAAAGCTGACGGATCAGGCCAATACCGCAAATGATGTGTTTGCATCCCTTGACGGCAGTAAGGTTGCTGTCAGTATTACCATCGATACCTTTGCGGCAGGGCTTTCGGGAAAGCTTCAAAACGGTGATGTTATCCCATAACTCTTCAACTGTCAATTCAACAGGTTGAGGACAATCATAACAAGTATCGCGGGCCACGCTAATAGCTCGAACATATCCATCACAACCATGAAGAATAATGTCGCCCTTACGAACATCAAGAAGGCGTGTCCAATGATGAGGCATAATTCCTGATTTGTTTGAAATTGGCGCCCAAATATATCCACCGCGGAACTCTTTATCAAAGGTGTTACCTTGAAAAACAAAGAATGTCATGCGCTTACCTTCAATACGCTGGGAACGTACGGCAGGCTTCGGTGTATATCCTGTCCTTTGCAATAATGCTGAACGTTTAGCAGTGTCTTCGGCCACTTTACTGTTTTCTTCAGCTTTGCGTGCTGCAAGCTCTGCTTGGCGTATTTCTTCTTTGGCTTGATTTACAGCAGAAATGTAATTCAATATTGATTCCTGCACTGACGAATCTTCAGCCTTGATGAATTTTTCAAATACGTCTGGATATTCAAACTTTCTGGACTTGTCCGCAAATTGAACTGTAATATAAGTATTATCAAACTCAATGACAGTGCCTTTTCCGAAAGCTTTATGAATTACATTAATGTTTAACACATTCATATTACCCCAACTCCTTTAATTTATTCCAAACCAGTACAATTTTATCAGTATGCATCGTACTCGTAATACGATCGCATTTCCGATTCAAAGTCAGATATTGCATCTAACATAGAATCACAACCTTCTAAAAAGTTAATAAGTGCACGCATATATTCATATACGGTTTTTAGGTCAATTATCTTATTATTAATTCGATATTCTAAACTGTAAGAAGTTGGATACCTAAAAATATCACCATTCTTATCTAATGCGTCAATAGTTAATAATCCTCGCTCTGCAAGATCAATAATGGAAAGGTCTTGTCCTTGTTCATTAGCATAATGCTGAATCACCGGTCGTACATTCTTCCACAAATCTTTTTTAATTTTATGGCTTTTTCTTTTTGAAAAGAATGTATGCTTTGTAACCCCATTTTCAACACTACTGTAGAAAATGCGTTTCAAGCAAAGTTCAATTGCATTACGTAATAAAAACATTACAGGATAAACTTTTTCTTCATTTGACAATTCATGATTGGAAAAAATAAAATCAGCAACTTCAATATATCCTGTCACTTTTACATGGAAGCCATTATCAGATATTGATTGCCAAAAATAACAATTGCCAATACCGTGATTAGCCATTATAAAAAATTCTGGCCTAAGATTATTGTCAAACTCATCCTCTTTGTCAACAATACCTTTATTTATACATTTCTTTATTAACGCAAAAGCTTGAAGCATATTATTGGCAACTTCAACAATGTCAATAAATTTATCCCTGTACTGAGCGAGAAACTCATCTTCAAAAGGAAAGCGAAATACGTCAGATTTATTATCGACCAATTCTAAAGACCGCAAATATGTAGACATCCATATAGACTCTTCGTTTGATAGATAGTTTTCTTCCTGTGAATATTTTCGCCAAAGCATAAATAAGTCATGGCAACATTCTTTAAACGCTGCTTGAATATCAAGTTTTTTAGTGTAAATTCTGCACAAGAGAGCTTTTAAACCAAGTTCCATACTTTGCCTGATCATAAAAATGCCGGAGAGGAACCACATATCAGATTTGATATTATCATGCCCACTTTCAATAATATTCTTAAAAGTTTGAAATCCTGATTTATAAAATACATAGGCTAAATCACGATAATCAGTAAATGTATCCTTTGACCATCTGATTTCAACTTGATATTCCTGACTAATAAGTTTCCAGAAATCCATATCGTCCGTAGGCCAAAAATAATCTGATAACCCCATATCACTCCTCCTTTCTAACAAATCCGTGCACTATATCAATTTACCTAAAACATCCAACCCGACCACACAACCTCGGCGAAATCCCAAAAAACATCTAACCTGACCACTCGTGAACACTGACATCTAACCCGACCACTCGCGGGGCACTGACATCTAACCTGACCACTTGACTATCAAAAACCGTCTTTATTGACTTGTTTCCCCGAACCGAAAAAATCATGTTTTTCGCTCGATGGGTTTTGTACCCATGTGTGCTAAAAGCATTGATATATAAGGGTTTTCAGCCCAATCAATTTTTTGTGCGTGACATCAATACGCAACACTCAACGTGGCCTGTGCGGGGGAACATATCTACCGTATGCACGGTTGAGGCCATATATCCTGCTGCTATCAATTTACTCATATCCCGTGCTAAGGTAGCGCTGTCACAGGAGACATATAAAATGAAGGGAATTTGATTTTCAGCCAGAGTATGCAACAGTTGATTGTCACAGCCTTTTCGGGGAGGATCCACAATGACCAAATCAGGGATGTTTTCCTCCAACGCATGGTGAATCCAATGACCCGCATCTCCGGACAGGAAAGAGGCGTTATCAATCCCCGCGTTTTTGGCGGCGATTTTTGCGTTCTCAACGGCTTCGGGTACAATATCGACGCCCAACAATCAACCAACCTGTGCAGGATATAGCTTGATCAGAGATAAACCGATGCTCCCCACACCGCAGAACAGATCTACCACATACGCCATTTTTTTCGTAGGCAACAGAGAAAAAGCCGTCCGATACAAGGTTTCGGTTTGAAGCAAATTCACCTGAAAAAAGGAAGACACCGAAAGGGGATAGGAAACCTCGAATATAGTGTCCTCAAACGGTTTGATTTCAAAGAGTATACGGGTGTGTTGACCCAAAACCACATTGGTATTCTCGCGATTTTCATTCAGTGCCAAGGTAATTATCTGCGGATGATTCTCTTTGATATGAGAAAGAAAGACCTGTTCGGTTGTATCATTTTTCAGTTTATTACCATTCAGCACCAGACATAATAAGATTTCACCCACCCAATTGATGCGAAAACAAATAGCACGCAATAATCCTTTTTTTGTGGTTTCATCGTAAACCGAAAGATGCGCTTTTTGAAAAAATGTTAAGAGACTTTGGGTGATGATACCCACTTCCTCAGGCTGTTGGGTGCAGCAAAGAGCCGGTACAATATGATGGGAACGTTCCGCATAATACCCCGCCACGAGGTTTCCGTTTTTATCTTTACCTATCGGTAACATGATTTTGTTGCGCCAGCCGGTTGTGCGGGGACAGGGCAGGGCGGGAAGCACGGCCTGGTCGGCAAGGTTGCCGATGCGTTTCATATTTTCTTTGACCTGGTTGGTTTTGATTTTCAATTCTTCTTCATAGGTCAAATGCTGCCATGTGCAGCCGCCGCAGCGGGGAAAGGGGGGACAGGAAGATAATATGCGGGAAGGCGAATCGGAAAACCGGGCCTCACTTTTACCGATGCAATGGTTTTTATACACCTTAATTATACGGATTCGATGGGTTTCTCCTTCCAGGGCACCAGGAACGAACACCGCCATGCCCTCATGGCGACAAACCCCGTTTCCATTGGACATGACGGATAGAATGGTCGCTTCGATCACATCGTTTTTCTTCATACTAATATCCTCACTTTTCGACCCAGTATATCATGGGGAAAGTAAATTGTAAAGATTGACAAGAAAAACATGGAAGAGTATAATGAACGTATCATGAAGAGGAGGGAATTTGTATGCTCTTTGATTTACTGGAAAAGAACCGTAGCTATCGAAATTTTGATTCTGCCGGGAAAATTTCACGCGAAGTACTGGAGGGGCTGGTTCGTGCCGCCCGTTTGTGTCCCTCCGCTAGCAATTTGCAAACACTGAAATATTATTTATCCTGCGAAGAAGAAACCAACCGACAAATTTTGGAGCATCTCCGCTTTGCCGGCGCATTGAAGGACAAAAAATTCCCCTATCCGGGGAAAGAAGCCACCGCCTATGTGGTGATTTGTCATGACACCCGTATTTCTGCCTCCCCCGAACGATTCTGGAAGGATGTGGGCATTGTTGCCCAGACCATGATGCTGGCCGCCGCCGAACTGGGACTGGGTGGCTGTATGGTAGGCAGTATGAACCAGGTGAAAATCCAAGAGGTGCTTTCCATGCCGGACAACTTACTGCCGCAATTGATTCTCATGTTGGGAAAACCGGCGGAACGTGTGAAAATCGTTACCGCGGAAGATGGAAATGTGACCTATTTCCGGGAAGAGGATGATACCCATGTGGTACCCAAAAGACCTCTTGCGGAATTGATCATCAACAAGGAGTAATCCATGCATACTTTATATGGCGGCGCTGCCGTAAAAGAAACCGATCGTCGTTGTGAAAACGAGTATCAACTCTCTGTTGCGGCTTTGATGTCCAATGCTGCCGATGGATTGTATCAAAGAATTCATGAAATTCGCCGTACCCATCAATTGTCCGGAGAAACCGTCATTGTATGCGGAAGTGGAAACAACGGGGGAGACGGGTACGCCTTGGCATTGAAAATGAAGGAAAAGGGTGAAAATATCCAGGTGATCGCTTTTGCCCCTCCGGCGGCGGGAGAGCCTTCCCGCTATGCCATTGCCTTGGCACGGAAAGGGCTGGAGCCTGCCTTGTATGCCAACAATACCAATGTGTGTGATCAGTGGTTAAAACAAGCTGCCTTGATTGTTGACTGTATTTTCGGTTCTTCCTTCGATACCTCTCGCCCCGTATATAACACCTTTTTCCGGGTTTGCGGTGAAATAAACGATGCTTCGGCATTTGTTTTGTCTGCGGATATGCCTTCCGGGGTTTCCGCTGATGACGGTTCCGTGGCGTTGTACCATGATATACCTTGTTGTGTCAAGGCAGATGCCACGGTGTGTTTCGGATTGGATAAAGTGGGGCTGCATACATATCCGGGTGCGGAGTATGCAGGGGACGTTTTGTTAGAAGACATCGGAATTCCTCCTGAGGCTATTCCCGATAATCAGAAAGTATTTTTGCTAGATGAAGAAGTGGCTTCCTATTTACCTAAGAGAAAATTAAACACCCATAAAGGAAGCTATGGAAGGGCGTTTTTGTTTTGCGGCAGTCCGTCTATGACGGGAGCGGCTGTATTATCCGCCAAAGGAGCATTGCGGGCGGGTGTGGGGCTTGTGTCCTGTGCAGGGGTGCCGGCAGTAATCGATGTACTGCGAAATCATGTTTTGGAGCCGATTTTCTGTACGGTGGGGGAAACCATGTCGGGAGATATGGATGCTCTGGGTGCCTGTGCCCGGATGGATGAACTCTTGCCCAAGCAAACGGCGATTTTAGCGGGCTGCGGTATCGGCAACTCCATAGGATACGGCAAAGTCCTTGTCCATCTCATGCAAAAAGCTTCCTGTCCGTTTATCATCGATGCAGATGGGTTGAACATGCTGGCTTCCGAAACGGGACTTTCCGTACTGCAAAATACCGCCAAACGCATTCCCGTCATGATCACCCCCCACCCTGCCGAAATGGCAAGGCTAATGGATGCCACGATACAAGAAGTCCAGTCCAACCGGATGGCGGCTGCCAAAGTGTTTGCTCGTCAAAGCGGATGTATCGTCGTGCTGAAGGGAGCAGGGACTGTGATTGCCGATCCGGAAGGCAGGTGCGCCGTGAATGCCTCGGGGAACCCCGGCATGGCAAAAGGCGGGATGGGAGATTTGCTGGCAGGTTTCATCACGGGTTTTGCCGCCCAGGAAATTGAACCGTTCAAAGCGGCTTGTATCGGCGTATACTATCATGGGAAAGCGGGCGATATAGCCAAAGCCGTTCTGGGGGAATACAGCTTGCTGCCTCATGATCTGGAAACCTTGCTTGGAAAGGCCATTGCCCATAGTTTCAAGGCATAAAGTCACATTTTTTCCCATACAATCCCCTGTAAGGGGGAAGAAAAATGAAAAGAATAGTTTGTGTCGTGCTGCTGTTGGTTGTTTGCCTGAATGTTGTGTCCTGTCAAAAGGATATGACTGCCCAAGTGAAGAAGCAACTGCAATTTAACAACACCCGCGTATCCTTAAAAATTGATACATTTCATGATACCTTGACCATGCATGAACAAAATGGGATATATACCCTGTCGGGGTTTGAAACCCCGACGTACAAAGACCTGACCATATCCATCTCACCCCAAGGCGTCAGCCATACATTGGCGGATATTGTTCTTGATCCGATAGCCATGGGAACGGATCGGTTTCTTTCTTTGGGGCAATTGCTAACATTTTTGAAAGATCAAACATATACCTATCGTGCCGCCGACGTGCATGAAAATGATCCTTTGTGCATTGTTTTTGACTATGAAAAAGGCAATGTTTCGGTTTATATGTTTGCAGACGGTACATTACAGCGGGTGGAAGGGAACGGTATACTACTTAAAATAATCGGAAGGTGAACAACTTGGAAAAAAGCCATCGCATGGCGGCAACCATCCATCTTAACCATTTAAAACACAATTATCGTTCCCTGCGGGCTTATATACCGCCGGGATGTTTGGTTCTTGCGGTCATCAAAGCCGATGCTTATGGGCACGGTGCGGTGATGACAGCAAAGGCATTGGAACAGGAAGGCATAGGTTATTTTGCCGTTGCAACCCCCGATGAAGCCTTTGAATTGCGGGATGCCGGGATTCAAACGCCCATTTTGATTCTGGGCCGCAGTGATCCCGGGTGTATAGGACAACTGGCACGGGAACATATTACCCAGTGTGTATACTCTAAAGAATATGCAGACGAACTTTCCTCTCATTTGCAGGGGGGAAAAATCAAAATTCATATAAAAGTGGATACCGGCATGAGCCGTCTGGGGTTTGGGGCACAAGAAACAGACAGCATTGCAGAAGTCTGTCAAAATAGTTGTTTTGAGCCGGAAGGTATTTTTACCCACTTTTCTTCCGCAGACGGGGAAGACGATTCTTGTTTTAAAATGCAACAAGATTTATTTTATAAAACGGTAGAAACGCTATCCCGAAAAGGAATCACGTTCCGTCATCGCCACGCATCCAACAGCGCCGGTTCTTTTCGGGCAGAAAACGCTGGATTGACCATGGTACGGCTGGGCATCATGTTGTACGGAGCGTGGCCGTCCGAATATATAAAAAAAATGTTTGGAGATAAAATACAATTAAAGCCGGTCATGACCCTGAGCGCCACTGTGGCGCAAATACGTCAGGTTCCCGCACATACGGGCATCAGTTACGACAGGACATATATCACCAAAAAAAGTATGAAAATCGCGGTGGTCACGGCGGGATATGCGGATGGTATTCCTCGGCTTTGGTCCAATCAAGGCCATGTGGTCATCAAAGGCGAGCGTTGTCCCATCGTGGGCAGAGTCTGCATGGATATGTTGATGGTGGACATTTCTCATCATCAGCAGGAGGTTTGTGTGGGAGACAGGGTTATTTTGTTCGGGGAAGGCGGCGTGGACGCAACGGAAGCCGCCGGCTGGGCAGATAGCATATCTTATGAACTCTTTTGCCGGGTTTCACCCCGTGTACCCAGGTTGTATTAATAACAAAACTTTTCACACTTCATATAATAAAAGTAGCCGCTTTCGTTTGCATAAAAGAAAACAAATGCGGCTACACTATGTTCACAAGTGAAAACTATATGGAGTGTGAATTACCGTGACGGTCAAAAGAGGAGATATTTATTATGCCGATTTGAGCCCGGTGGTGGGCTCCGAACAGGGGGGCATACGACCTGTGGTCATTGTGCAAAACGATGTGGGCAATAAGCATAGTCCGACTGTTATTGCCGCCGCCATCACCAGCCAGACCAACAAGGCGAAACTGCCCACACATATTGAGGTGACGGCAAGCGGGAACGGACTGTTAAAAAACTCAGTCATATTACTGGAACAAATACGTACGATCGATAAACAACGGCTGAAAGAAAAAATGGGGCATTTGGAAGACGATTTGATGGAACAAGTCAATCAGGCTATGGCCATTAGCTTTGGTCTTAATACCACTGCCGGATAACCATTGTAAACAGCGCAATCTGTGAGGATTGTGCTGTTTATTTGCGTTTCATCTCACAAAATCCCATTGATTTATCCATATTTTCCCTTTACAATTAATATAAAAACAAATGGTTTCGTGAGGTCAATATGAAAAAAGTTACATATGCATCTTGTCACATCACAGGGGGATTCTGGGCAAATATGCAAAAACTCATACGCGAAACGTCCATGCATGCGGTGTATAACCGTTTTGATGAAACGGGGCGCATCGGTGCCTTTCGGTGCGACTGGAAAGAGGGTATGGACAATAAACCCCACTATTATTGGGATTCCGATGTGGCAAAATGGATGGAATCGGTGGCGTATATCATCCGCAAGTATCCCAACCAAGAATTGGAAGAAGCGGTGGAGACCTTGATTGATCAAATCGAAAAAAATCAGGGAGCAGACGGATATTTCAATATCTATTTTACGGTTGTGATGCCCGAAAAGAGATTTTCCAATCGGGATTGGCATGAATTATACTGCGCGGGGCATCTGATAGAAGCGGCGGTCGCCTGGTATGAAACCACCGGAAGAGACCGCTTTCTGCATATGATGTGCCGCTATGCCGATTATATTGAAAAGGTTTTTATCATCGACGGTTCGGCAGGGTATGTCACCCCCGGTCATGAGGAAATTGAATTGGCTTTGGTGAAACTGTATGATGTTACAGGGGAGAAGCGGTATATAAAGATGGTACAGTTTTTCCTAGATCATCGGGGATACAATGAAAAGAATGAGGGAGACAGTATCAACATCCAGGCACACAAGCCGGTCAGGGAACAATACACCGCCGAAGGACATGCGGTACGAGCCATGTATTTAGCCTGTGCCATGGCGGATGTGGCGTTGCGTATGGGAGATAAAAACCTCAAATTTGCCTGCGAAAAGATGTTTGAAAATATAATCAACCAAAGAATGTATATTACGGGGGGCATTGGTTCTTCCGCCGTGGGAGAGGCGTTTACGGTGGATTATGATCTACCCAACATCACCGCCTATACAGAAACCTGCGCCGCCATCGGGTTGGCTTTGTTTGCCCAAAGAATGATGCTTTTGGATATGAATGGCGTCTACGGGGATGTGATTGAAAAAGTCCTGTATAACGGATTTTTATCCGGCATTTCCTTGGATGGAAAAGCCTTTTTCTATGAAAACCCTCTGGAAATTCCTCCCGCGGAACAAAAAGCCCCCGGCGTACGGTATCCCATCACCAAGCGATTGGAAGTGTTCCGCTGCTCCTGCTGCCCGCCGAATATCACCCGGTTTGTTTCGTCTGTGGGGGATTTTCTTTATACCGTGGATGAAAAGGGAATTTACTGCCACCAGTTTATGGAATCGGTGTATGAGGGAGAGGACTTTACCCTAATGATGAAAACCGATTATCCTCATTCCGGCAAAGTGCGTTTTGACTATCGCGGTCAACCCACAACCTTGTTTGTCCGTGTTCCCGGTTGGTGTGACGGGTTTCAGGGAGAGATAAAAAACGGATACGCATCCTTTGCCCTGCAGGGTGACGACCGGGTGGATGTGGAGTTTCCCATCAAACCCGTATGCATGGAAGCGTCTCCGGCACTCGGGGTGGACTGCGGCCGCTATGCCGTCATGAGAGGGCCTGTTGTGTACTGTTTGGAGGAATGCGACAACGGAAAATATGTAAGAGACATTGCCCTGTATGAATCAGCAGGTTTTACAGAAATTGACGAGAAGGATTTTTATGTGCCGGTGTTGAAAACCAAAGGGTGCAGACGGGCAAACCGTGCGGCATTATATGTTCCCAAAGATCACTATCCCTATGAAGAGGTGGACATTACCCTCATTCCCTATCATGCGTTTGCCAATCGCACGGAAGGTGAAATGCTGGTGTGGGTGCAAGTGAAATAAACAAGGGGCTGTTGCAATAACAACCCCCAAAAAAGAGGCCGTGCGACCAAAAAAAGG